>Ga0247727_10011463_pt1 | contig 15466 bp, 13 predicted proteins | sample WisWelCaveWW1625_FD_202498 | JGI IMG/M metagenome (GOLD analysis project Ga0247727, IMG submission 202498) | Biofilm microbial communities from Wishing Well Cave, Virginia, United States - WW16-25 | ecosystem: Environmental > Aquatic > Deep subsurface > Groundwater > Cave microbial mat | place...
ACTTCCAGAAACCAATCCCCAAATTCTTTCCCATCTGCCCAACTTGTACCCAAACCCTCGCCGCGAATGTTGGGTTCGTTGTGAATTTCAATGTAGCGGATGGTCGGGTCGTCATCATACAAGCGGGCAATATCGGGCGTGGTCCAATCCACAAAATTCTGCGGGGTCACGCGGCGTGGGTCGTCCAGCGCGCCAAACGAGGTGAAGGCCCGCACCAAAATAAACATCTCCGGGTTGATGGCCCGCAATTGCTTGACCGTTTCAGGCGTGGCATGGGAGGTGAGCTTCATGGCTTCGAGGCGCGCGTTTTGAACAATGGGGTAATCCGCCGCCAGCAATTCGCCATCGGCCCGCCCGTGTAAACCAATCAGGCATTGGCCTGGCGGCCACAACTGCGCCCACTCAAACTCGCCTTGCGGCCCAAAGCGCCAGCCAAAGTACCCGCGCACATGCAACACCAGCCGCAAGGCCTCCGGCGTGTCCACCCGAATCACATCGAGCCGGATGGCGGGGTTGGCTTGTTTGATGAGCAGGGATAAATCGTCGGGCCAGAAATCGGGCCGCACGATGGAGACGCTCTGATAGCCGCGCCAGTCTACGCGCTCCGGGTCGCGGGCCAGATGGATGGTCTCAAAGGCGGCGGCATATTCCATGGCCGCGCTGCCCCAGCGCGAGGCCTCCACCGCATTGCGCGCGGGCAGGAGCATTAATTGATTTTCGGAAGAACCACCAAGTCCCATACACAACCCATAGTCAACGGATGAATCGGAAAGAACGGATGGAAAATAAAAAGCAAGCCAAGCCTGTACTATCCGTTTTCATCTGCTCCATCCGTTGACACTCCTCATACGAAGCCGAGGCCGCGTTCTTTGAGCGAAACAAAGCGGTGGCGGCCGATCACCAGATGGTCAAGCACATCCACATCCAACAGTTTCCCGGCTTCGATGAGGGCGCGGGTCACGGCCACATCTTCGGGGCTGGGCGAGGGGTCGCCGCTGGGATGATTGTGCACTACGATCACGCCCGCCGCGTTCGCCTTTACCGCCTCGCGGAAAACTTCGCCGACCCGAATCAGTGAGGTATTGAGTGAACCGTGATAGACCTCGAGGGGTTGCCCGATAAGCCGGTTGCGCGTGTCGAGCAAAATCACATACAGATATTCCTGATCAGCGGCGCTCAGTTCATACATCAGCAGGTTGGCGGCCTCGGCGGGTGAGTTGATGGCCGGGCGCGCATCGGGCGAACTAACGGCGATGCGCCGCCCCAGTTCCAGCGCGGCCAGCAATTGCGCGGCCTTGGCTTCGCCGATGCCCTTTTGCTGACTCAAATCGGCCGGTGTGGCGCGGTGCAGGCCGGACAAGCCGCCCATCTGCGCCAGCAGGCGCTCGGCCATCCGCACCGCATTCTCGCCCTTGATGCCCACCCGCAAAAGTATCGCCAGCAATTCCGCATCGCGCAAGCCGCGCGCGCCCACCAGCAGAAGACGCTCACGGGGCCGGTCATCCTCCGGCAAGTCCATAATACGCGGCGCATAAATCGCTTCGTCCGTCACGGCGGGCAGTGTATCTCAGGAATGTGAAAAGGGGAAATGGTATTATAATTTACACCTATGCCACTATCGCTAGACTCGCTAACCCAATTTGTCCTCGCCCTGACCGCTTTCTTTGGCGCGTTTCTCAGCGCGCTGTGGTTAAGCATGGTCATCTGGACTTTTCGGGATATGCGCGCCCGGAGCCGCGATGTGTTCGCGCAATTGCTGGCGACGCTGGTGGTGGCGGTGTTGACCTTGCCCGGCCTGATTGTCTATCTCATCCTTCGCCCGCCGCGCACGCTGGCCGAGACGTATGAGCAAAGTTTGGAAGAAGAGGCGCTCTTGCAAGAGATTGAAGAGAAGCGCGTCTGCCCCGGTTGCGGGCGGCAGGCCGAAGAAAATTGGCGGGTCTGTCCCAATTGCTACACCAAACTCAAAAAGCCCTGCGCCCAGTGTGGTCAGTTGATAGACTTGCCCTGGAATATGTGCCCCTACTGCGGCACGCCGGTGGAGGGCCTGCGGGTGAACGGCGAGGCCGCGCCGGAACCTGAGAGTCGACCTGACTCGCCCAGGGTTTAGAAAACATTCTCAAACCCCGGCGATTGCCCCGTCCCGCTTCGCGTGAGCGGGGTCGGGAAAATCGCGGCCACACGCGAAGCGGGCCCAAGGCCTGCCTTCGCAGGCTAAACCTAAACCCGGTCGGCGCTGTGGCGACCCTCCCTTATTACGCCATTCCCCGTGATCGACTCGATGGCCGCTCGGCCGAGATGGCCTTTGCCGACGCCGTGTATTGTTTGGCCGCGCAGGACGGCTGGCCCTTCCGCGAGATTCCCCGCGCGCAAGCAATGTTCAGAAATTACGGGATGTCCCAGAAGTTTGGGGAAGTGTCCTGGGCGTTAAAAAAGAGAACTGTTGAGAATTGCTGTCTCAACAGTTCATTTGCATACACAGAGACCCTCTGTGGGAATTGTGCGGCTAATCGCAAGGTTATATGGTTTGGTATGCAGTAAGTGCGGACCCGACGAGATTCGAACTCGCGCTCTCGGCCTTGACAGGGCCGCATGTTGGGCCGCTACACCACGGGTCCAGTAATAGCGCGGGCGGGAATATACCATACCCCCCAACGCACTGTCAATGCGCCTTTTCAGAGGTCGGCCTTTTGATCCGCCGCTGGGCCATAGGGCCAGGCCAACCACTGCCCTTTTTTCCGGGTTATCTTCCCCCACCCCTTGTGCTATCATCGCCTTCATCCGGCCACACATCGAATGTGATGCGCCTGAAGCGAGATGATGGTCATGTTACCCAACCCCAACGGTTCCGCTCCCAAACCCGCTGTCGCGCCCACGCTCCGCGAGCGGTGGGGCAAAATCAATAACTCGCTGGCCAACATTCAACGCGCCTTTGCGCTGGTGTGGGACGCGCACCCGGCCTCCGCGCTGGGCATGGCGCTCTGCTCGACGGTGGGCGCGCTGCTCCCCGCCGCGCAAGCCTGGGTGGGCAAGTTGATTGTGGATGCGGTGGTCAACGCGATCAATGGACAGGTGGGGGCCGTCGCCGGTTTACAAAGCGTGGCGCCCTATTTAGCCATCGAGTTCGGGCTGTTTGTCGTGCAAGCCGCCAACGGTCAGGCGCGGCGCTTCGCCGAGCATGTCCTCCATGCCCGCATCAACCTCAGCCTCAACTCGCGCATCATCCGCAAAGCGCTCGAACTTGATTTATCCCACTTCGAAAATGCCGAGTTCTACGACAAACTCCAGAACGCCCGCCGCGAAGCCGATTGGCGCAGTCTGCAAATCGTTGATGGCGGCTTCTATCTCGTGCAGAATGCCGTCACCCTGTTCTCGTTTGGCGCACTACTGGTGCGCTTTAGCCCGTGGCTCGCGGTGCTGTTGTTTGTCGCCACGATCCCGGCCTTCATCGCCCAAAGCCAATATGCCGAAATAAACTTCCGTGTCCTCTCCTGGCGCGCGCCCGAATCCCGCAAACTGCAGTATCTGGAACATCTGCTCACCGATTACGACGCGGTGAAGGAAGTGAAACTCTTTGGGCTGGGTGAGCCATTGCTGGGCCGCTATGCCGATTTGTTCTGGAAGTTTATGCGCGAAGACCAAACCATCGCGCAAAGGCGCAGCCTGGCTTCGCTCGGCTGGGGGTTGGTGGCCACCGTCTCCTACTATGCCGCGTACACCTGGATTGCCTGGCGTGCGGTGGATAGCCGCATCACCCTGGGTGATATGACTCTGTATCTGGGCCTGGCCCGCTCCAGTCAGGGCATGTTTGAAGCCATCTTCTACGGCCTCAGCGATTTATATGAGAACGGCCTGTTTATGAGCAATCTGTTTGCGTTCCTCGAACTGCGCCCGCAAATGACCATTGCCGCTCATCCCCGGCCTGCGCCGACCGAGATTCGACAGGGCATTGAATTCCGCGATGTATCGTTCCGCTATGAGGGCCACGACGAGTACGCCTTGCGGCATGTCAACCTCAGCATTCAACCCGGCGAAAAAATTGCGTTGGTCGGGCCAAATGGCGCAGGCAAGACGACCCTCATCAAATTGCTCACGCGCCTCTACGACCCAACCGAAGGCCAAATTTTGTTGGATGGCGTTGACCTGCGCGATTACGATTTGAGCGATTTGCGGCGACGCATCGGCGTCATCTTCCAGGACTTTGTGCGCTATCACCTCGCGGCGGCGGAGAACGTGGGCTTTGGGCAAATTGACGCTCTGGAAGATCGTCCTCGCATCATCACCGCCGCCGAGAAGAGCGGCGCCCACACGGTCATCGCCGCGCTTCCCGAAGGTTATGAGACCATGTTGGGGCGCTGGTTTTCCAAAGGGCGCGATTTATCGGGCGGCGAATGGCAAAAGGTGGCGCTGTCGCGGGCCTTTATGCGCGATTGCGAACTCATCGTGCTGGATGAGCCCACCGCGGCGCTGGACGCCGAGAACGAGTTCCGCGTCTTTCAGCAATTCCGCGAACTAACCGAAGATAAGATGGCGGTGCTGATTAGCCACCGCTTCTCCACCGTTCGCATGGCCGACCGGATTTTTGTGATTGAGGAGGGTCACATCAGCGAACAAGGCACCCACGCCGACCTGCTGGCGCGCGGCGGCACCTACGCGCGGCTGTTTACGATGCAGGCTGAGTCGTATCGCTAAACACAGAGGCCGCGGTTTATCCAACCTGCGCCCACTTGCCGAGGCCGACGTATAATGCCCGGCCATGCCTTTCATTCACATTAACGACGCTCAACTCTATTACGAAACCTTTGGCGCTGACCAGCCCGACCGCGCCCCCATCCTGCTCATGCACGGCTCCACCCTCACCGGCCGGGCCGATTGGGCCACCATCGCCCCACGCCTGGCCGAAGCCCGTTATCGCGTCATCGTGCCGGATTGCCGGGGCTACGGCCAAAGTAGCAACCCCAATCTGTCCTACTCATTTACTGAAATGGCGAATGATATGGCGGCGCTGATTCGCGCGTTGGGCTATGAGCGCGCGCACATCATCGGCCACAGCAATGGCGGCAACGTGGCGCTGGTGACGCTGATGGAGCATCCCGAGGTGACACAGACCTGTATCCCGCAGGCCGCCAACGCGTGTGTGAGTCAGGATTTGATTGACAAAGAGCCGCGCATCTTTGAGCCAGAGCGGGTGGCGCGCGAATCCCCCCAATGGCGGGATGAGATGATTGAACTACATGGCCCCACCCACGGCCCGGACTATTGGCGCGATCTTTTGCGGCTCACCGTTCACGCCATCATCACCGAACCCAACTATACGCCCGCCGACCTCGCCCGCGTGCAACGCCCGGTGTTGGTGATTCAGGGCGAGCATGACACGGTGAACGCCCCCGCTGGACACGCCCAATTTATCGCCCGCCACATTCCTAACGCCGAACTGTGGATTCCGCCCGGCATTGGCCACAACGTTCACCTTGACTTGGCCGATGAGTGGGTGGCGCATGTGCTGGACTTTCTAGTGCGGCATGCAGAATACTGAATAACGTCAGTTCGGGTGTAAGGTCTCATAATTTCGTACACGGATTAACACGGATGAGCACGGATAACAAAAAGAAAATCCGTGCGCTACGCGGTCTGCCTTTATCCGTGTACAAAACCACCGGGCTGGCTTATCCCAAACTCAGGTTACTGAACAGAAACCGGGTTTCTGTATTGTCACAATCCCCCCTCCGCCGGTGTTATACTCATGAAACACGGAGAACACCGGTGACCGTGACGACACCCAAAACCCAAGTGGCGCATTCGGCCTCACATCGAGACGAAACCGCCTTTGAAGCCACATTTTTAGAACACTATCCGCGCGTGTTTGGCGTGTTGTTTCGGCTTGTGGGCGACCGGGCCGAGGCCGAAGACCTGACGCTGGAAGCGTTTTGGAAATTGTGGCGCGACCCACCCGCCCACCCACAAGCCAGCGTGGGTGGCTGGCTCTATCGCGTGGCTGTTCGGCTGGGTTACAACGCCTTGCGCGCCGCCAAGCGCCGGGTCCAATATGAAGAGCAAGCGGGCCGCGAGGCTATCCCCCTCAACCATCCACCCGACCCGGCGCACGAGGTGGAGATTGAACAAGAACGAGCGCGAGTCCGGGCCGTGTTGCGCCACCTGCCCGAGCGCGACGCCCAACTGCTTGTCCTGCGCCATTCAGGTCTATCGTATAAAGAAATCGCTGCCGCGCTAAATGTCGCGCCCACCTCGATTGGCACACTGCTGGCGCGCGCCGAGCAAGAGTTTGAAAGGAGATGGCGGGTGGGAAGTAATTGGTAATTGGTAATTACGAATTACGAATTACGCCTCACTCGTCTTATCCCTTGATGCATCACCTCACCCCCGGCCAACTCCGCGCCCAATTGGATGGGCAACTTGATTCGGTTTCGCTGGCGCACCTCACCGGATGTGCCGAATGTCGCGCGCAACTGGCCGACGTGGAAACGCGCGCGGCGCGCGTCAACAGCCACTTGGCCGCGCTTGCGCCTCATCCGCGCGAAACGTCTATGGCGCGCGCTATGCTATCTCAATTGAACAGTAGAGAAGAAAAGGAAGGTATGAACATGTTGAAGAAAATGTTTACCCGTCGAATGCGCCCACTGTGGGTGGGCGCCAGCCTCATCACCACGCTGGTCATCGCTTTTAGTTTTGCGCCGGTGCGCGCCTGGGCCGCCGGTTTTCTTGGCCTGTTCCGCGTGCAACGCATCGCGGTGTTAGAAATTGACCCGGCCAATCTGGAACGCTACAGTTCGCTGAGTGACTTTGGCCCGCGCATCGAAAGTTTCTTTGCCGAAACCGCCAACGTGACGGGCGGCGGCGAACCGCAAGTGGTTGATTCACCCAAAGCCGCGGCGCAGGCCGCGGGTTACGCCATCCGTTTGCCGGCCGCGCTCGGCCAACCCTCGCAATTGATGGTTCAGCCCGGAGTCAACATTGCCTTGCAAGTTGACCTCGCCCGCGCCCATGCCATCCTCGATGAGTTGGGCCGCTCTGATCTGCGCTTGCCGCAAACGCTCGATGGTGAAACGGTGACGTTTGACATCCCGACCTCGGTGACCGCGCTCTACAACTGCCCCGAAGGCGGGCGTTACGCGGATAGGCGCAATTATCAGGAGGCCCTCGATTGCGTGGCCTTCGCCCAACTCCCCAGCCCCACCATTCAAGCCCCCGACGATTTGGATGTGGCGCAGTTAGGCCGAACCATGTTGGAGTTTACGGGCATGTCGCACGAACAGGCCTTGAAGTTTAGCCAGAGCGTGGATTGGACGACCACTCTCGTGGTCCCGGTCCCCACCACCGACTGGTTGACGTATTCGGATGTGACGGTGGATGGGGTGATTGGCACGCTCATCAGCGAGGCCTTTGAAGGCGCACCCAGCCGTTACATCTTAATTTGGGTCAAGGATGGCACGCTCTATTCGCTCACCGGCCAGGGCGAGTCGGCGGATGTGGCCATCAACATCGCCAACACACTGCGGTAGTGAGCAAACCCGGATACAGGTAAACAGGGAAACAAGTAGACAGGTACACACGGCCAACGCGCCTTGTGTACCTGTTTCCTTTGTCTACCTGTATACTTAACGCATGACCTTCGCCCTCGAAACTCACAACCTCCGCAAAGAGTTTGGCGATAACGCCGCCGTGCGCGGCCTGAGCCTGCAAGTGAAGCAGGGCGAGGTCTTTGGTTTTCTTGGCCCCAACGGCGCGGGCAAGACCACTTCAATTAAGATGCTATTGGGGCTGGTCGCGCCCACTTCGGGGAGCGCTACCCTGCTCGGCCAACCGTTGGGTCATCGCGCCGCCCGCGCCAAAATCGGTTTTCTCCCCGAACATTTTCGGTTTCACGATTGGCTCACCGCACACGAGTTTTTGACTCTGCACGGCCAACTCTACGGCATGAGCGCCACGCGCCTGACGCCCCGCCTGGCCGAACTCCTGGAACTGGTGAGCCTGACTCCCTTCCGCAACAAACAACTCCGCACGTTTTCCAAAGGCATGTTGCAGAGAGTGGGATTGGCGCAGGCCCTGCTCAACGACCCGCAACTAATTTTTTTAGATGAACCCACCTCCGGCCTTGACCCGGTGGGTCGCCGCCTGGTGCGCGACATCATCCGCGATTTGCGCGAACTGGGCGCGACGGTGTTCCTCAACTCACACTTGCTGAGTGAAATCGAAATCACCTGTGACCGGGTGGCCTTTATCAAACACGGTGAAGTAGTGCGTGTGAGTGAATTGAAGACACTCGTGGACGGCGAAACCACCGTCGCCATCCGCGCCGGCGGCCTAACCCCCGAAGCCCTCAATGGCCTCAACCAGTGGGGCCGTGACCTGCGCGCCGATGGCCAACATCTGACGCTCACCATTACCGACGACTCCGCGCTCCCGGCCATCACCCGCCACCTTGTAGCGCATCAGGCCGAAGTCTATGCCCTCACCCCCCAACGGCTCTCATTGGAAGAGTTGTTTATTCAGATTGTGGGGACGGACGGAGGGCTTTGACCCTTATGCCCATCTTCATCATCGCCCGTTTGACCTTTTTGGAAGCCGTGCGCCGCAAAATTGTGTTGGCGGCGTTGTTGCTGGGCCTGGCCTTTTTGGCCTTGTATGGTCTGGGCTTTCACTTCATCATCGCCGAGACTGGCCTCTCCACCGAAAACGAGCCGACGGCCAATTTACTTCGCGCGCAAGTCTATAACTTCCTCACCAACGCCGGGCTCTATGCGGTGAACTTTCTTTCACTGGCGATGGGGGCATTGGTATCTGCCGACACACTGGCGGGCGAAATTGGCACCGGCACCATTCAGGCGCTGGTCACCAAACCCGTGCGCCGCTCGGAGATTGTGCTGGGCAAGTGGCTGGGCTTCGCCGGATTGCTGGTATTGTATCTGGCGTTGATGAGCGGGGGTGTGTTGGGCAACGTCTATTTTCAGAGTGGCTACCGCGTGCCGCACGTCCCCCAGGGCCTGACCATCACTTATTTAGTCAGCCTGTTAATGATGACGATTACGCTGGCGTGTAGTAGCACGTTCTCGACGCTGGCCACGGGCGGCATCGTGTTTGGCCTGTATGGGTTGGCCTTTATCGGCGGCTGGGTGGAGCAGATTGGCGCGGCCCTGCAAAACGAGACCGCCAAAAACATCGGCATCCTCTCCAGCCTGCTCATGCCCACCGAGGCCCTCTTTCGCCGCGCGGCCTATGAGATGACGTCGCCCACCGCGCAGGCCCTCGGTTTATCCTTCGGCCCCTCGTTCGTCATCTCCGTCCCCAGCCCGGCGATGGTGACGTATTCGGTGATTTATCTGGGGGTGATGTTGGGGCTGGGCCTGTGGCAATTCTCGCGGCGTGACCTGTGATGCCGTCAGTTCAGGATACAGAGTTTTGTACACGGATATACACAGATGAACACAGATAAGCCCAACAAAAATCCGCGTCTCACGCTGGCGGATTATCACGACTTGCCAGAAGGCCCGCCCCATTACGAATTTGAAGAAGGGGTGTTGATTCCCATGAATCGCCCTCATGCCCAACATCAGGAAACTATTGGCGTTTTATTCGCGGCAATTCGCGCTCATGTTGTGCCCAACAATCTGGGCCGCCTCTGGTAGGCTAGAGATTGAAGTAGATTTTGAGATAGAGCTTGCCCAGGCGAATTTCATCGCCATTCTCCAATGGTGTGGGTTGATGTGGGGCGAGAAGCGTGTCGTTAACTCGGGTGCCATTGGTGCTACCGAGATCAATCAGAGACACCTGTTGGTGGGTAATCTTGATCAACGCATGCGTCCGAGACACGCCCAGTTCGCGGCCTCGATACTGTTCCAAATTCACATCGGGGAGCACATCGCCCTGCTCTTCCCGGCCCAACAAATACTGGGCGCGCGCCGGAAACATGAGCGTGATGGTTGCCCCGCGAATATGCAACGCCACACAACGCGGCGGCACGTTGATCCCCAGGTGGGTCGTGGGCCGGGCCGGATTCGATGGATGCTCAAGCCGCTCCACATCATAAGCGAGTGTGATGGGTGGCACGCCACCCGCCAGGCGCGCGCCACATTCAGAGCAAAAGTATTCGCCTTCATATTCCTGATGCTGACAGGCCGGGCAGATAAGCATGGGATACCTCCATAACAACCACAATTAAACTATGGGACGTCCGCTACCCAATAAACCCGGTTCGCCGTCGTGCTACAGGTGCAGGCCTCCACCCACGCCCCGAGCCGCGTCATCCGGCCGTCGTAGGGTTTTGAGCCACGCACCGGAAGCCAGCCGCCCAACACAAATGGCGCGGCGGGGTCGTCGGCGGGCAACCACTCGCCATTGTATTTGCGCGCCAGATGAACATGGGTGCCGGTGGCGACACCGCCCTCACACGAGGGATGCCCCACCGGGTCGCCCGCACTCACGCGCGTTCCAGCAGGCGTCATGCCATCATCGTCAATATGAAAATAAAACAGCACCCAACCCGTTTGCTCGTAACCATCGCCGTCCAAATCCAAAATCACGGTATTGTCGGCGCTCCGAGTGATGAGGCCGGGGGCGGCGGCCGTCACCCATTTGTCGGTGCTGATGCAACCGGTCTCACCCGCCGGCGGCGCAAAGTCGAGGGCGCTCCACGGCAACTGCTGGCCCCAGCCCGGATGCGGCCCGCCGGTGAGCGCCCATAGTTGTTTGGGCTCAAACGGCAGAGTCAAATTGGGCTGAGTTAGATGACCCGGAATGATTGCGATGGCGGTTGAAAATGGATCGCCCCACAGCGCGCGATAGGTGGTGCCGAAGCCGTCCGGCCCGGCGGCGTGGGCAAACTCATCGTGCGGCACCATGTGCGCGAGGAGATAGTGCACACCGACCGTGCCAGCGTTTTGATAGGAATCCACGCGCGAGGTGTAATCGTCGCTCAACAGAATCGCGGTGAGCGCGCCGGAGCGCCAGCCGTAGTAGCCGAGGCTGAGTTGCTCCGCCGCCCAGCGTAGTTGGGCCGCAAAACCTTTTACATTGGCAATCCCAAGCGGGTTGTCTTTTACATTTTGCGGCGCGTCGGCATGGGTCAAGGCCCCGGAGCGCCATTCCATCAGCGCCAGCAACAATTTTGGATTGATGGAGTATTGTTGTGCGACAAACAGGATGGCCCCGGCGGCGTCACGTTGTTTGCCGGCCATGAAGGCCGAGAGGGTGCGGGCATAGCCGGGTTGTGAGTTGAGATAAGCGGCCAGATCAAAACCCGCCGTGCCCGGCCCATACACCAGCGCATCATCCGAAATAATTTTGAACGTCGGCCCGCCCAAAGGGAAGTAATAGGCGGGGATATTTAGTTCTGTTCCCGGTTCGAGGGTATTAGTAATTGGTAATTGGGGATTGGCGACGAGGATTTCTTCGGCGGTGGTGTTGAAGTGGATGGCGATGATGTTGACGGTGTCGCCGGATTGCGCGGTGTAAGGCAATAATGTTCCGGCTGAGAATACTTCGCGGGTGGGGAGCGGGGTGGTGTTGAGTGTGGGGAGCGGGGTTGGCGTCGCGGAAGCGGTTGGAGTTTGAGTCGGGGGCGAGGCGGGGACGAGGGTGGGCGTGGGCGCACAGGCCGCCAGGGTAATGCACAACGCACAATGCACAATGCACAATTTGAGAATTAAGAATTGAGAATTGTGCATTTTTACGGATCAGCGGTGATGCCGGTCCAGGCGGCGGTGCAGGTGCAGGCTACTATGGTAACGCCGTTGCGGGTGAGGGTGCCGAGATATTCGGCGGCGCCGTTGTGGGCAATCCAGCCGCTCATATCAAATGGCACCACCCCATCGGCTGGAATCCATTCGCCGTTATATTTGCGGGCGATGTGGACGTGGGTGCCGGTGGAGGTGCCGCCTTCGCAGGAAGGATGTCCTAGGCGGTCACCGGCCTCGACAAAGGCCCCCGCCGCGATGCGGTCTTTTTCGGCAATGTGCAAATAGAGAATCACCCAGCCGGTAGCCTCACGCCCATCGCCATCCAAATCCAACAGCACCGAGCCATTGTCCACGCGCACAATTTTTCCGGCGGCCACCGCCGTCACCCATTCCAGCGATTCGGCGCAGCCGCCTTCCAACGAGCCGGGCGCAAAATCCAACGCGGCCATGGCCCCGCCGCCGCCGTGTAGCCACGCGCCATGCGGCCCGCCCGAAAAGTACCAGGTGTGGCCTCGCAAAAACGGCAGGGTCAGGGGTGGTTGAGTCAAATCCACCGGAATTAACGAGTCCATCGTGCGGGTAAAGGGGTCACCAAAAAAGTTTTGATAGGTGGCGATGAAGCCGGTTGGCCCAAGATCGTTTTCCCATTGCGTGCGCGGGTGTATCTGCGCGAAGTAATACAGCAAGGCGACCGTGCCAGCATTCAGCGTGGGGTCGAGGCGGAGAGAAGCGCCATCCAAAAACTTGATATGAGTCAACGTGCCAGCCCGCCAGCCATAGTAGCCGGTGGAGAGTTGGGCCGCCGCCCAATACATCTGAGTATACAGGTGTTGCTTGTAAGGATGCACATAGCCCATCGGGTAAGCCAGCGCCTCGCCGGTGGGGTTGGGGCCGGTGACCCAGCCGCTGTTGTATTCGAGCAAGGCCACCAACAGGCGCGGGTTGATGGAATGATGTTGCCCCACCAACAGCACCACATCCCCACCCGCCCGATTGAGACCATCAGCAAATAGGGAATAGCCCGCGAGATAGCCGCCCTGCTCCGTCGCAAACTGCTCCGCGTCAAAGCCCGCCGCCGAGCCGGTGTAGATTAATTCCGAATCGGGAATCATCCGCGCATCTGAGGCGCGGTCACCCAAATCCCTGTGCGGGATGACGAGCAATTGTCCCTCGGCCAGGGTGGTCGTTCCCACCAGTCCATTGGGCGCAACAATATCTTCGGGCAAGACTCCAAAGCGCGCGGCCAACGCGGGCAAGGTGTCGCCGGAGAGCGTGGTGTAGAAGAGAGTCGGATTCGCGGCGGGCGTTACATCGGCCAATGTCGGCGTGGCTTCACTGGCTGGTGTAGCGTTCGGAATGCGGGTGGTGGTTGGATCAGGGGTGAGCGTGGGCGCGGAAACAGTGGGGGTTGAACTGGTTGTGGGCAGAGCCGTCATGGGCGCGCCGATGCGCGTATCCGTTGGAGTCAGGCCGGTATCAATACTCGCGGCTCCCGAACTCCACACGAGCAAAGCCGCCAGCGCGCCCACCGCGCCCAACGCCAACAACGGCCAGGCCGAGCGGCCCGCGCCTTTCTTTCTTCCAGGGCGATAGGGTCTACGAGGATTCATATCCCTAGGATTTAACCACAAAGAGCACAAAGGACACAAAGAAAATCCTTCGTGCTCTTCGTGACCTTCTTCGTGGTCTTTGTGGTTAAGGTCTTATGGTTTGGCAATTTCATTAATCTCGCTTCGCCCATCAAAGGCCTCGACATACAAATCGCCCTGAGTCAACGCGCCATCATACTCGCGGCCAAAACCGGACGAGACCCAGCCCTCCAGCACAAACGGTAATGACCCATCCGCCGAAATCCATTCCCCATTGTACTTGCGCGCCAGGTGGATATGGGTGCCATTGGAGATGCCGCCCTCACATGAGGGATGCCCGATAAAGTCTCCGGCTTGCACATACGTCCCCACCGGCACGCGGTCGCGGACTTCAATGTGCATGTAAAACAATACCCAGCCCGTGCCTTCATACCCGTCGCCATCCAAGTCTTCCAGCGCCGCGCCATACTCGGAGCGCACGATGAGGCCGGGCGCGGCGGCGGCCACCCATTCATCGGATAATGTGCAACCCTCCGCTTCGGCGGGCGGCGCAAAATCCAGCGCGCCCCAGGCCGAGCCACTGCCCCACGCGCCATGTGGCCCGCCGGTAAACGCCCACACCTGGCCCGGCTCAAACGGCAATTGCAATGAGGGTTGAATCAAATCGGTCGGCACGAGTGGTTCATACGCCAACGCAAAAGGATTGCCAAACAGCGCGCGGTAGGTCACAAGAAAGCCATCGGCCGAGACGGCCTTCGTCCACGCCTCGACACCAAAGACTTGCGCGAAAAAATTTTGCACACCCACCGTGCCGGAGTTTAAGCCCGGCGCGATGAGGCGGAGTGAGTTGTCGCGGAAACTCCACGACACGATGCCGCCCACGCGCCACAAATAATAGCCAGAGTTAAGTTCATTGGCCGCCCAATTAAGTTGCCGGAACAACCCTTCGCGCCCGGCCTCCACCCGTCGCAGTGGATATACCAAGGAGTTATCGCTGGGCTTCTTCTGCGTGACCCAACCGCTTTGATATTCCAACACGGCCAACAGCAAACGCGGATTGATGGAGTAACGTTGGGCCGTCAGCCGCACGATGTCGCTTCCGGTTACGGTGGCGGTGTCCACCCGGTTATCGAGAAAGTAGCCTGGCACATCTTCGGTATACGTTGCCAGATAACCGTGTTGCGATTCGATGAAGGCGGGCAGATTGAAGTCAATCGTCCCTGGCCCATACACAAACTCGCTATCGGGCAAAATTTTCAGATCGGGGCCATAAGGTTTTTCGGTGGGGATGGGGATGATGAGCGCCTGCCCCGCAAACAACGTATCCGAAATGGTGATGCCATTCGCCGCCGCGATCTCCGCCGCCGTCACCCCATATTTCTCGCCGATGAGGTTGAGGGTGTCGCCACGTTGCACGGTGTATGACTCGGTCGTTTGGCGACTTAAGATAGATGACCGCGTGGCATCGGGTGTAGGCGTGTGGGCGAGGTTTTGGGTAGGGCGCGCGGTGGCTGAGGGCAAACCAGCCACCACGGTTGGTGGAACAAGCGTGGATGTGGCCTCATTAAGCGTGGCTTCATACAATGGCGTAATGCCGCCGCCCCCAAACGGGGTGACGTAGCCAATAGGTGTGACATTGGCATAGTTGGCGGGGCCATCGGCCCGCGCGCACGCCAGCGCCGCGCCCAGCAGGGCGGCAACAAAAACGTAGAAGCGGAGGGGGCTTCTACGTTGAAACCAAACGAAACGCATAGGGCGAATTATATCTAATTCCGGCACCCGCGCGTTGGGACACCAGTTGCTCTTCCTGACGCAACTCGTGAGACGACACCGATTTCTCTTCGTGAATCCAGGCGCGAAGCATCCGCGCAATTTGTATACCTTAACCAAGCTGGATAGGTGAGGGCACAGCAGGTTCGTTCTGCCCGCCGAGTCGTTGGCGCGCGGTCTCGCGCGGACCGACCGCCGGGACATGCTGGGTGGCGCGGGCCAAGCCAAAAGCGGGCATGTTGCCATACAGACATTCATATTGTCCGGCCTGAACGAGATAAGTCTCGTGCCAGATACCCACTGAACCATCCGCGCCGACCGTTTGATTGAAGCGTTTCCACGCACCCAGGTGCGGCTCGGAGGGCTGGCGGGCAAAACGCTCCAGGTCTTCATAAGAGCGCCAGTATTGCAATA
>Ga0247727_10011464_pt1 | contig 15465 bp, 14 predicted proteins | sample WisWelCaveWW1625_FD_202498 | JGI IMG/M metagenome (GOLD analysis project Ga0247727, IMG submission 202498) | Biofilm microbial communities from Wishing Well Cave, Virginia, United States - WW16-25 | ecosystem: Environmental > Aquatic > Deep subsurface > Groundwater > Cave microbial mat | place...
CTTTGTGCGCTGATTTCATAATTTCAAGGTAGGTAGAGAACGTCAAGGATTCCTCCTACGTTGTCGCGATTTAGGAGCAATGCTAAGCGGGCGTGTGACAAAACGCCCGTGGGGTCGCCCGGTACGTGAAAGACGTACGCCGGTAAATATAGGGAATTGACCCTATTGCGACAACGGGGAGCGGGTGGTGTAAGCCACCCGCTTACCCACTATTTTGCCGCCTGTTTTCCGCGCTGCCGTTTGCTGGTGACCAGCCGCACCTACGCCTATCAGCAGCAGGATTGGCGCCTGCCGGATTTTAGCGAGGCGGTGCTGGCGCCGTTCAGCCCCGGGCAAATCCGGCGCTTCGTGGAGCATTGGTACGCCCACATCGGCGCGCTGCGCGGTTTGCATCCTGACGATGCGCAAGGCCGCGCCGAGCTGCTCAAACGCGCCATCTTCAACAGCGACCGTTTGCAGGGTTTGGCGGAGCGGCCTTTGCTGTTGACGTTGATGGCGAGCTTGCACGCCTGGCGCGGCGGCAGCCTGCCGGAAAAACGCGAAGAGCTTTACGCCGACACCGTGGATTTGTTGTTGGATTGGTGGGAACAACCCAAAATGGTGTATGACGCTGCCGGGCAATTGTCGCAGATGGCCCAGCCCAGCCTCGCCGAATGGCTGAAGATCGACCGCAAAAAAGTGCTGGATTTGTTGAGCGCGCTGGCTTACGAGGCCCACAGCGAGCAGCCGGAGCTGGCGGGCACCGCCGACGTGCCGGAAACCAAACTCGTGGCCGGCCTCATGCACTTGAGCCAAAACCCGGCGGTGAATCCCGCGCTGCTGGTGAAATATCTGAGCGAGCGCGCCGGTTTGCTGCTGCCGCGCGGCGTCGGGGTTTATACCTTTCCGCACCGCACGTTTCAGGAATATCTTGCGGCGTGTTATTTGACCGATCAGGATTATCCGGAGAAGCTGGCCGAGCTGGCGCGCACCGATCCCAACCGCTGGCGCGAGGCGGCGCTGCTGGCCGCGGCCAAAGCCTCGCGCGGCAGCGACTTTGCCGTGTGGGCGTTGGTCGATAGCCTCTGCCACCGCGAGCCGGCGGAACCCGCGCAAAATTTAAACGAGCTGTGGGGCGCGCATTTGGCCGGCCAGGCGTTGGTCGAGTCGGCCAAACTCACGAAGGTGAGCGAGAGCAACCGGAAAAAAGTGGCGCTGGTGCAAAACTGGCTGGTGCACATTCTCCAACGCGCCGATTTTCCCGCCATTGAACGCGCGCTCGCCGGCAACACCCTGGCGCGACTGGGCGACCCGCGGCGCGAAGTGATGACGACTGAGGACATGCAATTTTGCCTCGTGCCGGCCGGGCCGTTTTGGATGGGCGACGAAAAAGAATTGCATCGCAACGACTGTTTGAATTATGATTACTGGATGTCGCGCCATCCCGTGACCAACGCGCAGTTTAACGAATTTGTGCAAGCCGGCGGCTACAAAATAGAACGATATTGGCCGGAAGCGAAAGCGGCTAAGTATTGGCACGATGGTCAGGTAAAAAATTGGGAAGGTGAAAAAACGCGAACACAACCGGAGGATTACGGCGCGCCGTTCAACTTGCCGAATCATCCGGTGGTGGGAATCACGTGGTACGAGATGCTGGCGTTCACGCGCTGGCTCACGGAAATGGGGCACGAGAAAAAATGGTTGGGCGAAAAAATGAAAATCGACTTGCCCTCCGAAGCCGAATGGGAAAAAGCCGCTCGCGGCGGCGAAAAAATTTTGCCTTCGCCGCGGATCATTTCTCTTGACAAAATCATGGCGGAGCATTATACTATCGAACCTTCGATGAAAAATGAAAACCCGCAGCGCCGCTATCCGTGGGATGGTGACGAGGCCGATTCGAACCGCGCCAATTACGACGAAACCAAAATCGGCGCCACCAACGCGGTGGGTTGTTTTCCAAATGGAACCAGCCCGTATGGCTGCGAAGAAATGAGCGGCAACGTGTGGGAATGGACGCGCAGTTTGTGGGGAAAAAGTTACTCAACGCCGGATTTTAAATATCCTTATGATCCGTACGATGATCGCGAAAATTTGGAAGCGCCACGCGATATTCTCCGTGTGTTGCGCGGAGGCGCGGATGCTAGCGGCGTTCGTTGCGACCGGCGCGACCGGTACGATCCGTTCAATCGGGTCAGGCACATCGGGTTTCGGTTGTCGGCGCGCCCATTAAGCTTTTGAAACTCTGAACGTTGATGCTCTGAACTCTGTTACTCTGAAACTCTGTGCTCTGAGGAGTCCAGAGGGGCGAAGCCCCTTTGGTCGAAAATTTTTTAAAAAATGCACCTCTTTATTCTCAAATATTTTTGCACACATGGCTAATCAAGAAATGCCCATTTTCACCCGCACGTTCGATTTTTTAACGTGGCTTTTGCCGGCAACCAACAACTTTCCGCGCGCGCAACGCCACAGCGCAACGAAACGGTTGTTGGATGCGGCGTTTGATTTGCGGGAAAGGCTGGAAGAAGCCAACATTCGCAAAGGCCTGGCCCGCCTGGAGTGCCTCGAGCGCGCCGACGAAGCGCTGTCGCTGGTCCGCCTGTATCTACGGTTGGCCGCAAAATGGAAATGGCTTTCAGATGGTCAGTATGAACACGTCTCTGCCATGGTAGCCGAGATCGGCCGTTTGCTCGGCGGCTGGCAGAAAACGACGAAAGGCGCATAGAGCGTAGGGCGAAGAGCGGAAAGCGTATACTCGTTTTGGATTGATTTGTGACCGTCATTGCGAGCGCTTCTCAGCGAAGCAATCCTTTCAAAAACAAAAAAGATCGCTTCGGCAAAAAACGCCTCGCGATGACATTGTTCTATTACATTTCATCCCTTCTCGAGTATAATCATTACGTTTTACGCATTGCGTTTTACATTTCCGCTCCACGCTTTACGGTGGACGGGGCAGGCTCATAGCGCGTTGCGTTGCGCCTGGCGCAACAGGAACAATCCGAACAATCGGAACAGGAACAACGGGTTTCGGTTGTCGGCGCGCACATTTTTCTGTCATCGGAATTGCTGAGCGGTTCGTCATGCGGGCTTCTCAGCCGAGATGAAAAATGGCGGAGCCTGTTCCGGGCCGCGGCTCAAGCCCGGGCAAATAACAACCGTCCCGCCTCCTCTCCCGATTTTCGGGACTGAGGCGGGACACTTTATTTCTACGAAAATGTACCGCAACATTTATGTTGCGTTTTCCATTGTATAAAAATGTACGAAACACTCACTTCTTGGAACAATTTGCTGTCGGCTTATAAAAAAGCCAGCGCCGGCAAACGCGGTCATCCCAACGTTTCTGCGTTTGAATATCGGTTAGAAGACAATCTGTTGTGTTTGCAAGACGAGCTGCGCGCCAAAACCTATCAGCCCGGAAAATACGACAGCTTTTACATTCATGAACCGAAACGCCGCCTGATCAGCGCCGCGCCGTTTCGCGACCGCGTCGCGCACCATGCGCTGTGCAATGTGATCGAGCCGATTTTCGAGCGCAGCTTCATCTTCGACTCGTACGCCAACCGCGTGGGCAAGGGTACGCATCGCGCGCTGGAGCGCTGCCAACAATTCGCCCGGCGTTACAAGTACGTGCTGCCCTGCGACCTGCGCCAGTTTTTTCCGAGCATCGATTACGCCATTCTGCGCGCGACGCTCGCGGCGAAAATTCATGATTTCGAGGTCATGCGGCTCATCGACCGCATTCTCGCCAGCGGCGAGGGCGTTTTGAGCGACGCCTACGACATGGTTTATTTCCCCGGCGACGATCTGTTCGCCGCCAATCGTCCGCGCGGTTTGCCCATCGGCAATCTCACCAGCCAATTCTGGGCAAATGTTTATCTCAACGCAAGGGGGTTTATTTTCAGCGCAAATTGAAGGGTTTGATCTCAGACTATCAAGCCGGAGAAAAGCCGCTGGCGCAGGTGACGGCCAGCGTTCGCGGCTGGATCAATCACGCGCGCTATGGCAACACGGCGAGTCTGCGCAAGGCGGTGTTGGGCAGAAAATTCGCGGCGCAGCCGGCGGGCTCGAAAAATATAACTTGCCTATGAACGAGCCATTGCTTATTGTTAAAAAAAGCCAAGCCGTTAACGCAATAAAGGAAGGAGCAGCCATGAGCCATGTCACGACGCTTGAGCATGTCAAAGCCGAGCTCGACGACGTTGATGCGGAGGCATTACAGTCGATTCAGGAAATTATTGACCGATCTAAACGCAAATCTGTCACCGCGCCGAAGCCCGTGATTGGCACACCGCGTCCTCATACAGCGACAGTAACAAGCGAGCCGTTGAAATTCATTGGCGAAAATATGAGGTTGGAGGAGCACAAGAAGCTCTCTATCAAAGAACGCGCTCTGCGTAAACAGCGATTGAAGGAGCAGAATCATCGCTGGTTGCGCAAGCAATTTTCAATGCTCGGGGCGGCATGGTTGGTCGTGGTTGATGGGCAGATTATCGCTTCGGGGAAAAGTCTTAAAAATCGGCCCATGCAGCCGCAAATTTTGGAAATTTGCCGGCGGACAGGCAAATTCCCCTTAGTCTTCATTAATGACGATTTCATGCTTATTGAGGAAAGCGCTTCGGTGTGGCGCGCGACAAAGGATCCCGGAGATTTTTACCCTACTATTCCAGTAACCTTAAGCTCAAATTCCGGAGTTGTCGAACTGGTCGGCGATTTCGACACAGGCGCCGCCCAAACCTTTGCTGATTACGATTATCTAATTTCTAAAAACATAATTTTGCCTGAAGTTGAAGATGATTATGAAATTTCTCGGCATCTTGGCCAAACCTATCACTGCGTTGCAAAGTTTATTCACCTGAAGCTATCTTCAAAATCAGGTGATATTCGCACTTTCCAAGCAGCGATTAACTGTGTCTTGGATTGGCGCACGAGCCCATTTGTGAAAATTAATCCTATCCGCGTCGCGCTCATTGGCCGTGACGTTCTCATAGAGCTCAAGCCCAAAGTACTGCTGGATTTTGAAAACCTACAAACTGAGATTGGGGGTTCGGTTAAGCCTGAATTATCCCGCAAGAAAAGCGTTGCGCCCAAAAAACGCGCCCCACGTCCACGCCGACGTCGTTGAACTTAACCGCATAAATATGCTCTCCGCCCTTTACCATTGCCTCAACGACTGCCCCGGCGATTTCAGCCTCGATGCCATCATTTATAATTGCCCGCAATGCGGCGACCTGCTCGAAGTGCGCCACGATCTCGCGGCGCTGCGGAAAAAATCCGCGGCAGAATGGAAGGAGCTTTTCGACCGGCGTTACCGGAGCGTCGAATGGCCGCACGGTTCCGGCATTTGGGGCAAGAAAGAATGGGTGAATCCGCACGTCGCGGATGAGAATATCGTCTCGCTCGGCGAGGGCGGCGCGCATTTGTTGCGCGCCGAGCGATTGGGCGCCTCAATTGGCCTGCAAAATCTGTGGGTGAAACAATGCGGCAACAGCCACAGCGGCTCGTTCAAAGATTTGGGCATGACGGTGCTGATTTCGCAGGTGAAGCAAATGATCGCCACCGGCACGACAATTCGCGCCGTGGTGTGTGCGTCGACCGGCGACACCTCGGCGTCGCTGGCCGCGTATTGCGCCGCAGCCGGCATTCCCGCCGTGGTTTTATTGCCCAAAGACAAAATCAGCGCCGCGCAGCTTATTCAGCCGATTGCCAACGGCGCGCTCACGCTGGCGCTCGAAACGGATTTCGACGGCTGCATGGCGATCGTGAAAGAACTGGCGAAACGCCCGGACATTTATCTCGCCAATTCGATGAACTCGCTGCGGCTCGAAGGGCAAAAAACCATCTCAATCGAAATCACGCAGCAACTCGGCTGGCAAGCGCCGGATTGGGTGATCGTCCCCGGCGGCAATCTCGGCAACATCTCCGCAATTGGGCGCGGCTTTCTGATGCTGCACGATCTCGGTTTGATCGAGCGCCTGCCGCGCCTCGTTTGCGCGCAGGCGGAAAAAGCCAATCCGCTGTATGAAAGTTACAAAACCGGTTTTCGCGAGTTTCATCCCAAACGCGCCGAGCCGACCGCCGCCAGCGCGATTCAAATCGGCAATCCGGTAAGCGTGAAAAAGGCGATTGCGATGCTCAAAGAATTTGACGGCATCGTCGAGCAGGCGAGTGAAGACGAGTTGGCGAATGCCGCCGCGCTGGGCGACAAGGCCGGCCTTTTCAATTGCCCGCATACCGGCGTGGCGCTCGCGGCGCTGATCAAGCTCGCCGCTCGCGGCGAGATCAAAAAATCCGCGCGCGTCGTGGCGATCTCGACGGCGAACGGATTAAAATTTCCGGAGTTCAAAATTCGCTATCATCGATCGCAGTTGGCCGAAGTCGCGTCAAAATATGCCAACGCGCCGGTGGAGATTCCGGCGAGCTTGGAAAAGGTGATGGCAGAGATTGAATCGCGATAAGAGTTGTGGTGAAAAAGCTTGCAATTAACAAAAAAGCTTGTTAAGTTGGCTAAACGAAAAAATTGGAGGTCTATGATGATTACTGCGAAGTTAGCGAAAAAACCGTATTTGGAAATATCCAAATCTCTCTATGATGAAATTGCCAAAACCGGAAAAAAGACGATAAAAATTTCCATTCATCACAATGGCCGGAACGGTAAAATTGCAAAAACAAGAAAACCAAGTCTAAAAAAAATTCAGGAATTTGCCGATAAGACATTGGGCATGTGGGCTGATAATCCTGAGGTAGACAAGGCTTTTGAGGAACTGGAGGAGAAATGGCGGCAGTGGGACAACGAGATGCTATCTTAGATTCGACCATGCTTATTCATCATGCTCGAACTCGCAATAAGCGCAATTCGTTCTTCTCGCGATCTCTACTCGTCTATTATCCCAATTTAAGCGTCATCAGCATTTACGAAATTGAATTCGGAGCACTTCGCGCACGCAGAGCATCTGATATTGAAACGCTTCAAGTGAGTTTCAATATTCTGGCCTTGACCGAACAAATTGCGCGGCGGGCGGCGGCTTTGGAAGCAAGCTTGGTGCATCAAAATCTGCAAATCGGCATTAAAGATACGTTTATTGCCGCTACTTGCCTCGTGTACGATCTGCCGCTTTTGACGGTCAATCTTCGCCATTTTAACCGCGTCGAAGGGTTGCAGCTCATCGAGCTCAACACACTACCACTCATCAGTTAGGTTCTCGCACTTTGCTTTCCCGCCATCCAATCACCACATCCACCACGTCCGAATAATTCTCCACCCCGCCTTCGACTTGATTCGCGCGCAGGTAAAAATCATAGCTTTTTTGGGCAAACTCCGCGAGCGGGCCGAGATATTTTTCCATCCGGCGCCAAACCTGCTCGAAGTCGGCGTCGATTTCGGGACGAATGGATTGTTGCAGTGAATCATAATCGGCATATTGGCGGTAGCGCGCGCGAAAACGGCCGAGCAGGGAAAAATACGCGGAGTATTGAATCGCGGTGTTTTGGCTGCGCAGACAAACCAGCAGCGCGATGAAGCTGGCTTCCGATTCGCGCGCGAAGCCACGGCCATGGGCTTTTTCGTGCGCCAACACAAAGGGCATTTCCACCGGCAAAAGATGCGAATTGAGATGCACTTCGTGAAAAAGCGGCCCGAAGATGCCCGAAGTCAACGTGTAATCCAAAAGCTGCGGCATCAACAAAAATTTGGGCGGCCACTTTCCCGCAATCTGCGGCAGGTTCAATTCGGCAAAAACTGCGGCATAGCCGCGTTCGATTTCCTGATCGAGATGCTGCAAGCTCCACGTCGCGACCGGCTGCCAGGCCGCATTCGTTCTCTCGATACACCACAGAAAATTTTCGCGCAGCGCCAGGCTGTCCGGCTCGACGGCGGCCAATTGAAGCTGTTGCTCGATTTTGGGGCGGAGATAATTGAAGCCCCACGAAAAATAAAACCACGCCACGAGAATGGTTGCGCCGGCGAACAATTCAAGCAGCGTGCGGCCAAAATGCCGCCGCCGCATTCCTCGCCATCCCCAAAAAAATGAAAAAATTACCATAAGGTACAGCGAAACTTCCGAAAGCGAAAAAGGCAGCGCCGCGGCAAGCGGGGAAAACATTCGGGCTATTCCGGCATAGAGACGGCGCGTGTAAAACGATTCGACGAATTGCGGAGAAGCGGAGAGAGCTTTAAGCAAGCCGAACAGGATGAGAGCCGCCGCCAAGACGGTTAACAAAAGATGATTTCGGAGAAAAATGCCAAGCCGGCGAAAACGATTTATCATTGGATAAACTCACGGCAGCCTGAATTGGGGTTCAGCACAGTTCGACCTTATTCAACTCGCAGCATTTTTTTCACCTGCACAAATTCAGCGTTTCCACTTTCCCTCAAGGCGCGCATTTGCAAAAAATATACTCCGCTCGCGACAGGCTTGCCGGCATCATCCCGGCCATCCCAGACGACTTGATGATAGCCGGTTCCAAAGCGTTGGTCACGCAGCGTTCGCACCAATTGGCCGTACACATTGTAGATAATAAGATGAACCTGCGCAGGGACCGGCAAGCTGAAGCGTATGGTTGTGCTGGGATTAAACGGATTGGGATAGTTCGGTTCTACTGCGAAACCAATCGGCGCTGTTTTTCTATCGTTGACCGAAGTGATGAGCGGCTTTAGCGCATAGAATTTACACGTGGTGTTCGGCGGGATTTCGCCAGGCTCGTAAGTTTTGGTCGCATCAAATTCACCGCCGATCGAACTGCCGATATAAATGCCACCGTCCGGTCCGATAGCCGGGTGATTCCAATCGATTTGCCCGTCAACTTCATAATTCCAAACTTTATGAAATTGCGCCGCGCTGGCGTCGTACTCGACAGCGAAGACATGGCCGTTGACCGAGGGATTGCCTCCCTGCGCAAACTTTCCGCGCACACCGAAATAAATGATGCCATCGGCGCCGACGGCGGGCGAGTTCAGGCTTCCGACCGCCGCGGGCACATCGTTTGACGGATCGTAGGACGCCAAAACTTGGCCGGTGGCCGGATCGACGGCGTACAGTTTTCCTTCTTCAAGATGATTGGTCGTGACACCGCGAAGGATGGAGGTCGTCACGTACAAACGCTTGGTTTGGCCGCCTTCTTCGCGGAGCGCGATACCGCCGACGAACTGCCCAACCTGCGCGCCCTCACGCAATTCCACATAAGGCTTGGCCCATTTGAGCCGCGGCTGCATGCCTTGCGGCGTTTGCACTTCTTCAATGGCAAAAATAAGCGGAATAGCGCCGAGCAGCAAAGGATAATAACCGCCGACGTAAATGACGCCATCGCTGCCAACCGCCATGGTGGTCGTATAAACCGGAAAGAAAACGTTTCGAAGCTCCAATTCCCATTTGAGCCGCGCGTGATCGGGAACGGCGCCGAAAGGTTTGAGATTCAGCGCATAAAGCTTTGCCGGAAGCGCGCCGCCGCCCTCCGCAATAAAAGTGCTGCAGTAAATCGTCGATTGATCCGGACTGAGGGCAGGTGAAGCAAAGATGGTGCGCGCGGTGAGCGAGCTATCTGCCGGGAAGCGCCATTGCAAAGTGCTGTCCGGATTGACGGCATAAAATGCATTGGTTTCATAAGGGCCGACGCCCCAGGTGCCGAAATAGACGGTTCCATCCGGGCCGATAAACGGCGAACTGATCACTTCGCCGCCGCCATCCGGGTCGTTAAGCAATTTGGGGTTGTAGCTGCGAAAACGCCAAAGACTGCGGCCGGTGACCGGATCGACGGCGTACAACTTCCCATCGCCGCGGCCGATATAAAGCGCGTTTCTGCCGGTATCGACAGCGGCCTGGCCTTCGATCGTGCCGTTGTAAAAAGTGACGTGATAATCGTTCGCGCCGCCGCACCAAAAATTATCCTGCGAGGTTTTCGTCCGGCCGGGATATTCGTAGCATCGTGCGGTGAGATCAAGTTTCAATGAGCCGCCCCACAAGGACTGGCCATCAGCGAGGCGATGCCCGTAAAGTTTGCCATCAGATTTATCCCAAAAGCGCTCGTCGCGTCCAAGCGCGTCCTTGCGCAGCAAACCCCACGACGCAAAATACACGCCGGCCTTGGTCACGGTGGCGCCGATGTTGATCACGAAAGCCGCCGGCGCTTCCGCGACCCAGGATTTCGAGAGATCGATGGCTTTGGGACCGTTCGTTTTGCTTTGTCCGGTGCGTCGCGCGTCGTGGCCTTTCATCAGCCAAAGATCTTGCGCCAAGCCCGCCATTGCGCCGCAGATAATGTAGAGAATCGTTAAAGCTATGATTCTCCCTTTCCGTATTGTAAAACTTTTCATGGCGACTCACCTCATTGAGATTGACTTTTCATTTGGCTAACGCCCTCTGCGCAAACTTCAGCAGGTCATTATAGAAAATTTTCTGAACTGCGGGTTGCATTCAGTTGCATTGTCGATTAAAACATGATCAACTTGTGTGCCAACGGAATCGAGCGGGATCAAGAATGTTTAAGCGCTTCAAAAGCTATAGATTAAGAGCACATGACAAGTAGCATAAAGGATACGCTGATCGTGAAAAAATGCCACACTGTGCAGTCTATGCAACGAGACCAACGGTGTGGTTCTTGTCGTTTAAAAAGCTGGGAGACGTTTGCATTCTCATCAAACCCCCGTGTATAAATTTTCGACGAGTTGAATCAAATTGCCAGGGGGCGTGAATCTTCTGCGACGCTCGCGGTCCCACGTCAATTTTAGTAACATCTTTGTACAAAAAAGCCGACAGAAATAGCTTACTCTTCTTTTATCGTTTCTCCGGCAACGGGCAAAACGCGCCTTCGGTAAAGCCCATGGATTCGATGCCGAAGGCATGATCGAAACGCGCGCGATAATTTTCCCACGCAATCATCGCGGTTAATTCGACCATTTGTTTTTCGTTGAAATATTTTCGCAATCCATTAAAAATTTCATCCGGCACCTCGACCGGCGTCTGCGTCATCGCGGTGGCGTAGCGCAAAACAAGTTTCTCCGCCTCACTAAACGCGCTGCTGGTCTCGAAATTCGACAAATCCATCAACTGCTGCTCGGTGACGCCTTGCTTTCTGCCGACGGCAGAACCGATGTCGATTCAATACGGGCAGCCAATGAGCATGGCGGCTTTGAGCGAAGCCAGACTCTTGAGGTTGGCGGGAAAGGTTGACATCGTATCCAACATCAGTTCCATTTGCCCATACGCCATAAGCAAACGCGGCTGATGCGCATTTATTTTCAGCGGCTCAACCAAGCGCGCCGCGCCGGCCAATTTCCCCACTTTGCGCTTGGCCATCCAGTAAATGAACCGGACAAATAAATTCGCCTGTCGGGGTTCGATGGTTTGAATTCGAGACATGGGTTCATTCTCCTTAAAAAAATCACAACCTCAAACCGGCCAATACATAAATTTCACATCTTCCAACTAAAATCTAAAGAACAGCGTTAACGCCCCGACCGTATTGGAATTTCTGCCGTCCTGTTGATAACTTTCGATCTTGATGTTGGGAATGAGATTGACATTTTTTTCGGGAGCGAAATCAAGCCCGGCAATAATAAACGTGTTGCCGTCATCATCCAGATCCGTGTTGGGATCAAAAATATCGAAGCGTCCGAGCAGCTTGATTTTTTCCGACGTCTTCACCGCGCCAAAAATGGAAAGGCCAAATTCGGTGCGATCCGCATTATTGGGAAGCGCCTCGTTGTTGATTTTTTGAAAAACTTCCAAGCCGCCGTGAAAATTCGGTTTCTGCATACCGGCAAACAACGCCAGCAAATTTTTGCCTCTGCCATCATTGCCGCTTTCGTAATCGACATAGGGCACGACAAAATAAGCTTTTTGCATTTTGATCGGCACGCTGAGATAGAGGCGTTTATTTGCATCCGTTTCGCCTCTTGTGCCGGCGCCATTCGCCAATAAAAGATGATAATTCAGCACACCGGAGGAGGTGAATTTCCCTTCAAGAGCCACGCCGAAATCGGCCGAGCTCGCAATACCGCGCAAATCCATGATGGTTTTTTCCACTGAACGATAACCCCAGATTTCATCCGACAACAGAAACGTCGGCGTGTTTGACAGGCCGAAATATAATTTGCCTTCGGGAATAAGATTCTTCCAGCTCAGATAAGCGTGCTTGACGTAAGGCACGAGCTGATCGTTGCGGCCGAAATTCGGGCTGTTGATTTCCAGGCGAAAACGAACCGCAAAACTTTCCGAGAGTTCACGGTCATACGTGAAATAGATGCGGCGGAACTGAAAGCCGTTGCGATTCATCGTGTCGATGGCCGGATCGGGGTGTGAAAACTCGTAGAAGTAATCGCCGAACATGTATCCGCTGATTTTTCCCTCTTGCGCGGTTAGATTTGAGAATGCCAAAAACAAAATTGACAGGCACGCCAACGGCATTGACTTTGTTTTCATCGCGCCTCCGTGGCTAGTTCAATAGACCTCAAGTTATTCAAGTTTATTGGAAAAAATTTACATCTCCGGAAATAATCGCGTGAGCAGGTCATGGTGGAGCCGCGTGACTTGGCGATTTTTACGCCCAAAGACCGGCTCCGCTTCTTCGAGGGCATGATACAACGCCGCGCGGCAACAAGCACCTGCAGCTCCAAAAACACTGTTCAAATGTTTCGGCGACAGTAGCCTTTGCTTGAAAAGCTGAAAGCGCTCCGCAAATGCGCCATCAATGGTATTGCTGGTTGAAAAGGCCAAAGCCAATTGTTGCGTGCCATCATCGAAATGTACAACGCTATCGAGACCGCGCAGCGCCGCTTCGGCGAGCTGGCGAAGTTGTTCCGGCAGCATCGGGACATCGGTGGCGACAATCGCGATCAGGCTCGGCACAAGCGAAACAGCTTGCCGTGAATTTTCTGCCAACGCTTGCGCGCCGGCATTCGCGGCGATCAGCACACCGAGCGCGTATTCTTGCTCGCCAATTTTAATTGAGCGCGAGGCATCACCCACGCCGCCTTTTGCACCGAGCGCGCAGAGTCCGCGACCAATGCCGGCGCTTCCACAAACGACGGGGCCATCACTTGCTTGTTTGATCGTTGCCAGCACGTCATCGTGAGTGACGCGGCGTTGCCGCAGATCGTTCAAATAGCCGTCGTCGAGGCCGATCACAATTGGCGGCCAGGCGTTATCAATCGGCAAATCCTTCTCGCGCTCGTGGCCAAAAGAGATCAACGCGTCGTAGGCAATGCCGACGGTGGTGGCGTTGCACAAAACAATCGGCGAAAAGAACGTGCCGAAATCCTGCGCCACATGCAACCCCGTCCACTCATTCCAATTGCCGCTCGCGAAACTGCCGATGAACAATTTGCGATGGCGCACGGAAAGCGGATAGGGTAGAATCGCGGTGACGCCGGTTTGAATGTCGCCGTCGGCGAGAGTGAAATGGCCGGCTTGCACGCCGGGAACGTCGGTAATGGAATTTTTCATGAAATGAATTTTTTCGTAGTATCGCCTTTAGGCGACGGAAGTTGGGAATCCAAAAAACTTTTTCTGATGCAGCATTTGCCCCTGAAGGCTACGCCCGTAGGGGCTACTACGAAAACTATTTTCGTCCATATTTTCGCATAATCTCCGGCAGTCGTTCGATCGGCAGCGCATACGCCGTGTTGCCGTTGATTCCAGTCGTCGTTTCCGCCATGCACAATGCGTTGAGAATCGCTTCTTCGGCGGCCTCCATTGCGGCTTGATGCGCGCGTGAAATCCACTCGTCGTTAAAAATTTCAATTTCCGTCATTATAGCATCGCGTTTCACTTTGACACCGGTTGAGAAAAACAACAGCAAATCGCCGGAACCGTGTGAGGAAATCGCGCCGGTGCGCGCCAGGCCGAAGGCCATCCGCTTGCAGAGTCGCTGTAGTTGCGAAGGAATCATCGGGGCGTTGGTGGCGCCAATGAGAATAATTGATTTCGATTTTTTCCCTTCGACGCGCCGCAGGTCCTGAATCTCTTTGCCGACCGGCACGCCGTTGATCATTAACTGCTCGCGGCCGCCGTGATTGGCTTGCACGAGCACGCCGATGGTGTATCCGCCGTGCGATTCCGGCAAAACGCGCGAGGCTGTGCCGATGCCGCCTTTAAAATCATAGCACACCATGCCGGCGCCGCCACCGACAGCGCCTTCCAGCACCGGACCAGTTTTCGCATCGTTAATGGCGGCGAAAACGTGTTTGTCGTTGAGATGCCGGCCAACCACGTCGTGCAGAAAACCCGCCCAGGTTTCCGCGGCAACCGGAACCGGCGCCGGCGATGTCTCACCAATTTCCGGATAGGCTTGCAAAAACCAGCTCATGGCGCCGTTCATGACGCGGCCGATGTTCGAGGTATCGGTGAGAAAAATCGGCGATTGCAGCAAGCCGCGCTGATCGACGCTGCCCAAGCCGGTCATCTCGCCGTTGCCGTTCATGACAAATCTGCCGGCGGTGAGATTCTCATGATAAATGTCGTCGTTGGGAAGAATAACAGTGATGCCAGTGCGGATCGGCCCTTTGCCAACAACCAATGCGCCATTGCCTTCGATACGAGTACAATGCCCGACTTTGACGCCGGGCACATCGGTAATCGCGTTCCATTTGCCGGTGGGAAATTTGCCGATAATAATGCCCAATTCGCGCAAGCGGCGGCGTGTCGTTGTTGACGAGTTGAGTGGCGAAATTTTATTGGCTAAATTTGCAACCGATCCGGTCAAGGCGGCGGTTGCTGTTTGGGCAAGAAATTTTCGGCGGGAGATGGGATGGCCAATCAATTCGTTTCGTCCTCACACGTTGAAGTCATACGCCCTGCACGGCGCCCACCCAGTAAATCGGCATCGTCGGCGTTGGGCTGCCGCCTTTTGGCTCGCGCGTGATGGCAAAGACGGAAATGCCGGCCAGCGTTTCAGGCAAATGTTGCACCTCGCCAATAAATTCGCCTTTCTCATCCACCGCAAACACGCCGGCGTCAAACGGTTTGCCATCTTTTAAAAACCAAAGCTGATAATCGTGCTCGCCGGCAAGCGGCGGCAAATCGTACGCGATAAAACTTCCGCCGGCAGTTTGCGGATCGAGCAGGACTTTGATGCTGCCCGAGGGATTGACCTCCGTTCCTTTGAGTTCCACCAACAGCAGGCGTGGGGCGCTGCTCTTTTTAATGCGCTCGATAACCGTTTTTTGCCGTTCTAATTCAAATTGCAGCAGCTTCGTCTCGGCGTTGCGTTCCGCCAATTCCGTTTGTAACTGGCGGATTAAATCACGCTGCAAAAAATAACTATAACCGACCGCGAAGAGCAAAAAGACGGCGGCCCAGGCCAAAGCGCCGCGCGCGCGTTGGAAAAACGTCCGCTGCGGCATCGACCGAATCGTCGCCGGGCCGGCTGCCGGGGCTTCATTCTTCTCGGCAACCGGGCGCATGGTCAAAATTTTTGATTCCGTGGCAATAGCGTCGAGCAAACGTTGTTTTAATTCCGGCGGCGGCTCATTCTGCGGCGCGGTATAAGGCAGAAGGC
>Ga0247727_10011465_pt1 | contig 15463 bp, 13 predicted proteins | sample WisWelCaveWW1625_FD_202498 | JGI IMG/M metagenome (GOLD analysis project Ga0247727, IMG submission 202498) | Biofilm microbial communities from Wishing Well Cave, Virginia, United States - WW16-25 | ecosystem: Environmental > Aquatic > Deep subsurface > Groundwater > Cave microbial mat | place...
GGAAACGGATTCAGGGTGAAAGCGACCAGGAAGGCGATATTTTTACTCACACTTTGACTCCGGTGGAAACAACTGAGGATTTGCTTCTTGTGGTATATATCCAGTTCGATAATCTCAAGGAAAATGGTGATGCCTTCTACATTTGGCGGCTCAACGCCAGCTCACCATAGGGACAATGAAGCCACCCTGTTCAGGTGATTATATCAATGACCATCCAGCTCAAAGAGGCATCTTATGAAGATCATAGACCTTAATCCTGATGACGAGGAGCGTATCAGGCAAGCCGCGCAAATATTATTCGAAGGCTTTAGAGAAATCTGGCCCTTTATCTGCCCGGATTTTGAAGCGGCGCTAGAAGTAGTCCGCAAGTCATTCCTGCCGGGCAGGATCAGCCGCATTGCTGTAGAGGATAATCTGGTCCTTGGATGGATCAGCGCGATTCCTGAATACAATGCATGCCTGGTGTTTGTATCCATTGGCAGTACATACTGATTTTCGAGAGCGCGGTGTGGCGCGCGCGCTGGTCAATGACCTGGAAATATTGGTACGCAAAAAAGGAGCAGTGACCCTCTTTTTTGGAACGGATGACACAGCCAACATGACATCGCTTGGCGGCGTCAACCTTTACCCAGGTGTGATGGAACATATTGCCAACATCAAAAATCTTCGCCGGCATCCCTATGAGTTTTACCAGAAACTTGGCTTTGTGATCGTTGGCGTGATTCCAGATGCAAATGGCATCGGCAAGCCGGACATTTTCATGGCAAAACGAGTTAGAGATGAAGATTAGCAGCGCTACCTGTTATACATAAAGTGTGATTCGCTCATAACTCATCAAAGGAGGCGCACACTGACAACCTTGAAGGGTCGCCCATACTGGATAAGATGAGTTATTCCGCGAACATCGAGCGGATGTGAAGACGATGAAGCAAAAGCCTGGTTTGAAAAGTCAAATGTGATTTGATCGTTTGGATCAACCTGGCTTTGGAAACGCCGAACACCCGGCGATGAAGAGCCGCTGGAAATTCATCCACGCGATAGCCCTTCAACATGGCTTTCACCAGCAACTCTGTCTGACCCAAAAAATCGTTCGCGGCGAACGGGATTTGATCCACGACCTCGCGGCGATAGACGCGGAATAACGCGGTGTACGTGTGAATCTTCCAGTTGAGTAAAATGCGATAGAGCAGGGACGAGCCGCGGCTGAGAAAGACGCGGAATGGCGGCACGCCCACCACCTCCCCTTTGGGGTGATACGGCGAAGCGGTGACAATCGCCACGTCCTTTGTCAGATGCCGGAGCATTTCCGGGATGGTTGAAAAATGATATGTGCCATCGCTGTCTGTGGTAATAATCACGTCGCCGGTGACGGCTTTGAAACCGGTTTTGAGCGCCGCGCCCAAGCCGCGATTGGCTTCGTGCTTTTCGAACTTTACAGCGATCGCAGGATGATCGTAGGAGCCGAAAGCGCTCTTCAACGTTTGATATGTGCTGTCTTTACTGCCGTCGTCCACAAATACAATTTCAATCAAATCAATTTGCGCGCCGTCGGGCAGACGACTGCCGATGAGTTTTTCCATCACCGGGAAAAATTCCGTTTTCAATTTGCCGATATTATCCTCTTCGTTATAACAAGGCACGACAACGGATAACTTCATGAGCGATCCTTCAGTTCCATTGTTTCCAAAATCTTATCCCTCAACAACAGGACAAAGCGCAAGGCGTTATAACCATCCAAAGCCGTGACCTGCGGTTTTTTTTGTTCGATCACGCAACCTACAAAATCCTGCAATTCCAAATACAACGGCTCCCGCGCCGGGACAACGATGCGTTCGATCAAACTTTCCTGACGATATTTGACGCCGTTTTTCTGGTGGACGTAATCGCCCAGCGTGCGGCGATGGACGGAGATGTTTTTATTCAACAGATCGGCTTCGACGAACGCTTCGCGCGTGGTGACGGAGATGGCGCGTACTTTCTGCTCGGTCACGCGCGAAGCCGTCAGCGAAACCAGCAACCCGGGGTCGTAACGCAGGACCGCCAGCCCATGATCAATGGTGTCGCTGAACACGGAAAAGCCGTAGGCGTCCACCGAGATTGGCTCGCCGGTGAACAAGTTAACGACCAGGCCAATGTCGTGGATCATCAAATCCAGGATCACATCCACATCCACATTACTGCCCTGAAACGGACTCAGCCGATTGAAGTTCACCGCCAACACGTCCATCTCTTCGAGGACTTTACGCAGTTCGGTAAACGTGGGATTGAACATCTCGATATGCCCCACCTGTACGACGAGATTCGACTTCGCCTCCGCCGCCTCTTTCAACGCCTGAGCCTGATCCAGCGTTTCCGTAAACGGCTTCTCCACCATGATGTGGATGTCCCGTTCCAGGCAGCGCGCGGCAAGATCATAATGTTGAGGCGTGGGCGTGCAAATACTAACCGCGTCGACATTTTCGAGGAGCGAGTCAAATTCGCGAAAATACGAGACTTCATACGTGCGGGCTGTTTCCCGCCCGCGTTCGGGATTCACATCGCAGACCCCCACAAACTTCGTGTGCTTCAAATTGGAATACACGCGGCAATGACTCTGCCCCATCCTGCCCGCGCCAACCACGCCGACTCTCACTTGTTCCATTCTAATCACGCCTCCGGTTTGATAGGCCGACCATGTTATCAGTACTTCACGAAAGCGCGTAATTGACGTTCTCTAACGTCAGGTTTGCGCTTGAGAGCGCACGCTACGCAGTACGCGAGATTTTCGCGACCTACCGATTATGAATGGGACAAGTTTATCACTTTCCGCCCAGAATGATTTCCGACGCTTCACGCGCATGACGGCTGACCGACTCGCCATTGGTAAGCGCGGGATAGATTTGGGCCGTTGTAGCGAGATACAGATTCTCAATCGGCGTCTTAACGGCGGGGATCGAGTCGGTCTCGTTGAGTTTGTGCAGCGGCTCCACATAACGCTCGCGGTGGATCAGAAAATAGCGGACGGACTGCGCCTCAAATTCGGGAAACATCGCCTGCAAGTTCTCAATCCAGACGCTTTTGATCTCGTCATCGGTCTTTTTCTGCCAATCGCTGCCCGGCGCGGTGTACTTGGGCAAATAGACCAGATGATGACCGCCCACGTATGTGGGATCAATGTACGCGGTCGTTTCGATCACGCCCGTAAACGGGAAGCGATCGTCGGTGATGTTCAACGTCCAATTGCCGCTCAATGGACGATCCAGCACGAGCAACGGCGCGATGATTCCGAGATATTCCGTGCGGTTGAGGAACTCATGATATTTCGGATCGGCAGTGGGAATCAAACGCTGGAACACCGGAGTCTGAAGCGTGCAAACCACCTGATCGTAATTCACGACCTCATCGTTCCCCAAACGGATGCCCGTCGCTTTGCCGTTTTCGATCACAATTTCCCTGACGGCTGTTTTGAGCAAAACCTCCCCGCCGTTCGCCAAAATTTTATCGGTCATGGCTTTGATCAGGGTGATGTAGCCGCCGATTAAATGTCCCGCCATTTCCTTTTGGTTCGCGCCCTCGCGCGTGGACTTCATCCGCACCAGCCGCGACCACATATACGTGGCGGGCGTATTATCAAAGCCGCCGTCGAATTTTGCCTTCAACATGGGGCGCCAGATATTTTGGTACGTCCCCTTGCCGCTCCACTTCAACAGCCAATCCTGCACGCTGATCGATTCGAGACTGCGCCAGTCCTTGATGAATTGCGCGGCGAGGACAGTGAGCCCGAGGCGGAAGCGATCGATCCAACCGAGCGGCGGGAACTTCAAGAACTCCACGATGTTGTTCATCGGATGGATCTTGCCTTTATAGTAGAAACCGGTTTTCGTTTCCTTGAAGCGCAATTGATCGTCAATGCCCAGCTCTTTGCACAGATCCCCGAGGTGGCGGTCGCTGGAAAGGATGGCGTGATAAAAACGATCCACTGCCGTGCCGTCGTCAAGGACGATGGGACCCGCCAAGCCGCCCAGCACGGGCGACGCTTCATAGATCGTGACCGGTACGCCGCGCCTCGACAGGAAGTATCCCAGGCTGATGCCCATGATCCCGCCGCCGATGATTCCGATTTTTTGTTTTGAGTTTTGAGTCATTCTTTATAAACGCTTATCCGCTGATAAACTTTATTGGTAATAAGCTAAAAATTCATGTTGGACGCTGATAAACGCAGATTTTTCTCTCTTTGAATCAGCGTGAGTCAGCGTTCATCTGCGTCCCAATTTTATTTCCGATAGAGTCTATTGACTCATCTGTAGAGTCGGCGCAAGAGAGCGCCCGCTACGCGCCGCGCAGAAGACGTTCTCTAACGTCGAGGACGGCTCAGAAAAGTTTTATTTCTCCGAGGGTTTTTGCGATCCGCTCGCCTGCGGTTCCATCGCCAAAGATCGGCGGTTGATGCGCGGGCGGCGTAAAGGTTTTCCATTCGCTCAAAATCTGATCCACGTCCACGCCGACCAGTTTGTTCCAACCCGCCTGTACGGTTTCGGTCCACTCGGTTTCGTTCCGCAGGGTAAGGCAGGGCTTCTTCATAAAATAGGCTTCGCGCTGTACGCCGCCTGAATCTGTGGCGATTATACGCGCATTTTCCTCCAGCGCCATCATGTCGTAGTAACCAACCGGTTCGATCAAGCGGAGGTTGTCTCCATATTGAACATCCAGTTTCTGCAACGCGGTACGCGTGCGCGGGTGGACCGGGAACACGACCGTCTCATTTACCCGACTCAAGGCTGTGACGATATTCGATAACCGCGCAGGATCGTCCGTGTTGGCGGCGCGATGGACGGTGACCAAACCATATTGATCAGGATCAAGTTTCAGCGTGGAAAGAACCGTTGACTTTTGCCGCGCCAAAGATCGATTGGCGAGATGCGCGTCCAGCATCACATCCCCCACCCAAAAGACGTTTTTTGTTATCCCTTCATTGGCAAGTTGATTGACGGCGGTCCGGCTGACGCAGAAATGCGCGGAGGAAAGTTGATCGGCGACAAGACGGTTGATCTCCTCGGGCATACGGCGATCAAAACTGCGCTCGCCCGCCTCGATGTGGGCGGCGGGGATACGCAATTTACCCGCGACCAACGCGCCCGCCAAAGTTGAATTGGTGTCGCCGCGTACAATCACAAGGTCGGGCTTCTCTTTGACGACTACTTCTTCGAAGCGGACGAGAATTCCAGCGGTCTGACCCGCATGGGAACCGGAACCAACTTCGAGGTTGTAATCCGGCGTGGGGATGCCGAGTTCGTCGAAAAATGTCTGCGACATCAGGTAGTCGTAGTGCTGCCCCGTATGTACAAGGATTTCACGATGATCTTTTCTGAGGGCGCGGCTGACAGGCGCGGCTTGGATGAATTCGGGTCGCGCGCCGACGACAGAGATGATCTTCATACGCCGTGAATCACCGTTCGCTTTGCCGCATTTCCGACTCGAAGTCAGATGGCGCCGTTTTACGAACTATCGCCGAAATTCCAGCGCGGCAGGACGCCCGGCTTATTATTGAGGATATGGTTGTAAATTGCCTCCACGCGTTCGGCGACCACAAACTCGTTGAACTCATGCTCAACCAGTTCCTTGCCGCTTTTGCCCATCCGCGTCGCCAGCGCGGGATCGTTCATCAGTTTGACGAGCGCGCCGGAGAAAGCGGGCGCGTCGCCGTACTCGACCAGAAAGCCCGCCTTATCCGCGCGGATCAATGAACGGGTGCCCGGCACGTCCGTCGCGACCACCGGCAACCCCAGCGCCATGGATTCCATCAATGCCCGCGGAATGCCTTCATAGTGGGAGGTCATCACGCTCACATCCGACGCGGCGAGAAGCTGCGGGACGTCCGCGCGATAACCCGCAAAGTACGCCACATCCTGCAAACCCAGGCTTTTGACTTCCGCCTCGACTTTTCCCTGATCCCGGCCGTCTCCCACCAGCACGAGGACAAACTTCCGCTTCGTCTGCGATTTGAGATGATGCAGGCTTTGCAAGAGGAAACTGTGACCCTTCTGCGGCTCGAAACGGGCGACATTGATAATGACATAATCTTCATCGGAAGCGCCGAATTCTTCGCGGACTTTTCGCCGATCTCCCGACGCCGCCTTTTTGTTAATTGACGAGAAGTCAACCCCATTTCCAACCAGCGTCGCTTTACTGCGAGGCACGCCCGGAATCCTGAGCCAACTTTGCAGATCGTCCGGGTTTTGGAACAGGTTGGCATGGGCGAAATGGGCGGCGCTTACTTCCGACACATAAAATGCCCACTTAAAAAATATGTTCTTATACAGATGCGGGGGCCAGGAGTGAAACGTGTGGACGACGCAGGGGATACCGCCAAGCCGCGAGCCAATTCGACCCGCGAGGCTGGGTAACAAGGTATGCGTATGCACAACGTCAAACTTTTCCCGGCGGCAAACCTGGATGGTTCGCAGGAACGCGGTGGTCATGCTGGATTTCGCGTCATGCCAGATATACGGCACGTCAATGACCTCGATATCTTTCTCTTTGAGCGGTTTGGCCCAGTCGTCGTCCGGGCAAATCGCGACGACGCGATATCCCTTGCTCCGCTGGTAGACCATTTGATTGTAGACAGTCTGGTTGAGCGTAATGCTCGTGGAAAGATGGGCAATATTCATATTTGTAAATCTCCTGTGAAAGTCCGATAATAAATTCGCCAACAAAAATCTAATCGAAATGAAGTTCCATTAAAACGCGCGCGGTTTCATCCAGAGTCTAAAGCGAGCGCCAGATGGCTTGTTTGACAGCCAACACCGTGTCGGCGAGAGGCGGATCGGTATCAATGTCCTGCAAGGAGCGCGCGCCCACCACGCTCCATTCCTTTGTCAATTGATGGCGGTTTTGCAGGTAAGTCTCATCGTCAACGACCTCGCGGGAGGCGTTCCGCTGTTTGGCGATCTCCAGGGAAACCCGGAGGCGTAACACGATGTCGGGAGGCGGAATCTGGCGATATATGTTTTGCTCAATCCCCGCCAGCCGGTTATAAGCCGATGGGATCAATCCTTTTTGAGACTCATTCACGCGCAAACGAGGGCTATCCATCATCCCAATCAAACGCGTGGGATAACGGTCAGTCACGATAAGTTCGCCGTTCGCAACCGCGCGCCTGGCGCGCAAAAGCAGAGCGCGACGATCCCAAGCCAGGCTGACCGCCCTGACCGCGTAGATCAGGGAACCCAAGCCTTTTATTTCTTCGACCTCCGGTTTCGAATCTGAATCTGGAGCGGAGAATTTAACCTTGTTCCTGGCAGAAATGGAGTTTGAACGGCCTCCAAGCCGCCGTTGCAAGCCAAGCAGCAGGTTAATTGGAACAGTCAGCAATGTGGAGGGCGGCTTTCCGGCGTGTATCGTCTGCAAGACAAAGTTTTTACGGAGCCAGCGACTCGTTTCTGAAACCAAAGTGGATTTGCCCGTCGCGTCCGCGCCTACGATGGAGATAAGCGAGCCGCCGGAGGATAACACCTTGCTGCCTTTTTGTTTCCTGATGCGCTTGGTAAACATACCCGCCAGGATTTGAACGTGCCCAAAGAACGAACCTAAAAACGAATACTTCCGATATATCCGCAGTTTTCCGCGTACCTTTAATGATAACAACCACTTTTTGGGAAAAGAGGCTTTATTGAGAATCGCGTTCATACAGTCCGTGAATAATTTTTCCCCGATAACGGGACAGTACGCGTCCAGAAGCGACAACACTTCACGCATATCGCTGCCCTCTTTAAGCCACTCTGTCTCCTCCCGCGTTTTCTTCTCGCTTCTCAATACCCGCATGGCGTCCAGGAATGAGCCATATTTGATATACATCCGCAGGATGAACAATACCAATTCAGCGTCTTTGGACGTTATATTGATCCCGTCCATCTGATAAGTATTCTTCAGCATCATTTCCTCGAAGGGAAACAAGTGGCTTTTCAGGAAACTTTCCCCGGTTATGACATGGGTGAATAGATGAAGATGAACAAGTTCGTTGAGATTGGGATCGAACCCGTAATAATGAAAGACGCCCTCGGGGTTTGTCCCCCATCTTGGCGCGGCGGCCTTGAAACCCAGTTGCGTCAGAATACTAGTCGCGCGCGCGACGGATCGAACGGAAACCAACAAGTCAATATCGAGTTCGCCCTCGATGGTTTTGGACAGGTCTATATTGCTTTTCCAGTGACAATATGAAACGCCCTCCTGCTTGAATTGGTCAACCAAAGTTCGGATTAATAATTGAGTCAAAACGGCCTCGCGAGTGTGAATTGGATTTTCCGACGCGGGATTAATTGGGTACTATGGCGTCGCTATGATGTCCGCCCGTTTTGCACCAGGTCGGCGACCTGACGAAAAACAGCGTTTCCCGCGTCTGCCCCATTATATTCGACGTTCAACTCGCCGTTCACGATCAGCAGTTTCCGCTGGAGCGCGGGCAATTTTACCATTTCGTTGAAAACGCCAACCGCCTGCCTGATAAAATGGGCGACTTCGTCCTGCTCGCTTTTCACGCGACTGTGTCCGCGCGCCAGGGTTCTCGATATCAAAACATCCTCGTCCTGTTTGAGATAGAGAACGACATCCGGCAATGGAACCAGTTCCACATAACGGGCAATTTTACCCGGGTCGGCATGGCTGTCCTGATGAACGAAGAGGTTGTGAACGCCCAGCAATAAGCCTTCGTTGTCCGCCAATACCACGCGCTGCGATCCGGCTCTTCGGGCGATGAACTCAAATATCCCTATCTTGCGGATAACGTTCCGAACGCGATTGATTTTATAAAACCAGGAGCCTGGGGAATTTCGACCTTCAGCAATAACGAAGTCAATAAACTCTTTGTACTTCGACAGGCGCGTCAGGGCGATTGCAAACGCGACCGCCTCCACCAAACGACGGCGGATAAAGTCATTCCCGACCCAGTTCAGACGCATCTGGTCGAGCATGAAATCGTCGCTCAGGGAAACGACTGTCCCATTTTTTGCGCCTGCCTCCGCCATTTTTTTTGCCAGGGTGGTTTTGCCCGCGCTGGTCGAGCCGATTAGTTCAATGTGCATTTGGTTTGCCTTAATCCGATTTCCTGATATCAAGTCTGACGCGTTCCGCCGCATCAAGCCGACGTTAATCAACCAACCCAGCCATGAGTCCGCTAATTGCGGTTATCCGGCAGGTTAGGGTTTGTCAAAGGGGATATTTCGCGCCCCTCCCAGGCGATTAGGCCGGCTGGCTCAAGAGACTCGCTCTTCAAAAGAGGCCACCCCTTTGAGATTACATACTTAAACCAGGATCCAGCAACAAGACTTGTGACGAGCGCCAGCAGGATAAAGGTCACGAACAAGGTCTGGTTGATGATGCCGAGGTCGAACGCGATGGTCGCCAGCACGATCCCCGGACCTCCCCTGGCGTTCATCGCGACGGCCATATTGAAACTCGACAACCAGTCTACTTTGGCCAGTTTCAGCGCAATTAATGTGCCGACGGTTTGAGCCGCGGTGGCGAACAATACAAACCCCAAAAAGAACAATAAATTAAAGTGGTAGATTAAGTCCAGTTTCAAGCCAATCACCGCGAAATATATTGGGACAAAGAAGGCCAGGGATATATCCTTGATATGTTCCTTTGCCGGCCCGAATCGTTCATGCGGCATGGCCCCGACGACGATGCCGGCCAAAAACGCTCCAAAAACGATATTGACATCCAATACGCTTGCCAGCGCCGAAAACAAGAAACATATAAAGATGATATAGCCTGAGGTGGAAGACTTGATCAACAAATTGAAACGAAAGCCGTTAATCATCCCGGTCAACTTTGGCAGGACGAACAGGGCCAACCCAAAAAAGCCGAATGTGATTAGCACCGTGGATATGATCTCCGAGGCGGATAAACTGCTCGCGCTCACAAGACCCGTCGCGATGGCCAGGGCGACCCATAGAACAATATCGTGCAGGGTGGCGGTAGCCAGGACGATCTTGGCGAAGGAAGTGTTGATGACGCCCAGGTCAATGAATATCCTGGATATGACCGGTATCGAGGTGATCGCCACGGTGATCCCAATGATAATTTTCAGGGAAAGCATGCTGGAGGTCGGACCCAGATAGGGAGTGAAATCATAAAAAGACGGCGACAGCCATCCAGCCAGAAATGGAATAATTGTGGAGCCCAGCAGGGTGACGACGATCAACTTTCTATCTTTTTGATCGAACGATTTCTGAAGTTCAAAACCGGAAATGAACATCAACAACACCAGACCAAACCAGTAGACAATTGAGATGAGTTTTCCCTCCCCTTCAAAAGCGCTAAAAATCCACTGATGGGCTTGGGGGAAAAAGTAGCCTAAAACGCTGGGTCCCAGCAATGCGCCCCCGAATATTTCGCCAATGACGCGGGGGAGTCTGATTTTTTGGAACAGGTAGCCAAAAAAATGGGCGGCAAGCAGGAGCAGGCCGAGAGCGATAAAAACCCGGCTCAGTTCCATGTTATTCAAGGTAATAGTTTCAGCGACACTCATTAATAAACTCCTATATTGAAAAACAGTATTCTCGACTCGCAAATTGAAAACACAGAGCGCTACTCATAGAAAAGCGGTTTACCACTTTTCATTTCTTCCAGCAATACTTCCTGAACGAGGTCGCGCATGAACCAATCCGGCAGGTGGTTGCCGGCCCGCAGCGTATCGCGCACCTCGCTGCCCGCGATCATCATCAGCGGCTGGCCCTGATCGAGTTCGTACCTGCCTGTGATGCTGTTATAACCCACCGCGTCAAAGAACACCGGCTTGATGCCAATATCGCCCAGCGAGTCGAAAAGTTCCCTGTTGGCGTCGCGGGAATAGAAGTTGCCGACGCCCGTATGGTCGCGTCCCACAATGAAATGACTGCATCCCATGTTCTTGCGGCATAGCGCCGTAAAGACCGCTTCGCGCGGACCGGCATAGCGTGAGTAGGTGAAGAAACTGCCCAGCACCACTTTGCCTTTCGGATAGCACCCGAACTCGAGCATGGTCTGATAACTAAGCATGATCGGCTCCGGCAGGAAATCGCCCGCTTTCTTGGGCCCAATCACGGGATTGATGTAAATTCCATCCGCGCCGGTTCGCTCCAACGCCTGCAACTGAATCCACTCATGCCCGCGGTGCGCCGGGTTGCGGCCATGGAAACCGACGACTTGCGACCATCCCAGCCGCGTAAAAATGAAACGGGTCTGCGCGGGCGTCAGAAGATAATGCCGGATGTGAGATCCCAGCGGCTGGACGAGAGTCACGTCTCCGCCTAAAAAGAAATTTGGTCTGCCCATCAGCCTGGCAACACCGGGATGATCGAGGCTGTTAACGCCGAACATCCGCTTGCAAAGGTCTTCGAGATCGTATTGGTAACTATCGGAAACATCGAGCAAGGCATGAACAACGCCCTTTTCGTTGGTTAACGCGACCCGGTCCCCGGGCGCAAAACCCGCGACCTGTTCAGGATCAACTTGAAGCAGGATCGGCAAAGTCCAAACTTCGCCTCCGGGCAACCGGTTTGTATCCAGGACCGACTCGAGCGTTTCGCGAGTCATGAATCCGGTTAAGGGAGAATATGTCCCATACCCGAATTGTTCGCAATCCATGAGTTCCTTTTCAGGGACGACGAGACGAGGCAGGCGATCCATGTCGGCTAGATCGGTGGGCGTCGCTTCACGATGCACCAATAACCCGCCATGCGGCTCGATGAGCAATGAAACAGGATCAAGCGGATAGAACTGACTGCTATCAGAAGAGCCATCGCGTTGGAAGCCGCGAAGGATCTTGCTGACCATAGAGGCGCACTGAACGGGATATTTTCCGATCGCCGTCTCGGCGGCAAGCACCAGTCCATCGGCTCCGTCAGCCAGCGTATTGTAAATATCATTGACCTCAGCCCTCGTCGGCGTAGGCATCGAGACCATCGACTCAAGCAGGTTTGTGGCGACATAGACGCGGCATCCAACGTCTTTGGCGCGCTGGATAATGCTCTTCTGCGCCCGCGGGAGCATTTCGATGGGGACCTGCCGCGAAAGATCGCCTCGGTCAATCAACAGGGCGTTCGAGCCGGCCGCGATCTCCTCGAGATGCTCCAGGCCGCCGCGCGATTCGATTTTGGAGATGACAAAGGCGTCCTCGCCGAAGAGGCGGCGAACTTCCTGAACATCCTCGCCGCGACTGGCAAACGACAAAGCCACATGCGACAAGCCCATCTCGCGTCCCATCCTCAGGGCGGAAACATCCTTGTCTGTCAGCGGAAGCATGGGAATATCCCGTTCGACGGTGACGGCCTTGTTCTGCCCCACGAGCCCGCCCTGCAGGACGCGCATCAGGACGCTGTCGCTATTCTTGTCTATGACCTGCACCAGCACCGAGTTGAAATCAATGCTTACAAAATCTCCCAACTGCAAGAGTTGCGCGATCCCGAGGGGATACAAATTGAAATTCTTGTCATCGGCGGGAACGCGGCGGAAGTGTACGCGTACCATGGTGTTGTCGCGCAAATTGATGCTCCCATCCACAAACTCGCCTGTGCGGATCTGCGCTCCCTCGCTGTCCAGGCAGATGGGGACTTGCGTCGCTCCGCGAATGGTCTCGATGACGCGCGCCAAATCCGTCAGTTTGGTGTGAGAAAGATTGATACGAAACAGCGTCGCGCCGCTCTGTTCCAGGCGTTGGATCGTCCGCTGGTTGAGCGAGGCTGGCCCCAGCGTACACAAAATCTCAAGTTTCTTTTGGAATAAGTCCCGCTCGCCCGCGAGGGCTTTGAATTGTGATTGGGAAGGATGAAAGTCCATGGTATCTCCTCGATGTCGGATATGGTCGCCGACTAGACCCTCTCGCTGGAGGGCAAATTTGCGATTGCCTCGGCAATCTCCGCGGGAACTTCGTAGCCATGCCGCCGCATCTCATCGCTAATCTCCGGGATGATGCGAGCCAGGTCGCGCGGATCGAAGCGCTGCCATTTAAGTTTCCGGTCAGATTTGACCATTTCCCGGGTGGCTTTTGCCATGCCGTCGGTCATCTCCAATCCACAGTGCGCGCAGATGCGTTGGATGTCGGCGACCGGATCGTCCACGAAGTCCTCGTATTTCAGTCTCAACACTCGATCCTTATCAAAAAGGGATAGATCCTGCTCGGCCTTTTTCGAAGGAATAGACCATTGCCTGGCAATAACCGTCAAGAGATCGAGGGTTTTCAGGTCCTGCTCGATGCCTTTGTAACGCGGTCCCCAGGTGGACATATACTTCCGCCGCAAAACGCGTTTATCGAATTGTTGGACAAGATAGCGCCACGCGTAATGATGCAGTTGGGTAACGGGCGTATGTTTCAGCCGCCGCGCGATTCCGCCTCCCGTTATTGGACGCTGCCACTTCAACTCAACGGAACTAATGAAGGAAAAAGGGTCCCTGACGATGAAAAGCCAGATCGCCTCGGGGAAGATCGCGCGCACATACGGAATCTTAAGCATGTTTTGCGGCGTCTTTTCCAGGACCACGCGATTCCCACTTTCCTTTTGATGTTTCAGAAATTGACCGCGAACATAGCGTTTGACTTTATCGGTCGCGTCGCTTTCGTCGAATTCATCGTGTCGCCTCCCGGGATCGGCATAGAGCCAAAGGGTATTGGGTTCATACCATTCCACAACGTCCGGGTGCATGGACATCACCTTCTGCACAACGGTTGTGCCTGAACGGGAATTTCCCAAAAGGATTATCGGCGGCTTCAGTTCGCTTGACATAATTGCCTTTCTTATCCAAAAGAAGTGCTCATTCGCGCGTCGCTCAATTACAACCAATAAATTGGTTTTGTTATCTGGACGCTTTTCCCAAAGCCCGGTTTGTCGTCGTTAAAGTCGTCTTGGACGATTTCAACGTTCGGCCGCGATTATTATCGCTCACGGCAGAATCGGTCAATTCCGCGTTTTGGGAATTTATCATTCCAAGATATAAAGCCTCCTGAAACGCCAATATCAGCCACAATTCACGCGTACGGAATATCTGATGGGTAAGCGACTCGACCATCGTGGAAATAATGACCGCAAGAAAAACAACCATCTCCCACCGGGCGCGGCCCGGCATTTTGCCGGCCATGAATAATACGGATATTGCCCTTCTTAACGCTATTCCAGCGAACAACGCCAGGCCCAACAAACCTATCAAGCCGCGTTCCACCAAAAAAGCAAGCGTATCATTATGCAATTGGTTGTCGGTTTGGGCCGGGTCGAGTTCTCTAAAATTTTCGGGACCCACCCCCCACAGGAAGGAGTTGTGCTCCAACAGCACGTCTATTCCTCGTTGCCAAAGATTGAACCGCGCGCCTGAGGATTTATCAAAACGTCCCACAATAATTCTCTCAAAGTGCTCCGAGTATCTCTGGTTTTGACTGATGACAAAATAGAACGCCCCTCCAAGCAACAGAACCACAAAAACAAAACGCATAAATTGCCCGATCAACGCCATCAGGTTTCCCTTGAAGATTGCAATCACAACTACGGCGACAATTGCGCCAGCCGCCAAAGCGAGAGTCGCGCCCATTGATCCCGTCACCAGCATGCTGGCAAATAACAATATTCCCAATACCGTAGTAGTTTTGGGGGAAAAGCCGGCCAATATCAATGGGACAAATCCTAATAATTGGAAGAAGGCGGCTTTATTCGCGCATCCCGCATGATCGCAAATGAACAAGCCCGCCGGGCGGTAAATTTCATGTTCCACTATATTTCCGCCCAGGGAATTCGTAAAACTCCATAAATCCGGTGAAAAGAACTGCGCCATGATGAGAGCGGCATGTAAAGCCGCGACGCCGCTCCAGGCATACAGGACCCGGCGCAAATCCGCGGCATTCAGCACGGACAGAAACGTCGTTATCGTGAGAAACCAGGCGAATAGATACGTCTCCTTTAGCACGACGGTTAAACTATTCGAAGCCGACGGGGAGACAATGGTGCCCAGTAAACTGCTAACCATGACAAGCCAGATGGGGATCGCGTACGTCAAATTTATCACCGGGCGGCGGCCTGCGATATACATTACCAAAAGAACCGGCAACCCGATTAAGATCCAAATATCCACCAATTCGAAATTGCTTGGAAGATTAATGATCTTTACAGGCAAAAGTATAACTGTGCCTACCAGCCATATTACAATCAACCGACTTAATCGTGACGAACCGCGCGTCTCGGCTCTGTCCGCTAGATTCGCCGAAAGCGCCTGGCTCCCGTTCTGACTCAAATATCCGTTCATAAACGCCTCATTCTTCACGCCTGGGTTGCTCATTATTATTCCGTTCAGTCGGCAGTACTTTCCGGGCCCGCCTTAGGAAATTGCTTCTCTGTTCGCGCGTCATGCCAACATAAAAAACGAGTATGGAGAAAAGCAAAGTTGTTAATCCTCCATAGAGAATCAGCAAAAACCATGAATTTACGGCGAGGGAACTTCCCAGGACTGAAACCAATGCAAAAGA
>Ga0247727_10011466_pt1 | contig 15463 bp, 14 predicted proteins | sample WisWelCaveWW1625_FD_202498 | JGI IMG/M metagenome (GOLD analysis project Ga0247727, IMG submission 202498) | Biofilm microbial communities from Wishing Well Cave, Virginia, United States - WW16-25 | ecosystem: Environmental > Aquatic > Deep subsurface > Groundwater > Cave microbial mat | place...
TAAATTTTGTCCATCGGCTCGGCATTGCCGTTGAATTTCCGCAATCTTTTGAACGACGCGCTCGCGATTTAATGGAAACGGAAAATTCTCCGGCAACAACCGGCCGAGAAAAAGATTGACATCGGTGGTGGTTAATTCGGAAGCTTTCGCATTTCCGACCTCGTCTTTGCGATCATAACACAACGGGCCGGGATTCGATCCGGCGCTTTCCGGGCCAACCGTCAATCTTCCCGCCACTAACTTGCAAATCGAGCCGCCGCCCGCCGCAACCGTGTGAATTGAAAGCATCGGCGCTTTGATGCGCACGCCGGCGGCAATCGTCTCGTAAACCCGCTCAAATTCGCCATCGCCTCGCGAAACGTCGGTCGAGGTGCCGCCCATATCGAAGCCGATGATTTTGGGAAAGCCCAACCAATGCCCGAGACGCGCGCATGCCACGACGCCGGCAGCCGGGCCGGAAAGAATCGAGTTGTGTCCGCGAAACCGGCTGGCCTCAATGAGCCCGCCGCTCGATTGCATCATTTTAATTTTGGAATCGGGAAGCTGCTCTTGCAGCGTTTGCAAATACGCGACGAGCAACGGCGTCAGATAAGCATCGACGGTCGTCGTATCGCCGCGCGCCGTGAGCCCAATTTCCGGACAAACTTCGTGAGAACACGAGAGATTGCGAAAGCCGAGCGAATGCGCCAACGCCGCAACCATTTTCTCGTGCTGCGGAAAAGCGAAGCCGTGCAAAAAAACAATGGCGAGATTCTCGATGTTCCGTTCGCGAAGCGTTTGCAATTGTTGCTGAACTTGCGGCAAATCAGGAGAACGCAAAACTTCGCCGGTGGCAGCAATGCGTTCGTCAATCTCAACAACAGTTTGATAAAGCCCTGAAGGTTTGACGATGCGGATGTCAAAAATGTCGGGGCGCTGTTGCGTGCCGATTTGAAGAACGTCGGCAAAACCGCGCGTGATGAGAAGCGCATGAGCTCGACCTTTGCGCTCGAGCAATGCGTTCGTCGCGATCGTCGTTCCCATTTTAACTTCGCACGGCGGAATGAGCTGATGATTTTCTAAGCCGAGAATTTTTCGAATGCCTTCAAGCGGGGCGTGATCGGAGGAGAGAACTTTGACGAATTTCAATTCGCCGGCGGGAGAGCGGCCGAGACAATCCGTAAACGTGCCGCCGCGGTCGATCCAGAATTGCCAGGCTGGTTGCTCGTTGTGGGGTTGGTTCAAGTTAGAAAAATAGTCACAAATCTTTTCATTCCGCTTTTTTAGCCGGTGCGGAAGGCCAGGCAAAAATATCTTGCACGTTGACCGAAAAACCGGGAAGAACTTCCGGACAGGTGAGCGTGTCGCTTACCCAACGCCGCTCATCAGCGGTGATGACCATCACGCCTTTTTGGTAAGGATCGATAATCCAAACCACGCGGCTGCCTTTTTCTAAATATGACCAAATTAACCAGGAACGCTCAAAAAAGCAATGAAAATTCCGCAGTAGATTTTAGTTTTTGTGACTTAGCGAGGCGGAAGTCGGATTTGCAAAAAGACAAATCCGACCTGGCATAACTCTACAGCTTGATCGCGGCGAAGATTTTTTCAACTTCCTCGGCAGTGGCATAATCCACCGAAATTTGCGCGCCGCTGGGGAGCTTGATTTTCGCGCCGACAATGCCTTTGGCGCGAATCATGGCGATGGCTTCCTTAATGAACGGCAAAGCCGCGCCAACGACGCCGGCCACGCTAATGGCCACTTCGATCCAATTTTTAAGCGTTGCCGGATCAACGCCGCGCGTGACCGTCGGCCGCTTTTCTCGCACCGATTTAACCGACTGAAATTCTTTGAGCGATTGGGTGATCGCCGCCATTTCGTCGTTGGAAATGGAGTTGGGCAGCACCAGCGTTATTTGATCGGACATAATTATTCCCTCCTGAATCGTTTTGATTTAAAAACTGATTACTGATTATTAATCGTTCGCACGGCGCGAACGTAAAACTCGCCGTCAACGCGCGCGATAACAACTGCCTTGACTAAAATTCACGACCCATGCTGAAACCGTGCTATAGCGATCCGCCGTCCAAATCCATTCCTGTATGCGAAACTAAATGCACCACGCCGGAATCCGCCGCTGCGGAAGTTGCGCCGGGTTCGACATCGGACGATGGCTGGCACAATAATCTGACGCCGAAGACAATCGCGGCCACAATGATGATAATAAGCGCAAAGGTGATATTCGGCGTTTTCCAGCGCCGCCATGCCGGAGCGGGCGCGTCGATACTCGGTTCGCCTTTTGGAATTAGAATGGCTTTATCCGAAGGCCGTTTCTTGCGTTTCAGCTTCGAGGTGATCGCATCAAAAGTTGATTTGGGCCTGGTTGTTGGAGTGGAACTTTCCGCCAGCAGCGCGCGCTGGAGTTCGGCATAGCCGGTTTCATACGATGAAAAATTCAAATACAATTTGTTGCGCAGCAAAGCCGGCAATTCCGTGTCATCCAAGACGCACGGAACAATACGTCGGCGCAGATGAAACGCGCTCATCCATTCCTGTGAAACGTAATAAGATTCCGCCGCCTCGGCCGACCACAACAATACGAGCGTGTTGCACCATTCCAATCCGGCACCGATGCGAGCGGGTAATGAATCGCCGCCGGAAATTTTTTCGTAGTCGATAAAAACTTCCACCCCATCACGCATCAAATCGCGCTGCAGTTGCTTGGCGAGGGGCTGGTTTTTCCAGGCGTAGCTGATGAAAACTTTCGGCAGAGTCGGCTCCGGTGTCATGTGGCTGAATATTATCGAATTTGCAGAATTGAATGTTAGAATTCATCGGCGCGGATTCACATTCTTAACTCAAAATATAACGACTGCAGCGGAAAAAAGCAAGGCTGCTGGCGCAGAACGAAAGAGCCAGTCAGACTTGGGCGGCAGGATTTTCTGAATTGGAAGATTTGCTGCCCAAGTCCGACTGATTTTCGGCCAGCAGTAGTTCACGATGACGAATTTCTGCTTGCGGATATTCCTCGTGATTTTGTTGACTAATTCCGCTGTCGCGGCGATGGCGTTGAAAGCAGACTATTTCATGTCAAACAAAACGGGTACACCGGCAAAAAGCAAGGCGGCGGGGCGCACGGCACGGACATAGAAATTACTCTGCACATTGTACCTGCTGCAACCGCCACCGCCGAAACTCACCACCCACGATACGTCGGCGCTGCTTTTATCCGCTGTCCAAATCCTACTCTGCGCGCGATCAAACACCGGATCGATGTGCAAATTGCCGTTCTTTTTTTCCGGCTCAATCAACGACATCGCTTCTTCTAAAGTCGGCAAGCGCCAGTTGTTATAGCCGCCGAATTTCTCCTCATTCAATTTGGCGACGAAAGTTTGCGCCTTTTCGTAGGTCAAGCTATTTTCAGAACCCGACTGCTGCCACATCAGTTGAGTGGTCTGATCGATGGCGAGCCTGGCGCCGTGACCCTTGCCGGCTTCATATTGGTGGCGCAAGCCTTTGCCGCTCGCGTTCCTAATATTGTCAAAAAAGCCTTTCTTTTGCAGCATTTTCTCGGCCTCGTCAATAGAAAGATTGTCGAGCGGCCGGGAACGCAGTAGAACCGGCGTGGATTTTCGCGGCGGCGGTGGCGCGCTTTTCGGGGCAACCTGTTGGCGCAAGCTCTGTAGTTCTTTTTCCAAAGTCAAATTTTCGGCTTGCTTTTGCGCCAACGCATTTTGCAGCGCCTCGCCCTTCTTCGCGACTTGCTCTAAACTTGTTTCTTTTTCGCGCAATTGCTTTTGCAATATTTCCAAATCAGTTTTGGGCACGCGGGTTCGCAGCAACGCCTCTTTTTGCCGCAATTGCTGCTGCAAAGCCTCGACAGTACTTTGGGAGATAAAGGCTTCGGGCGGCTTGAAATCCTGCACCGGATTGGTCGGATGGCAGCACCATTCTTCGAGGGTTTGCAGGGAGTCGACAATATCTTCCCGCAATTTCACCAGACCGGCTTCATTCTGATCATATTGAATGCAGCGATAGTTGCTGACGTCAAACGGCAGCTTGTCCTTCTTTTGAATGATCATGATGGTTTTGTTGTCAAGGGCATGCGCCACACCCATCTCATAAAAAACGTTGGGATTCCATTCCGTGAGGTCGGCAACGATGGCCGCGCTCGAAAAAATGTGCTCGATGATCTTGCGATTGATGTTGAACGCGCCCTTTAATTCATCGACGCGCAAAGAGGCGAACCCCGCTTTTTCGCAAGCCGGTTTGATGGCGCGCCAATAGACCTCTTTCATTTCGTCTTTAAAGGGCATCAGCACGAAGCAGAGCTTTTTCTTTTTATCGGGCATTTTCATTTCAATCCCACAATTTAGAACATCTTCTACTCGTACTCTTACTCCTACTCATATTCTTACTCGCTTTAGCTTTTTAAAAACGAGTAGGAGTACGAGAAAGAGTAGGAGTAAGAGTTTTATTGCTGTCTTACAATCACGACATCAATTCTGCGATTCTGCATTCGCCCGTCTTCGGTTTCGTTGTTGGCAATCGGACTTTCTTCGCCATAGCCAACGGCTTGCACGCGGTCGGCGGCCAGGCCCATGTTGGCGATGAGATATTGCTGCACGGCGCGCGCGCGTTCGGCGGAAAGATTTGAGTTGTACGCGTCGTTGCCGATGTTGTCCGTGTGTCCTTCAATAACGATCCGCGCGGTAGGAAATTCGCGAATGACGCGCTGCAATTTCGTCAACAGCGAAAAATACTCCGGTTGAATCGTCGCGCGGCCGGATGGAAAAGTGAGGCCGCTCAGTCGAATGCGCAAATTGTCGCTTTCGCGGATCACTTTGGCTTCCGCCGGCTCGAAGATGGTTTCGAGGCTGCGCATTCTTTCTTCCTGCCGCTGCTTTTCCACCAGAAGCTGCTGCTTTTTCACCAACTCGGATTCCAAGCCGGTTTTGCTTTCCTGCATCGCGGTGATTTCTTTGTTTTTCTCGTCGAGAGCCTTGTTCAACTCGTCGATCCGCCTGTCGAGACGGCGCTGTTCTTCGAGCAACGTTTTGATCGCGCTGCGAATGTCGGTGAGCGGTTTGGCGATGCCGGCGTCAAACTGCGGAGAAAAATTCAATTCCTTTGAAGCCTCGGTTACCTGCTTTTCAGTATTCAGAAAAACCTTTTCCAGCTCGCGCTCATCCGCTTTGACGCGCTGAATTTGCTCGGCGAGATACGCGGCATGGCGAATTTCATATTCCGCCGCTTCGGCTTTTTCACGCGCGGTGGCGGCGGCATAGCGATTGGTATTGAGCGTGTTTTCCGCTTCAGCGAGCAATGCCTGTGATCGACCAAACGAGACCGGCGCGAGCTTATCGACTTTGGCTTCCTGCGCTTTGACAATCAGATTACGAACGCTGCCGATGGTGCTCACTTTAATGGCCTGCAATTCCGCGTTGCGAAAATGTTGTTCCGCTTCTTCGCCGCGTTTTTTCGCGCCATTCATGTCGCCGGTTTCCAATTTGCGCATGGTTTCTTTAAAAGCTTGATCGCCGGCGGTGTAACTTTCAGCGGCGTATTGCGGCGCATTCGCATTTAAAGCATCTTCGCGCGTTTGCAAAAGTTTGGCAAAAGCCGTTTTCGCAATTTTGGCGTTTTGTCCGGCTTGATTGAAATCAGCATCCGCTTCGCGCAATTTTTTGTCGATATCGCCGAGGCCGCGATTGCGCTTGAAATCATCCTGCGCCTCGCCATATTTTTTCGCCGCGCGCGCGAAAATATCCGGCGACAGCACATCGGCCTGCGCCGCTTTCGCTTCATTGAGCTTCTCCTGCGTGCGGCCAAAAATTTGTTGATACAGACGCTCATCAATTTTTTGCTGCGCCACACTGGAACCGAATAGCGCCAGGCACAATGATAAAATGAATGCAAAAAACTTCATTTGTATCCTCCTTCCTTTATTATGAGGTAATGAGGTGGTGAATATTGCCATTAAGATAAAGAAAAATTTATCACAACGCAAGTCGGAGTTTCGCCGGAATGCCTCACTGACCGGTCGCTTAAATCGTTCGTTTCGCATGGGATTCTCAATTTTTAGCGACCGGTCAGTTAAACTTACTCCTGTGAGTGAGGCATTACCTTTCGCCGGAAGTTTTCTGAAATTTGAAGAGACCGTCTGTGAAAGTCCGGCTTCGCCGGCCTCGGGCAAAAAAAACAACGGGCATCCCGATTCCGTCGAGATGCCCGTCATTTACAATATTTCTGTAAGGTTCTGCTCTTTGTGGGGGTGGCGTTTTATAATTTCACTTCCACTGAGAACCGATGCGCGTTGCCTAAATCATTTGTAAATGGCGCATAACCGTAATCGAGCTGATAGCGGCCAAGCGCAGTGCCGAAGCCGGCGGTCATGCCGCGATTTTCACGCCCGACTTGATAGCCGGCGCGCAGCGCGAGGGTTTTGCGGAAGAGAAATTCCGCGCCAGCGCTGTTACCGTCGCCGCCGCGCAAGAATTGAACGCGTTCTGCGGCCAAAGCAAACTGGTTTTCTCCCGCGGCTAATGGCAAAACATAAGCGCCGCCGAAACGCACAAGAGTGGGTAATTGGATCTTTTCTTTTTGCAAAGTATTCGTCGTGCCCAAATTTTGTAAGCTTAAACCGAGTTTAAAATTTTCTACCGGTGTTTGCCAGATGCCGCCGAGATCAACTGCGAAGCCGTTGGTCGAGTTGAGATAAATTTTCTCGTACAGATATTTGACGGTAAATCCCGCGGACAAATTTGGCCGCCATTTTTTGCCAAACGCCAAAGCCACCGCAATGTCTTGCGCATCAAACGTTCCAATCGGCTCAACGGTTGGTTTGGTGCGAACTTCAATGCCCGGAATCGATTGCGCGATGAGGCCGAATCCCAGCGTGCCGCCAAAGCCTGGAAACGTCACCGCCGCAAACTCGTTGTTGATGTCGCCGAGCCAGCTTGAATGCGTAAACGCCAGTTGCGTGCCGCTTGCAGCAGCGAGGCCGGCGGGATTCCAATAAATCGCGGTTGGATCATCGGCAAGCGTGGCATACGCTTCGCCCATCGCGGCGCCGCGGCTGCCGACGCCGACTTTCAAAAAGGCGAGGCCGCTTTTGCCGGCGTCCTGGGCTGCAGTATTCAGTGGCCAGTAACTCGTGATCAGCAAAACAAGTGGAAGAATAGAAGATTTTGGCAAGTACAATTTCAAACGAACGGTTTTTGCTAAACGTAAAAAGGATGCTTCCAGCATGACAACCTCATCATTTAATGACAAAATTACCAATGACCACAAATTAAAACAAAAACGCCCAGCCAAAGACATGATCGCTATCGACACTTTCGGGATGCGTGACGAAAGCATAATGCAGCTCGGATTTTTTGCCGAAAAGACCGAAAACGTAACCGGCGCCGAGGGTGGGTTGGCTTTCATTGAGGCCAAGCCGGACTTGCACGAAATTACGATAGCTGGCGAGCGCGCCGATGTGCAATGCGCCGTCACGGAATTGGCGTTTTTCATAATCCGCTGCCAGCGTCAGCCACGGCATGATTCGCGAAATTGCAACACCGGCACTTACCGCTCGCGGGAATTTATCAAAATTCGTGGTGCCGCGTTCGTAAACATCTTGCGTGTTCCAGCTATATTTGAGATTGAGATTGCGTGCGGCGAATCCGACGCGAATACCTTCCACCGGCTCGATCAAAGCGCCGAGATCAAACCCGAATGAATTGCTGGAAAGATTGCCGTTATCCTGCGTCACCCCGGTGAAGCGATTCATGACGACGCGCAAGCCGATGCCAATCGCGGCGCGGGGATGAGGCTGCAAAGCAAATGAGAGGTTGAAGGCATTTTCCGCGCTGGCAAGCGAAGCATATTTTTCGCCGTCGGAATCGCGGGCATCGATGTTGTTGACGCCGGCATGAATCCAGCTCAAACTCAAGCCGCCGTTGAGAGCGCGACCGGAGCTGTCAGCTTTGGGATGAATCGGCAGGCCGATGCCGATGTAGGCAAAAGAACGATCCAGCGATAAGGGCCGAAACGAGGTGTTGAGCTCGCGCTGCTGGAACATGGCGACGCTGGCGGGATTGAAAAACGCCGACTCGTTGCCTCCAACCATTGCAACGTAGGCGCGGCCCATCGCTTCCGAGCGCGCGGCGATGCCCATGCGCAGAAAGGCGCCGGCGTAGCCGCCCTGTGCGAATGAATTCGCAAACAAGAAAAAAAAGAAAAAAAGAAAAAAAGATTTTATGAATTTCACAAATGCCTCAATATCAAATGACTGCTAAAAATATCCAAAAACCAGTATTCAGTGTTCAGTATAATAAACTGGAAACTGATTACTGAAAACTGATAACTGGCAACACTTCAATCCAACACCATCACCTTTCCCCAAAACGTGCCTTCGCCTTCGAGTTCGAGACGATAAAAATAAACGCCGTTGGCGATCACGTCGCCGCGGCTGTTGCGGCCGTTCCAAATCTCGGCGAATTGTCCCGCAATCGGGCGATCTTTTTGATTCACCACTTCAGAGACCAATTCCATGGCGAAATCAAAAACTTTGATCGTGACTTTGGTCGGGCGTGTGGTATGATATTGAAAACGCACATTGCCATCTTCGCGAAATTGGTTGTGGCGAAAAGGGGAAAAGGGATTGGGATAAGCATACGTGCGCGGCTCGCCGCTTTCTCCGGCGCGAATCGAGCCGCGTTGAATGCTCCAGGTGCGGCCATCATCGACGGTGGTGGCAACGCCGTCGGGCCCGCCAGTCCACACGCGGCCTGGTGAGGCGGCAACGGCGAAATATTCTGTCGTTAAAAATTGCTCGCCTTTAGCATTATCGATCACCGGCGCGAATTTCGCCCAGGTGCGGCCGAAGTCGATGGATTTGAACAAGCCGTTATCGGTGACGACGTAGGCGATGGAATCATCAAACGCAAAATTATGCGCGAACTCTTCTTCGAGCGTCACGCGCCAGGAGTAACCGCCATCCTCGGTGAGGGAAACCGCTTTGGTTTCGTTGGGATCTTCCGCATTCACGGTCGCGGCCCAAATGTATTCACGCCCGCGCCATTTTTGTTGGCCGATGGCAACGACGAAATTTCCGGAAATCGGACGAACCTGGTTTTGACGCGAAAAGTTCGTCCAGGTATTTCCGCCATCGAGTGATTTATTAATTCCGCCGGCGGAACCGTGCCATAACACGCCATCAGCATTAATAATGGAAAAGGCGCGATGATTCAAATTACCCAGGGGGTCGAATAAAAACGTATCGGGAGGAACAACGGTCCAGGTTCGACCACGATCGGTGGAGCGCTGCAAGCCGCCGCCAAAATTCGTTGCCCAAACTTGATTTTGGCGCAGCGCAATATCGAACGTCACATTTTGCACCGGCGTCGGGCCGAACTGCGGCACGTGCGTCCAGGTTTTCCCATCATCGGTGGAGTAACTCAAACCGCCACCGGTTGGCAACCGTCCGGCGTCTTCAGTCAATGAATCAAATGCGGCAGCTACCCAGATGATCGAATCGGTGACGACGATTGCAGAAATTCCTCCGCGCGGCAACCCATTTGCATTGGTGTAGGTGACCCACGTTTGGCCGCCGTCACGCGAGCGCGCCAGGCCTTTGCCGATTCCCAACCAGATGTCGCTGCGATGGATGACGATATCCGAAACCGAATTGGAGCGCAAGCCTGTTAAGGGATCGGCCTGTTGGTTCAATCGCCAACCGTTTTTAAATAAAACTTGCGCCTGCACGGAAATGAAACTGCCGCACGCAAAGAACGCCGTTAAAAAAGATATTTTGAAAAGTCGCATTTAATCCGTCACGGAGATGGTTTGTATAATTTTATTGCTCAACGCTCCCTTTTTATCTTCGGCTTGAAATTCGAAGCGATAGATGCCGGCGGCGTTTTGCGGGGTGATTTGAATCGTGAGCGAGTAACGCGCATCGCCGGCGAGGGCATCGCCTTCTTTGCCGTCGTCACGCATCGTAAAAGGATTGCCGCTGGAGGCATTGCCATTCGGCAAAAATGTATTGAAGAAAACGCGCCTGAGATCGGTGAAGCAATTGGGATCGGCAGCTTGAATGGATAAAACATAGGTGTTGGGAACGCGATTGCGCGAAATCGTTTGCGGCGCGCTCAAGCTGCTGACCACCGGCGGGAAGTTGAGGCCGCGGCGTTTTACATTGACGCTGCCAACGAGCGCCGGGCTTTCACTATTGGCGGCATCGATCGCGCGCAGCACCACTTCAAACCCACCATCGCCGCACAATTTTGTTGTCGATATGGCGCGGGCAAAAACGCCGTCTTTCGCCGCGCCGTCGTTATTTTTGCCGTCATCAAAAAGTGAATCCACCAAAGTCGGCCGGGGAAACGCCGCCGGATAAAATTCAACGCGCACAAAACGCAACGAGGCCAGGCCATCAGCGTCGCCGGCGGTGGCGCGAAACACCGGCGCATAAATCGAATCGCCGGTGATCGTCGCCGGTATCGAAAATGCAATCAGCCTGGGCGCAAAATTTTCGCGTCCCGCCAGAATTTTTATCGTGTCGCGCGCGGTTGCATTGATTTCACTGGTCAGGCCGCTCTGATCTCTGGCAACGGCTTCCAAAACAAAATCGCCGGTTTGGCTGTGAACGAGGGCGGTGTCAATCGGCCAGAAATATTGGCCATCGCCGGCGAGAATGTCGCCGTTCCGGCCGTCGTCGCGCATGGCAAATTTTGTCAACGGCGTCGTCGCATTGATTTTGCGAACGGTGAGATCGACGCCCGTCAAGGTGTTGATGCCCTGCGGATCATCGGCGCGCGCGTGAATACCGATAAGCGCCGCAGGAAATTGATGCGCCGGCGACGGCGCTTGAATCAAAACGATCTGCGGATTTTCTGAAAGGGGTTGCGTGGGAACTTTGTCGTTACAACTTGTCATCAGAAGGAAGGCACACCAACACAGCGAGAGATAATAAAACGCGCGCGAGCCGGCTTTTAAATTCACAATAAAATCCTTAATAGAGTTCTTCTTCGATGTCGATGAATCGTTGGAATTCGGGCAGGGCCGGTTTGAGCTTGGGTTGCAGCACCAGACCCTCATATTTGCTCATGATACTCGGCAGGCGGCGGCGAAGTTCCATGAAGTCATGCACGATGGTGTCGGCTTCGCGCAAATGATAGGGCGAGAGCGTTGTGGTAATGGCAACCACGGCGCAACCCGCGGATTTGCCGGCGCGAATGCCGAGCGGCGCATTTTCCACCACCAAGCTTTCACTTGGCGCGATGTGTAATTTTTGAATGGCACGCAGGTAGGGTTCGGGATCGGGTTTGCCGCAATCGACATCTTCGGCCGTGATGATGCAATCAAACCAACTGCAAATTTCCGGGCCGAGCACTGGCTCCACTTGCGAGCGAATCGAGCCGGTGACGAGGCCGAGGCGATAACGATTTTCTTTTAAATATTCCAAAACCTCGAAGACGCCGTCGTTGAGCTGCGTCGCATTATTGGCCAGATAGACATCGCGTTTTTCGCGCACGATCTCCTGCACTTGATCGGGCGAGGCGGGTTTGTTATGCCGATGAAACAACTCGGCGGCCACTTCCATCGTGGTCGCGCCCTCGGCGAGGTAAATTTCCAGCGGGTCAATCTCAATGCCATGTCGCGCCATGACGCGCTTCCAGGCTTCCACGTGATACGGCATGCTGTCCACCAATACACCATCGTGATCGAACAAAATCGCGCGGATCATGATCTCTCCTCCGGTTTAGCGGTGAACGGTCGCGGATATGGAACTCGCGTCCTCATATTCGGTCTCGCCTTCGCTGAAGTTGTGTGATTGATTGCATGGTTTGATTCTTGCGATTTAAACTTCTTGTACAACTCGATCGGCTCGATTTCCCTCATCAGCCTATTTATAAAATAAAAGTTTTTTGAGAAATGGCAAGAGATAAATTTGAATATTATTCAATACGGCTTTTTTGCATGGCTCGCAGATTCAAAAGATTAATTCATAGTAACTTTTAAACAGATTTTATAAAGATTTTTTCTTGCGAGTGAAAATACACCAATCCGAGTCTTTGTGTTGCGAAAGGACGAAATTTAAATTGAACCATAAACTACAATTTCCATATCCGAAACTTTGTCGAACAGCGGATTCTCACCATATTTTTTTGCTTCTTCGTAAACTCTTTCAAAGTTGTATCCATGCGCTATGTTTTCGGATTGAACGCTCATTGCCCAACCGAAGTTTCGCTCTACGAATACAGCAACAATTTTTCTTTCGAGGTTTTGCGCCGTTTGGTCGTCGCGGTTTTGGGTTCGATCAATTCATCTAAATACCACCACCACGCTTCGCGGGGAAGTTTTCTTTTGCGTCTGGCGTTTTGCAAAAGCATGGGCGTGATGACTTCGAGAAAAAACGGACGCTGGTGCCAGAGTATATCATCAAGCTCTTTGATTTCACGGTGCAAATCGGAAGAAATTAATTTAGTATTGCTTTTTTCCCCTAGCAAAACTTGAATTGCATCCCGTACAAAAAACATTTCGAGCAATTCAACAGCATTGCCTTCAGGATCTTGAATATATCCTCGATATTGGCTAATAAGTTTTGGCAGCTCATCGATGGTGGAGTTCTTCATAGTTAAATTTCCCATTCGTTACGGTTGATTTTTTGAGATTCTATTTGAGCCGAAAGAAAATTCGTGCCATCTTGCGGCTTAAAAACAGTAGTGATTTTCTCGTACTTCCCACTCCCGATCAATATGAATTCGCTTAAGAAGGTGCCAAAAATCAGGACGAAGCATCTGTCCTTTTTTATAAATTTGGCCTTGATGGACAATGTCATCAAAGCGCCACTTCACCAGATGTTTGCCCCATTTCACTTGCGAAGCCTTTTTAATTACCTCGCGCACTCGCGCCGGAGTAATCGTTTCTCCCAAAATTTCAAAAGATACTTCCTCACCGTCCATGTTACCCCTATTACGTTGGTTTCAAAGCTGTTTCGAGGTTTTACCGACAATTCATATTTTTTGAGCAAAATACTTTCAAATCGCCGCCTCAACAAATCCCGTCTCAATTTGCCGGTGATTGCGGATCGGCACGCGAAGGTAGCTCGCCAGTTGTTCGTATTCTGCATCTAAAATCAGGCCGAGTTTGTGCAAGACGGCGAGCGCGACGGAAGAAATCGCACGGTGCGAACCGTCACTTATTTTTATTGCTATGCCGACGCGCTGGCCGCCGGTGACGCCGAGACATTGGATGCCTTCGGCGCCAATCTTAGCGATGACTCGGCCATTCGTCGCGCGCATGATGTCGGTATCAAAACGTTCCGCGCCGGCAATCATGTCCGGCGCCGCGGTCATCGTTTGCACGATGCGTTGTGGAATGGCTTCTTCGGCACTTACTAACGTCGCATACATGCGCGCCATGTTGAACAACGGCATCGCAAACACCGGCGCGCTGCAGCCATCGATAGCCACGCCGATGCCATTTGCCGGCATCCACGCCCAGCGCGCCACGGCCTGCAAAATGCGCTGTTGATGCGGGTGATTCAAGTCAAGATAATTTTCCGCCGGCCAGCCGCGATTCACGCAAGCCGCCAGCATGCCGGCATGTTTGCCGGAACAGTTGTTGTGCAGAACGCTCGGTTTCTCGCCGCGCCGGCGCAATTCATGAAGCACGGTCGTACCCAGCGGGGAATGAATGCCGCATTGCAAATGTTCCGGCGACCGCCCGATCTTTCTCAGGATGCTGGCCACCGCGTCGACGTGCTTTGGCTCGCCGTTGTGGCTCGACATGATCACCGCTATTTCGTCATCGCGGAAACCGAAAATTTCCGGAACCGCATCATCAAATAACGGCATCGCCTGAAACGGTTTTGCCGCCGAGCGAATGTAGGTTACGAAGCGCGGCTCGCCGAGCGCAAAAACAATTCGGCCCTCGGCATCGACGACGACGACGTGGCCGAAGTGTTGGCTCTCGATACTGCCGCCGCGAGTCACGTTGGCGAGTAAGGCGGGATCGGTCTTCACGCCGTTCCGAGTTTCCTGCACAAAAAAATTCGACACTCCTTCGTCGGTCATTTTCATCGCATCAAATCCAGCATGTCTTTGACGGCGCGTTCCATGCCCACCATAACGGATTTTGCAATAATGGAATGGCCGAGGTTCAATTCTTCAATTTGCGGGATGACGGCAACCTCGCGCACATTTTGATAATTCAACCCATGGCCGGCGCTGACGCCGAGGCCGAGTTTATTCGCGGCGATAGCCATCGAGCGTATGCGTTCCAACTCATCGGCGCCGCGATTCAGGCTCTCGGCGTTGGCATAATTGCCGGTGTGCAGCTCGACGTAATCCGCCTTCACCCGCGCCGAAGCTTTCACCTGATTGATATCCGGATCGATAAACAAGCTCACGACGATATTGTTGGCGCGCAAAATCGTGATCGCCTCTTCAAGATATTCGAAGTTGGAAATCACATCAAGCCCGCCTTCGGTCGTCACCTCTTCGCGGCGTTCGGGAACCAGCGTCACCATATCCGGGATCACTTCGGTGGCGATTTTCACCATCTCATCGGTCGGCGCCATTTCCATATTCAAATGCGTCTTGACCACTTCCTTGAGCAGATAAAGATCTTTGTCTTTAATGTGGCGGCGATCTTCGCGCAAGTGGCAAACAATGCCGTTCGCCCCGGCCATCTCGGCCAGCACCGCTGCCGCGATCGGATCGGGCACTTTTCCTTTGCGGGCTTCGCGAATCGTGGCGACGTGATCGACATTCACACCCAAACGAACCATCCCTGTCCTCCTTGTAGGTTAGTTCCTGCTCACACTCTTACTCATTTTTAACCAGGCGAGTAAGAGCATGAGAAAGAGTACGAGTAAGAATGATTTTCAATTAACAGAAATTTTCATTTCGTGCGTTGCGCCAAAACTTTTTCTGCGGGCGCTGTTTGGCGCGCCAATTCTTCAACCGGCACAAACTCAAAGCCGCGTTGAATAAGCTGCGGACCGATTTCTTTTATGGCGCGCAGCGTATACGCATGCGGATGTCCGATGGCGATTGCCGCGCCCTCGGCAGCCGCGAGATCGGCCAATTGCCACATCTTTTGTTGCACCCGCTCCCAGCCTTCTTCGTTATCGAGAAAAATATCATTGATCTCGGCTTGCAATCCCATCTTCTTCGCCAATTTAAAGGCGCGGGTGTTGGGATTCGTTTTGCTATCGACAAAAAATAGGCCGGACTTTTTGAGTTCATCGAGAACCGGCAACAGTAAAGTATCGTTGACCGTTGCAGCCGAACCCATGTGATTGTTCAGGCCCACGGCGTGTGGAACGGCGGCGATCGCTTTGCGCACGCGCTCGCGAGTTTCCTCCGGCTTCATCGCCAGCATCAAACTATAACCGTCATTTTCAACCTGCCGCTCGAGCGCCTGCATCGGCAGGTGAATCATAATCGGCTTGCCGGCTTTGTGCAAACGTCCGGCAATTTCTCT
>Ga0247727_10011467_pt1 | contig 15463 bp, 14 predicted proteins | sample WisWelCaveWW1625_FD_202498 | JGI IMG/M metagenome (GOLD analysis project Ga0247727, IMG submission 202498) | Biofilm microbial communities from Wishing Well Cave, Virginia, United States - WW16-25 | ecosystem: Environmental > Aquatic > Deep subsurface > Groundwater > Cave microbial mat | place...
GTCGCTCACTCCAGGTAGCCGAGGGAACGGAGCGCTTCGATTCGTTCCGCATCGTCCGTCCGGCGTAGCGGAACCGGATGCCGGGCGCGCTCGGCGTGAGCCAGGTACTCGTCGAGCGCATGTTGCATTCGATCCGCCGACTCGGGCTCGGCCGGCGCCAGGTCGTGACGCTCGCCGGGATCGGCAACCACGTCGTAGAGCGCGCGCGTCCCGGCCTTGCGGTCGACGATCAGCTTGTGGCTCGCCTCCACCCAGTAGCGGCGGTCGAGCCGAGCCCAGCGTCGCGTCTCGCCGTAGAGGCCGCGCTTCGCGAAGGCTTCGCCGGCAGTCTGCCCGGCGAGAAGCGGCGCGAGGGAGAAGCCCTCGGTGGCACCGGCGGGCGGAGCGCCGGCCAGCTCGAGGAGCGTCGGCAGGAGGTCGGCCAGGGCCACCGGCGTGTCGACGACCCGGCCGGCGCGCCCGCCGGCGGGCACGACGATCAGCGGAACCCGGACCAGCTCGTCGTAGACCGTGTTGGTGTGGTGCCAGTTGCCGCGCTCGAGGAACTCGTCACCGTGATCGGCCGTGAGCACGATCGCCATGGTGGCCAGGTCAGCGCTGCGACCGATCCGCTCCAGCAGCTCACCGACGGCGTCGTCCGTGCGCCGAATCTCTCCGTCGTAGAGCGCCATGGAGCGCTCGACGCCCCGAGGTGGCCCCGCGCCCTGGAACATGGAGGTGTACGGCGGCAGTGGGTCGTAGCGCCGGTCGGGGCGCGTGGTGTCGTGATGGGGGTCGAAGTAGTGCACCCAGAGGAAGAACGGTTGGCGCGGCGGTTCTGCCGCCAGCCAGGCGAACACCCGCGCGTTCACGCAATCCGCGCGCTCCCAGATGCAGCTCTCGTCGAAATGATCGAATCCCTGCGCGAAGCCCTGTGCGCGAACCAGGTGGCCATTGCTGGAGAAGGCGGCGGTCGTGTACCCGTGACCCCGCAGAGCCTCCGCGAGCGTGGTCCACTCGTCGGGCAGCACCTCCTGGAGCACGGCCGTGGGCTTGGCCTCGCTGCCTCTGCCGGCGGTCGGCTCTGCATCGACCTGTCCGTGCACGATGCCGTGGCTCGCGGGTGTGACGCCCGTGATCAAGGTGAACATCGCCGGTGCCGTCCACGACGCGCCCGAATAGCAACGCGAGAAGCGCACGCCACGAGCGGCAAGCGCATCGATGTGTGGCGTGGTAGGGCGGGAGTAGCCGTAGCTCCCGACGTGGTCGGCGCGCAGCGTGTCGATCGTGATGAGCAGCAGATCGGCCCCAACCGGTCGGTCGCCTCCGCAGCCCGCCAGCAGCGCCGCCATCGCCAAACCCCACCACAGACGTTGCTGCATAGGCAACTTCATCGTGCGCTCTCTCGGACCCGGAGCACCTCTGCAACCGCTCGGGCGATGAGATCGTGCCCCCGCGCGTCATAGTGGCAGAGGTCCCAGAAGAGAACCTCCTGGGCCCGGAAAGGCGCGCGCAGGTCCACGAACGGAACGTCCTCGGCCCGCGCGACTTCCGCCATCACCTCGATGTACTCGCGCGCGAGCCGCAGGCTCCGCGTGGGGTAACCCGTCGCCGAGCCCGCGCGGGCGTATGCCTCTCGCTCGGCTCGCGTGAGGCGCGCCCCGCGGAGCTGGCGGGCCCGCCACAGGTAGTGCCATCCGACGTAGTGCTTGGGGGTGCTTTCCGCGAGCGCGGCGAAACCGGCCTCGGCGCCCAGTCCGTCGCCCGCGCGCAGGCGCAGAAGAGCCGCTCCTCCGAGAGCCTCGGCTCGCGGCTCGTCGCCCGTGGCCAGGAACACGAGCGAGAAGTGGTGCTCGCGACTCGAGGCGGCCACCTCCTGGAGGACGCTGCGGTAGGCCTCGAGCGTGAGGCGCGGCTCGGGAGTCGCTTGCTCGGGCTCGAGGGGCGGAAGGCGTCGAGGCGCACGCAACCGGTCCAGGAGCAGCAGCGACGACCAGATACGGCCAGCGCGCTCCCAATAACGGCCCGCCCCCAATCGCACGAGATCGGCCCGAGTCTCCTGCCAGCCGGCCACCCGGTTGTTGAAGCAGTCGGCAAATACCACGACATCCGGCCTCGCGTCGGGGCGGACCGTGAGCCACCGCTCCAGCCAGACCGCGGCCTGGAGGTTCGAGTAGCCCGGAACCCCCAGATTGAGCACGCGGACTTCGGATCTAAACCCGTCGGCGAGTCGCGCCTCGAGGCGCGCCGGCCAGGTGCGAGCGTGGAGCACCTCGTTGCCGAACGTGTTGGAGTCCCCCAAGGCGAGCACGATCGACTCGCCCGGCCGCCGCGCAAGCACGTGGTTCGCCGGGTCCCGGTCCCGGAGGCCATCCTGGTTGATCGCAACCTCGGTCTGCGACCAGCCGCTGCGGATCCCCGGACGCAGCGTGAAGCCGAGCTCGGGATCGGCCCGCGTCAACCTCTCGAAGCTCTGGGACCAGCTCTCCCCGGAGCGCCAGATTCCATAGGAGCTGAGCATCGGCTTGCCCTGCTCGAGCGCGAGCCAGGCCAGCGTTTCGACGAGGGCGATCGCGAGGCCCAGCGCAGCGCATGACGCGAGCAGCCGTGCCGGGAGGCCGCGTCTTCCCAGGAGCCGAGCGACCCGCCGCGTGCCAGACTTCCCGAGCACCGTTTCCCCCGTTCCCGGCGTTGGAAACGACAGCTAGAGCAGCTTCTGGACCAGGTCCTCGAAGGCGCTCCTGGGCCGGGCGCCGGTGAGCTGGCCGACGACGGCGCCGTTCTTGAAGGCGAGCACGGTCGGGATCGCGCGCACGCCGTAGCGGCCGGGCGTGCCGGGGTTCTCGTCGATGTTCATCTTCACGATCTTGACCTTGCCGTCGTAGCTCGCAGCGAGCTCCTTCACGATCGGAGCGATCTGTTTGCAGGGCGCGCACCACTCGGCCCAGAAGTCGATGAGCACGGGAGTCTCGGACTTCAGGATCTCGCGCTCGAAGGTCGCGTCGGTCACGTCGAGGATCTCGGCCATGCGCTGGGCTCTCCTGTCTCGTGCGAAAAAAACTGGCCGTGAGTAGTAACAGATGCCCCGAACGCGCTGCGCGTGCAGGCCTCGGATTGACGCTGGAAGACGGCGCCGGTATCTTGCGATCGGTCGTCCATCTACTCGATTTCGCAGGACTTTCCGTCCGAGAGCCATGTCGGAACAGACACCGCCCAGCTTCGACCCGGTCGCTCAGGTTCGTGCCACGCTCGAGGCCAGCGTGCGCGCCAAGCAGGCCGTGGCTGCGCAGCTGGCCGAGCCGATCGCCCGCGCTGGGGAGTGGGTGGCCGCGGCCTACCGGGCCGGCGGCAAGACCTTGCTGTTCGGCAACGGCGGCTCCGCGGCGGACGCCCAGCACATCGCGGCCGAGTGGACGGGCAAGCTCGGGCCGGATCGCACCGCGCTACCCTCGCTCGCGCTCACCGCGAACACCTCGGACCTCACCGCGATCGGCAACGACTACGGCTTCGAGCGCGTTTTCTCCCGCCTGATCGAGGCACACGGCCGCGCCGGGGACGTAGCGATCGCCATCTCGACCTCCGGCAACTCGCCGAACGTGATCGAGGCGGTCGCAGAGGCCAGGCGCCGCCGGCTCCGCACGATCGGGCTGCTCGGCAAGGGCGGCGGAAAGCTCGCGCCGCTCGTCGAGCTGGCGCTGGTCGTGCCGTCGTCGGACACGCAGCGCATTCAGGAGTGCCACATCGCCATCGGGCACGCGATCGCGGAGCTGGTGGACCGGCTGCTGTTCCCCGAGCTAGCGCGCTCGTGACGCGCCGCCTTCCGCGCATCGACCGCACGCGGGTGCGGACGGTCTCGGCACGTGCGCGGCCGAGTCGCGTGCGGAGCAGCCAGGAGGCGCGCCCGCATCGGCCGGGCGGCTCGCTGCGCGACTTCCTGGCCGCGCTGCCCGACGTCCTCGCCGGCGCAGACCTGCGCGCCGTGGTGGACGCCGCCGCGCGCGCCGCGCGCGGCGACAAGCTCTTGCTCTGGGGCTTCGGCGCCCACCTGATCAAGGTCGGTCTCGCGCCGGTCTTGGTGGATCTGATGCAACGCGGGTTGGTCGGCGGCGTGCTGATGAACGGCGCCGGCTGCGTACACGATCTCGAGCTGGCCATGATGGGCCGTACCAGCGAGGACGTGGCGCGTGCGCTCGACGACGGCAGCTTCGGCATGGCACGCGAGACGGCCGAGGCGCTGAACGCTGCCATCGCAGCCGGGAACGAGGCCGGCCTCGGCATGGGCGAAGCGGTCGGCGGGGCGATCCTGGCCGGGCGCTACCCGCACAAGCAGCGCTCGATCCTTGCGAGCGCCGCGCGGCTCGGGATCCCGGTCACGGTCCACGTCGCGATCGGCACCGACATCCACCACATGCATCCGAGTGCGGACGGGGCGGCGCTCGGCGCCACCAGCTACCGCGACTTCGAGACGCTGACGCGGCTGGTGGCCGCGCTCGAGGGCGGCGTGCTCTTCAACATCGGCTCGGCGGTGATCCTGCCCGAAGTGTTCCTGAAAGCGCTCGCGCTGGCTCGCAACCTGCGTCATCGGGTGGACCGCTTCACGACGGTGAACATCGACTTCATCCGGCACTATCGGCCGCAGGTGAACGTGGTCGAGCGCCCGACCCGCAAGGGCGGCCGCGGCTATTCGCTCACCGGTCACCACGAGATCCTGCTGCCGCTCGTGGCGGCCGGACTGATCGAGGCGATGGGCGCGAAGCGGGCGCGACGGTGAGTGGCCGCATCGTGCTGCTCGAGGGCGACCTCACGGAGCAGGCGGTGGACGCGATCGTGAACGCGGCCAACAGCGAGCTCGTGCTCGGCTCGGGCGTCGCCGGCGCGATCCGGCGCAAGGGCGGGCCAAAGGTCCAGGCGGAGTGCGACCGCATCGGGCCGATCCCGGTGGGCGAGGCGGCGCTGACCGGCGCCGGCGATCTTCCTGCGCGCTGGGTGATCCACGCCGCCGGGATGAAGCCCGGCGGCGCGGCCAACGAAGCGAGCGTACGCAGCTCGATGCGAGCCGCGCTCGAGTGCGCGCGCAAAGAGGGCTGCCGCACGCTGGCCGTGCCCGCAATCGGCGCAGGCGTCGGCGCGCTTGCGCTCCAGCGCTGCGCCGAGATCCTGCTCGACGAAGCGCGTCTTCATCTCGCGGGCGAGACCTCGCTCGAGGAAATCCGCTTCGTGCTGTTCGGCGAGCCGGCCTATCGCGTGTTCGAGATGGTCGACGACGCCGCCAAGGTGGCCGCGCAGATGGAACGTCTGCGCGCGCGAACCCCCGGGAGGTGAGCCCTGGCACTCGAGCTCCACGGCTGGACGGCTGCCGCGTACCTCGCGGCCTCGATCGCGGCCGCGGCCGGGCTCGGCGTGCGCGCGCGGCGCTGGCTCGAGGTCGGCGTCGCTCTGCTCGTGCTGGCGGCGGGGCTGCACGGCCTCGCGTTCTTCGAGCTGCACCGACTCGAGCCGACGCCCGCGCTCACCGAGCTGCCCCTCGCGGTCTCGCTGGCAGCCTGGCTGCTGGTGCTCTCGTTCCTCGCCCTCCAGCTGCGCCTGCGCACGCGCGGCCTCGCCGTGCTGGTGGCACCGGCGGCATTTCTCGGCACCGTCTTCGCCGCCTTCTCGGCGGCCGCGCCGGGGAGCGGCGAGGCCGGATCAGCCCTCTGGTCGCATCTGCACGTGCTGCTCGCGAGCGGCGGGCTGGCGCTGCTCGGCGTGGCTGGAGCCGCGGGCGCCCTCTATCTGATCCATCATCGTGCCCTCAAGCAGCACCGGGTCGGGGTCCGCTCCGCCTTGCCCTCGCTCGAAAATCTCGACCGCGCCAATGCACTGGCGTCCGCGCTCGGCTTCCTGTTGCTCTCGCTGGGCGTGGTGACCGGCGTGCTCTGGGTGGAGACGCGCGAGGGCCGGCTCTGGCCGGGCGGGCTGCACGCCAACGCCACGCTCGCGGTCTGGGCTCTCTACGCAGCCTTGACGGCCAGGCGTCTGGCCGCGAAGCAGGGTGCCCGTCAGACGGCGCTCGGCGCGACGGCTGGCTTCGCGCTGCTGCTCGTCGCGGTGATCGGAGTCGGGGTGCTGCGATGAGCCTGCTGCTCGTCGGCATGAGCCACCGCACGGCCTCTCTCGAGCTGCGCGAGCGCTTCGCAACGGAAGACCTGCGTCCCGTGCTCAGCAAGCTCGTGGCGAGCCCCGAGATCGACGAGGCGGTTCTGCTCTCGACCTGCAATCGCGTCGAGCTGATGGTGTGGACGCGCGAGGTCGACGCTGCGCGGCTGCGCCTGCGCTCGTGCTTCGAACGGGAGCTCGGGAGCGACGGTCTGCAGCTGCGGGCGGGCGACCTCGACGCATCCCTCTACGAGCTGGTGGATGGCGCCGCGGTCCGTCACGTGCTGCGCGTTGCCTGCGCCATCGATTCGATGGTCGTGGGCGAGCCCCAGATCCTCGGACAGGTGAAGGACGCCTATCGCGCCGCTCTCGCGTGCGGCGCCTGCGGGCCGATTCTCGGCCGCCTCTACTCGTGCGCTTTCGCGACGGCGAAGCGCGTCCGGAACGAGACGCGACTGGCGGAGCGCCCGGTGTCGGTGGCGCGCGTGGCCGTCGACCTCGCCCGCCAGATCTTCGAGAGCCTCGAGGACAAGGCTGCACTGCTGGTCGGCGCCGGAGACATGATCGAGCTCGCGCTCGAGTCGCTGCGGCGGCACGGCCTCGGCACGGTGCGCGTCGCGAACCGCACGCCCGCGCGCGCGGCCGCGCTGGCGACCCGCTTCGGCGCGAGCGCACACGGCCTCGAAGAGCTGCCCGAGCTGCTCGCGCGCTCCGATCTCGTGCTCACCTGCATCGGGGGCGACCGCCCGCTGCTCACGGCAACACTGGTGCGCGAGGCGCTGCGCGAGCGCGGCCACCGCCCGCTCTTCGCCATCGACATCGGAGTGCCGCGCAACATCGATGCGGCCGCAGACCAGCTGGACAACGTCTACCTCTATGATCTCGACGACCTGGCGGCGCTGGCCGAGTCCAATGCTCGCGAACGGCAGCGCGAGATCGAGCAGGCCGAGTCCATCGTGCAGGCCGAGCAGCAGCGCTTCGAGGGATGGCTGCTCGCGCTGGCCGCGGTGCCGACGATCCGGGCGCTGCGGGCGCGCGCGGAGGAGATCCGGCGGACGGAGCTCGAGCGCGGGCTCTCCGGCGTCGTCCTCGATGCGAAGGCGAACGCAGCAGTCGAGGCGCTCACGCGCGGCATCGTGAACAAGCTGCTGCATGCCCCCCTCTCGCGCCTGCGCGAAGAGCTGGAAGGAGAAGCCGGGCTGGCCCATCTCGAGGCGGCACGCAGCTTGTTCGGGCTCGACGATCCCAGCGCGCCCGGCCCGCTCGAGCGCCAGAGCGCGCAAGCTCGCTCCGACGAGGACCCGGAAGCCTCGGGATGAGGCGCATTCGCATCGCGACGCGCGGCAGTGCGTTGGCGCTGGTGCAGGCGGGCAGCATCGCGCGCGCGGTCGCGGAGGCGCTCGGCTGCGACACGGAGCTGGTGCCGATCGTGACCAGCGGCGACCGCCTGGCAGATGTGCCGCTGGCGCGCATCGGCGGCAAGGGCCTGTTCGTGAAGGAGATCGAAGAGGCGTTGCTCGACGGGCGCGCCGACCTCGCCGTGCACTCCGCCAAGGATCTGCCAGCGGCTCTGCCTGCCGGGCTCGTGCTGGCTGCCTTCCCGCCGCGCGCCGATCCGCGCGACGCGCTGATCGGACGCGAGCCGGGCGTGCAGCTGCGGAGCTTGCCGCGCGGCGCGCGCGTCGGCACCGGCAGCGCACGTCGCGGCAGCCAGCTGCTCGCACTGCGTCCCGATCTCGTGCTGGTCCCCATGCGCGGCAACGTCGACACGCGCCTCCGGCGGCTCGTGGAGCGCGAGCTCGACGCGATCCTGCTGGCCTGCGCGGGCCTCGATCGGCTCGGACGCGCGGATGCCATCCACGAACGCATCGACCCCGGGGTGCTGCTGCCCGCGGCCGGGCAAGGCACGTTGGCGCTCGAGACCCGGGCGGGAGATCCCCTCGCAGGGGAGCTGCTCGTGCTCGACGACAGGACGGCGCGCGCTTGCCTGGCGGCCGAACGAGCCTTTTCGAGCGAGCTCGAGGGCGACTGCAACGTGCCACTCGCCGCCTACGCCGAACCGATCGCGGGCGACCGGCTCCGGCTGCGCGCTCTGGTCGCGAGCCCGGATGGGCGCGTGCTGGTGCGCAGCGAGCAGGAGGCCCCCCGGTCGGACGCGGTAGAGGCGGGACGCAGTGCCGGCCAGCACGTGCTCGCGAACGGCGGCGCGGCAATCCTCGAACGACTGCGCGCAGAGGCGAATCCGTGAGCGAGAGCGCGGCCGGTCGCGTGATCCTGGTCGGCGCCGGACCCGGGGCCCCGGATCTGATCACGGTGCGGGGCGAGCGTGCGCTGCGCGCGGCCGACGCAGTCGTCTACGACGCCCTCGCGCCGCTCTCGCTGCTCTCGCTCGCGCCGCCGCATGCGGAGCAGATCGACGTCGGCCGCCGCGGGCACGAGGAGCCGCCGCGCACGCAGGACGAGATCAACGCGCTGCTCGTGCGACTCGCGAAAGAGGGCAAGCGCGTGGTGCGCCTCAAGGGCGGGGACCCCTACGTCTTCGGCCGCGGCGGCGAGGAGGCGAGCGCTTGCCTCGCGGCCGGCGTCGCATGCGAGGTGATCCCGGGCGTGAGCTCCGCGATCGGTGCGCTCACCTATGCCGGCATCCCCGTCACCGATCGGCGCCATGCAGCCTCCTTCGCGGTCGTGACCGGGCACAAGGACCCCGCGCGCGTCCGCGAGGAGATCCGTTGGGACGCGCTTGCGACCGCCACCGACACGCTCGTGCTCTTGATGGGCATGAAGAATCTGCCCGAGCTGGTGGCTCGACTCGTTGCCGCGGGTCGCTCAGCCGACACGCCGGCGGCGGCGGTGATGAACGGGACGCGGCCGACCCAGCGCGTGGTCGAGGCGCCGCTCGGCGAGCTGCCGGCCCGCGTCGCGGCCGCGGGGCTCGGTGCGCCTGCTGCCGTGGTGGTGGGCGACGTGGTGCGGCTGCGCAGTGAGCTGGCCTGGTTCGAGGCGCTTCCCTTGTTCGGCCGGCGCGTGCTGGTGAGCCGCGCGCCCGAGCAGGCGGGCGCGCTCTGCCGCGCGCTCGAGGAGGCAGGCGCCGAGCCCCTGCTCGTGCCGATGATCGTTGTCACGCCCGCACCGATGGCGCCCGAGCTCGAGGCGGCGCTCGCGGCGTTGCCGGAGTACGACTGGATCGTGTTCACGAGTGCGAACGCCGTGCGCGCGTTCGCGGCGCTCGCGCGCGGGGCTGGCTGTGAGCCGCACGCATTGCCGGCCCGCGCGCTCTGCGTCGGCCCGGCGACGCGCACAGCCGCCGCGCAGACGGGCTTCAGCGTGGCGGCGCTCCCCGCGCCGGCCGGAGACGCCGAGGCGCTGCTCGCGGCGCTGCGCAGCGGTGTGCCCATGGCGGGGCAGCGCGTGCTCTGGCCGCGGGGGGCCGCGGCCGGGCCCGAGCTTGCGCTCGGCCTGCGCGAAGCCGGCGCCTGGGTCGACGACGTGGTCGTCTACCGCACCGAGCCGGCGAGCTTCGACGCGCCCGCGCTGGCCGCCGCCCTCGGGGAGGGCTCGTTGCACGCGCTCACTTTCGCGAGCCCGTCCGCCGCGCGAAGCTTCGCCGCAGGCATGGGGCAGGGCGGCATGGCAGCGGCACAGCGAGTCGTGGTGGCGGCGATCGGTCGGGTGACTGCGTCCGCCCTCGAGCAGCTCGGACTCCCGGCCGACGCGGTGGCGGAGAGCCCCGAGCCCGCGGCGCTGGTGAGAGCGCTCACGAGCGCCTTCGAGCGCCGGGAGGAAAGAGCATGAGCTATCCGCAGACGCGCATGCGCCGCCTGCGCCGCAGCGAGGCGCTGCGCAGCATGGTGCGTGAGACGCGCCTCTCTCGAAGCGACCTGATCCTCCCCTGCTTCGTGGTCGAAGGCTCCGGCGTGCGCGAGCCCATCGCCTCGATGCCCTTTGTATTCCGCCACTCGGTGGATCAGCTCGTGCCCCTGGCCAAGTCCGTGGCCGACGTCGGCGTGCCCGCCGTGATCCTGTTCGGGATCCCCGCCCGCAAGGACGCGCGCGGCACGGGCGCCGACGCAGCCGACGGCATCGTGCAGCGCGCCGTGGCGGCGTTGAAGGGGCAGGTGCCCGACCTCGTCGTGATCACCGACGTGTGCCTGTGCGAGTACACCGACCACGGCCACTGCGGGATCGTGGAGGGCGCGCACGTCGTGAACGACGCCTCGGTCGAGCGCCTGGCCGCGGCCGCGCTCTCGCACGCGCGCGCGGGCGCCGACATCGTCGCGCCCTCCGACATGATGGACGGCCGCGTGGGCGCGATCCGCGGCCAGCTCGATGCGCATGGCTTCGAGGACGTCGCGATTCTGGCCTACGCCGCAAAGTTCGCGAGCGCCTACTATGGACCCTTCCGCGAGGCGGCCGAGAGCGCGCCGGCCTTCGGCGACCGGCGCTCCTACCAGATGGATCCGCCCAATCGGCGCGAGGCGCTGCGCGAGATGCGCCTCGACCTCGAGGAAGGCGCGGACGTGCTGATGGTGAAGCCCGCGCTGCCCTACCTCGACGTGTTGGTCGAGGCGCGCCGCAGCTTCGACGTACCGCTCGCCGCGTATCACGTGTCGGGTGAGTACGCGATGATCCACGCAGCGGCCGAGCGCGGCTGGCTCGACGGCGAGCGCGCCATGGAAGAGGCGCTGATCGCGATCAAGCGGGCCGGCGCCGACTGGATCCTCAGCTACGCCGCCAAAGAGATCGCGGAGCGCCTGCCGTGAGCTACGTCCGCATCGAGAAGCCGCGCGCTGGCACCAGCGTGATCGTGATGGATCGCCCCGAGCGCATGAACTCGATGGCCTTCGAGCTGGTCGTGCCGCTGCACGACGCGCTCTCGCAGGTGGCCGCCGACAACGAGACCGGCGTCGTGATCCTCACGGGCGTCGGCCGCGGCTTCTGCTCCGGCGCCGACCAGAAGGACTCGACGCCGCCGCCCAACATCGCGGGCCTCACGCTCACGCGCATCGCGACGCGCGCCATGACGCTGCTCGCCGATCTCGTCCCCAGCATGCGGCGGATGCCGCAGCCCGTGATCTGCGCGGTGAACGGAGCCGCGATCGGCGGCGGCATGTGCCTCGCGCTGGGCGGAGACATCCGTCTCGCGGCGGAGTCCGCCTACTTTCGTGCCGCCGGCATCAACAACGGCCTGACCGCGACGGAGCTCGGCATGTCGTTCCTGCTGCCGCGCGCGATCGGCGCGTCGCGCGCGTTCGAGATCATGCTCTCCGGCCGCGACGTCGGAGCAAACGAGGCCGCCACCATCGGTCTGGTCTCGCGCGCCGTGCCCGACGCCGAGCTGCTGCCGGCGGCTCTCGAGCTGGCGGATCAGATCAACGGCTGGAGCACGCAGGGCGTGCAGCTCACCAAGCGCATGATGTGGGCCGGCCTCGAGACGGGCAGCCTCCAGGCCGCGATCGAGCTCGAGAGCCACACCCAGCTCTTCGTGCGCCTCACGACGCAGAACTTCGAGGAGGCGACGCTGGCGCGCAAAGAAGGCCGCGCGCCGGTGTTCAAAGATTAGATGACGACTGTCTACAAGGTCGTCGAGACCAGCGACGTCACCGAGCAATCCCTCGAGCGCATCCTGAACGAGTGGACCGCACAGGGCTGGCGCTTCGAGATGATGCAGTTCGCGATGCGCGACTCGTCGAAGCGCCCGGCGATGGCGTTCGTGACTTTCGTGCGGGAGCGCGAGCGATCGTAGGATGGGTCCGACCCCTACGGCTGTTCGAGCAACCTCCGCGCATCCTTCAGGTCCTCGGTGTCGAACCCCTCGCTGAAGCCGGCGTAGATCTCACCGAGCATCCGACGCGCGTCGGCGTGCCTCTCGCGGCCTTGCCACAAGCGTACGAGGCTCATCGCGGCCCGAAGCTCCCATGCTCTCGCCTCCTGCTTGCTTGCGATCTCGAACGCGCGGTGGAATGAGGCGTCTGCCTGGTCGGCGGCCGTGGCGCCGTGCTGGAGCAGCAGGAGCTCTCCGCGCAGGCGGTGGAGCTCGGCTTCGTAGTACCGCTCACCGATCTCGTCCACGAACGCGAGCCCCTCGCTCACCGCGGCCAGCCCGTCCTCGACCCACCCCGCTTCGCCGCACACCGCGGCGATCATTCCGGTGAAATGAGCGCCCCAGATATTCTGGCCGGCGGCTTGCATCGCCGCCCGGACCTGATGCATCTCGGCGAGCCCTTCAGCGCGAAGCCCGGTGCTGGCCACTGCCCACCCTCGCAAGAATCGGGAGAACATCTGGTAGGGCGCGAGATCGTGCTCGGTGGCGATCGTGAGGCAGGCGGCCGCCACGTCACGCGCGGCCTCCGGCTCGCGGCGAAGCTGGTGGAGCATGGCCGAGGTGACGAGAGCGTGGACCCGGCTCGTCGGCTGCTCGAGTCCCCGCGCCAGCTCGATCGCCTCCCGGCTCCGCCGGAGCCCGAGATCGGGAGAGCCGAGGAGCCAGTGCGCCAGCGAGCCGAAGCCGCTGCAGCACACGCAGGGGTCGTGGCCGCCGTAGCGCGAGGCGTGCGAGCGGTGCTTCTCTCGATCGTAGAGGGCGATAGCCGCCTCGAAGTGCGAACGGGCCAAGGTCAGGGGGCCGAGGCTCAGCAGCGTGGGGCCGAGCATGTGATGAGCCTGCATCAAGAGCCCGGGGTCGGGCTGGCGCTCCGCGAGGCCCATGAGCTGCTCGGCAAGCTCCAGGCCTGTTCGGAGCCGGCCCGTCTGGACGTAGTAGAACCAGAGTCCCCAGAGCGCGGTGAAGAGCTGCGGCGCGTCCCCCGCCCGGCGGCAGAGATCGCGTGCTCGCTCGTAGCTGCGCCCGACCTCGGGTGCTGCCCACCCCCTCGTGCCGATCAGCACCGGACCGAGGGCGATGAGCAGCCCGATCTCGAGCTGATCCCGCTCGGGAGTCTCCGCCATTCTCCCGAGCGCTTCGAGCGCCCGCTCCAAATGGTGGATCGCCTCCAGGTTTGCCGAGCGCTGGATCGCTCCCAGGCCGGCTCGCCGCCAGCCCTCGACGGCCTCGGCGGCGAGGCCCGCCGCGCTGTAATGCTGGGCCAGCAGCTCCGGCTGCGTCTCGACGGTCTCGGGGAAGCGCTCGGCCAGCACGGCGGCGATGCGCGCGTGATACCGGGCGCGCGTGCTCCTGAGCAGAGACTCGTAGGCCGCCTCCTGGATGAGCGCGTGTTTGAAGACATAGCTGGCCTTCGGCGGGAGCCCGCGCTGGTGGAGCAGCTCCGCGTCGACGAGCCGAGACAGGTCGCGCTCGAGCGTCTCCTCGTCGAGCGGTGAGACGGCGCAGAGCAGCTCGTAGGAGAACTGCCGGCCGAGCATCGCGGCGAGCTGCGCCACGCCCTTGGCCGATTCGAGCCGATCGAGGCGTGCCATCAACGAGTCCTGGAGCGTTGCCGGAACGGCGTGCGGCTCCGCGCGCCCGTCGTCTTCGAACCCGCCCGACTCGAGGACGGTCTTGGTCAGCTCCTCCGCGAACAGGGGAATGCCGTCGCTCCTCGCGAGGAGCTGGTCGATCACGTGCGCCGGGAGCGCCCTCCCGCCGGCGAAGCGCTCGATCATCTGCGTCGTATGGGCGCGCGTCAGCCGTCCGAGCGTCGTCTGCGTCACGTGGGAGCGCGTGCTCCAGGGCGGACGGAACTCCGGGCGCGCGGTCAGCAGGATCAACACCTGCGCCGTCGCCACCTGGTCGGTGAGGATGACCAGCAGCTCGAGCGTCGAAGGATCGGCCCAGTGCAGATCCTCCACGACCAGCAGCACAGGACGCTGCGCCGCGGTCGCCAGCAGCAGGCGGGCGATGGCGCCGAAGGTCTTCTGCCGTTGTCGCCGGGGCGTCATGGCGGGCGGCGGGTGATCGGCCGTGCGGGGAATCGAGAGCAGCGAGGCCCACAGATCGATGGCCTCCGGATCGGCGAGCCCGTACGGCGCGAGGCCCGCCTCGATCTTGCGCAGACGTTCCGCCGGACCATCCTCGCGAACGAACGCGAGCGCCCGCTCGGCCATCTCGATCCACGGGCGCAGCGCGCTCTGCTGGTGGTAAGGCGAGCAGCGACACTCCCAACGGGCGTGCGCGTCGTGGGCCACGTGCTCCCGGAGTGCCTGCACCAGCCGCGACTTCCCGACGCCCGGCTCGCCGCTGAGGAGCGCGAGCTGGCCCCCGTCCTTGGCCAGCTCCCAGCGGCTCACGAGTAGCTCCAGCTCCTGCTCCCTACCGATCAGGGGCCCCTTCGCCTCGACCTCGACGCCGGCCTCCTGCTGGCTCTCGCCGACGACCCGGTAGACCTGCACCGGCCTCGAGACGCCCTTCAAGGTCTGCGTGCCGAGGTCTTCGCAGCCGAACAGCCCGTGGAGCAGGCGCTGCGTGGGGGCGCTGATGAGCAGCGTGCCCGGCTCGGCCAGCGTCTGGAGCCGTGCGGCCAGGTTCGGCGTCTCGCCGAGCGCGAGCTGCTCGTGCCTCGTCCCGCCGCCCATCTCGCCGACCACCGTCAGGCCCGTGTGGATTCCGAGCCGGACCGCCGGCCAGTAACCCCACGCGCGCTCGTGCCGGATGCCGAGCGCGTGCATCGCCTCCAGGATCGCGAGTCCGGCGCGGACGGCGCGCTGAGGATCGTCCTCGTGCGCCCGGGGGTAACCGAAGTAGACGAGGAGTCCGTCGCCGAGGTACTGGGCGACGTGGCCGTCGAAGCGGCCGATCGCTTCGGCCGCGGCTTCCTGATAGGCGCGCACGACTTCTCTCAGCCGCTCGGGGTCGACCCGCGTCGAGAGCTCCGTGTTGCCGACCAGATCGCAGAACATCACGCTGAGCTGGCGCCGCTCGGCCGAGTCGGCGGGCGGCTCGGAGACGCTTCTCTCGGCGGCTGCGAGCGGTTGACCGCAGCGCTTGCAGAACCGGCTGTCCCGAGTGTTGGGGCTCGCGCAAGTGACGCAGACGAGGCTGAGTGCCGCGCCGCAGCCGGGGCAGAACAGCGCGTCCGACGGCGCCTCGGCGAGGCAGCTCTCGCACCTCACACCGCGTCTCTCCGCGTGGCGCCGTCCTCAGGTCTCGTCATCGCTCCCCCGGCAGGGGCAAGCCCGGCTCCCGAAACGGAGGCACCGGTGGGACGGTACCTGGGAGTCGAGATCCATGCTCAGTGATGCGTACCGGAGCGCCTGAGCGTATGACCAGCCGCGCGTGCGCTGGTAGACTCGCTTCGTGGTGCGTCGTGAGGCAGACGAGGTCCGAGTGATCGGGTTCGAGTCTGCATGCTGCACCTCTCCAGCGGGTGAGAGTCCCGTCCCGGTAGGCGCCGGAGCGCCGGGTAGCAGACCCCAG
>Ga0247727_10011468_pt1 | contig 15463 bp, 9 predicted proteins | sample WisWelCaveWW1625_FD_202498 | JGI IMG/M metagenome (GOLD analysis project Ga0247727, IMG submission 202498) | Biofilm microbial communities from Wishing Well Cave, Virginia, United States - WW16-25 | ecosystem: Environmental > Aquatic > Deep subsurface > Groundwater > Cave microbial mat | place...
GAGCGTCTCGTGCACGTGCATCCAGCTCTGGGTCGGCTCGGGCGCAGCATTCATGGTCGTGTCCATATAAAGTGATACATAGCACCATCATTAATATTGTCAAGTCGAATCGTCTGCAAAGGAGGTATCATCAGCTTGCGCTTCCACACACGTGCAGTCTACCGGGCCTCGGGAGAGTCGGCCGCACGGTCCGCAGCGACGGTAGTAGAGTCCTGGCGTGAGCGCGCCTTCCGAGCCCGTGCGACTTCGAGGTTTCTTCGCGACATGGGCGGCAGTGACGTTCAGGCCGGGCGCGTTCTTCTCGACTCCGGCCGCCGAGCGCAGCCGCTGGTCAGCGATGCCATTCGCCCTGGTCGTCGGCGCCCTCGCCAGCGGATCGGACGCCTTCTTCGCCGCCGCGGCCGAGCAGGACGGATGGAGCGGGGCCGTGAGCGACGCGGCGGTCGCGCTGATCGTAAGCCCGATCCGCACCTTCCTTTCCTTGTACTTCCACGCAGGACTGACTCACCTGGGTCTCATCGTGGTCCGGGGGCGTCATCGGCCCTTCCGCGAGACTCTCCACTGCGTCGCCTACTCCATCGCACCCTATTTGCTCGCCGTGACTCCAATCACCCACACCGTCGCCCTCGCGCTCGCCCTCGTGGCGTTGGGTTGGCAGCTCGTCGTGCTCGCGATCGCGATCGGGCACGTGCACGGTACGTCCATCGTGCGCGCGGTCTGCGGTGCCGTAGGTGCGCCGCTCGTCCTGGCCGCGCTCGCCCTCTCCCTTCGGGGCTTCGTGATCGAAGCGTTCAAGATCCCCTCCGGCGCGATGATTCCGACGCTGCAGGTCGGCGACCACATCTTCGTGAGCAAGTCCGATTACCTCTTCGGCTCCGATCCGAGCCGGGGAGACGTGATCGTTTTCGAGTTTCCGGGGGACCCTTCGAAGGATTTCGTCAAACGCGTCGCGGGCGTCGCGGGGGACGAGGTGTCGCTCCGCGGCGCGCAGCTCCTCGTCAACGGCCGGGCGATCCGGACCTGCCGGGTCGGGCCGACCGAGGTGAGAGACGAGGGCCCCTTCGGCGTGGAAGTCGAACCCTCGGAGGAGTTCCTCGAGTGGCTGGGCGAGACGCCCTCGCTGGCCGTCTATTCGAGGGCGATGTCCAACGAGGAGCAGGGGCCCTGGCGAGTTCCTTCGGACGCCGTCTTCGTCCTCGGCGACAACCGCGACAACTCGCACGACAGCAGGTTCTGGGGATCCGTTCCCCTCTCGTCGGTGAAGGGCCGAGCTCAATTCGTCTGGTGGTCGAACGGAACCGAAGGCATCCGGTGGGATCGCATCGGGACGCCGATCCACGCTCCGCCCCGAGCCTCCGGCGCGCGCGCCGAGCGCCTGCGGCGGTGCCTCGGCGGGTCCCGCTGATCCCCGAAACGTCGCGGTCGTCGGTCCGGATAGGTCGAGGTGAGTACGTGAGGAAACGGCGCTCTCCGAGCGGCTCCGAAGCTCCTCACATGGCGCTCTATCTCGGCGACCGGCGTCCCGGCGCCAGGCGCAGCTCGGAGAGAAGGGCTCCGAGTCCGAGCATGCGGATGCGGGGACGAAGAACGACCGGCTCGCCGACCGGCGCGACGACGAAGGCGCGGCGGAGGGCGAGGTCGGTCATGCAGGCGGTGACACCTCGCAGATCGGGGGGGCGCGTTCCGAGCTTGATCTCGATTGGCACGATCTCGCCCCGCAGCCGCAGGAGGAGGTCGACCTCCGCGCCGGCGTGCGTGCGCCAGAAGAACGCCTCCGAGCCTGCATCCGCGACGCCCGCCAGCGAGAGGATCTGCTCGATGCAGAATGTCTCGTAGCTGGCTCCCGCCTTGACGTGCGAGAGCAGGGCCGTCCGACGCGGTGGGATTCCGAGCAGCCAGTGCAGCAAGCCCGGGTCGCGGACGTACAGCTTCGGCGCCTTGACGAGCCGCTTGCCGACGTTCGCGAAGTAAGGGCGCAGCCGACGCACCAGGTAGATTCCTTCGAGGGCGTCGATCATGCTGGACACGGTGTGGTGGCTGACCCCGAGCGAGCCGGCGATCTCGCTCAGGTTCACGATGCCGCCCTGCGAGCCCGCGATCATCGTGAGCAGGACGCGCAGTCTCGGGGCCGCGAAGCCCAGCCCGAGCTGCGGAAGGTCTTGTTCGAGCGACGTCCGGAGGTAGGACGCATAAAACGCGGCGGGCTCTGGGCGGGGGCGTGCCCAGTGCACCCGCGGATACCCGCCGAGGAGCCAGAGCTTCTCCGCGTCGTGTTCGAGGGGGGAGACGGGCCCGAGCTCGAGGAACGCGATCCGACCGGTGAGCGACTCCGACAATCCGCGCGTGAGGGCGGGGGCGGCCGAGCCGAGCAGCACCAGCCGACGCCGCGGATCCGCGTCGAGGAAGACGCGGGCGATCGAGAACAGGTCGGGGAGCCGCTGCGCTTCGTCGAGGACGAGCCGTCGGTGCTGCTCGAGGACGAAGAGCGGGTCCGCGCGCAGGCGGTCGTAGTCACGTGGATCCTCCAGATCGAGCATGGGCCACCTCGGAAACGCGAGGCGGGCCAGGGTGGACTTGCCGATCTGCCGGGGACCGAGGATGGCGGTCGCGGGGAACCGCCGCGAGAGCTCGATGAGCCGGGCCGTGGCGAGACGCGCACGATTCATGAATTGAAGTCTGGATCATTCACTTCCAGATTTCAAGGTACAGTCCCTACGGCGCCGGCTCCATTCGCAGCACCCACACGACGCCGTCGCGGACGGCGGCGATGGCGCGGCCCGAGGGAGACAGCGTCAGGTCGGTGAACGCGTCCCACGGGGGGGAGACGCCTTCCGGGACGATGCGGCTGGTGCGCGGGGGGAGGGTCGACTCGCGAAGCCAGAGGCCGGCGGCGTCGGCGAAGACGGCGAGGCGGCCGTGGTCGGCGAAGGGGGCGCCGGGCGGCGGGTCGAAGGGGATGGCGAGGGGGTGGGGCGGGCCGCCGGATGCGGGTGTCACCAGGACGTCCGGATCGGCAGACGTCGTCCACAGGATTCCCTCGGAGGTCCAGCCCAGGACCCGCGGAGACGTCGCGGAGCGGACGGCGGGGCAGGGGGCGGACGAGGGGGTTGCGCGCAGGGCGAGGACGTTCGCGCCCGGATCGTCGAACGCGCATCGGGCGGTAGCGGCGCAGAGCAGGACCACGGGGTCTCCGCAGCGGTCGCCGACTGCGAAGATCGCAGTCGCGCCGTCGGGCGAGAGGACACGCAGGTCGATCTCCTCGGGGGCGGGCTCGGTCGCGCCGGTGTCGGCGCGCAGGATCGTGCGGCCGGCGACGAGGATGCGGGTTTCGTCCAGGAAACGCAGAGCACCCTGGCGCACGCCGGGGACGGCGTCGAGTGACGGGCCGCGGACGGCATGGGCAGCGAGCGTCGGGGAAGCTTCGTCGACGGCGCGCTCCAGGGAGGTTCGCGCCTCCTCGCCGAGCGAGACGCCCGCGCCGGAGAGCTCGGCGAGCGCGCGCCTGGCGGCGACCGCGTCGCCCCGGTCGATCTCGGCGCGCACGAGCTTGTCGACCGCACGGCCGATCGCGGCGGACGCCTCGCAGCGCCGGGGTGAGCCGGCGCCGATTGCGAGGCGAACGTCCCCGAACGCGCCCTCGCACAGCAGGCGGCGCGCGGCGAGGACCCTGCGCAGCCGGTCGGCGCGCTCGGGCGCCGGAACGTTCTTGCGGCTCGCCCGCTCGACCAGCGCGGCGTAGGTCGCCTCCGGCTCGGTCGTGTCCGCGGCGAATCCGGAGGCGCGATCGACGTAGCGCAGGGGAACCTCGACGTCCCCGTGCGGCGTCTTCAGGCGCAGGCGCACGACGGCGTCGTCACGCCCGTCGCCGTCGAGGTCGGTCGGCTCGATCGCGACACTGCCGGGGTCGCGTCCGCGGCCGGTGAGCGTCGCCCGCAGCCTTGCGCGCGGGATGCCGGAGGCGGAGCACACGCCGGACGTCCGCAGGAATTCCTCGGGGCAGTCGTTCGTCACGTCCACGACGAGCGATCGACGCGTGGGGCGGCGCAGCTTCACGTCGGGATCGCAGAGCCGCGGCACCTCGACGGGATCCTGATCGCCGGAGAGGAGCGCGAGCGAGTTCGGGGACGTCCGGTAGGCCGAGATCTGCGCGAGGACGACGGATGCCGGAGCTGCGTCGGCAACGGTCGCGGCAGGACGGGTGGCGGCGACGACGTCGGGGCGACCGTCGCCGTCGAGATCGGTTTCGAGGATTGCCAGCACCTCCCCCTGGACGTCCGCGGAGAATCCGCCGGCGCGGATCGTCCGCGTGCCCGGAGGGAGCGCCGTGCTCCGCACCTCCTGGAAAGTCGGGCCCGCGTCGCGCGCGCCTCCCGCATCTCTTGACGCCGGCGCGGCGTCGCGCTCCCACGGCGGCGGCTCGGCGTCCCTTCCGCAGCCGCAGAGGAACGCCGCGGCCATCGCGGCCAAGCTCAGGGTCCGAAGGGCCATTTCCCCAAACATTACCAGAGGATCCGTCGCTTCGCTGAATCGCGCTTCACATTCCAAGGGTCCGTATGTAGATTGCGCCGCGAAGACATGCCGGCTCTTCTCGGATCGATGCTCTTCGCGTTTCTTCTGCTTGGCTCGAGCGCGTCTCTCGCACAGGAGGCCGCCCCGGAGCCAGAAGAAGAAGGCACGCTGCTGCGGTTCACCATCCCGGGCGGGCTGGAGCTTCGCGGACTCCACGTCGATCGGCAACCGCTGACGCCGGACGCCGAAGGACACGACGACCTCGGCCAGGAGGACGTTCTCCACCACTGGATCCGGATGAGCCCCGAGTTCACCGTCGGCGAGACCCTCGGGCTCTACGGGCAGATCGACGTCCTGCGCGGGATGCTGCTGGGCGAGGAGGCCGTGTCCGTCTCCGCCGCGCGGTGGCCGCGCGACGAGTACGACGGGTACTCGAACATCGATCCGCGCTGGCTCTACCTCGAGTGGCGCCCGTCGTTCGGCGTCCTGCGGGCGGGGCAGATGGGATCGCACTGGGGCCTGGGGATCCTCGCGAACGACGGCGCGCACGATCAGATCTTCGGCGACAGCCTGTACGGCGACATCTCCGACCGGATCGCGTTCGCGACCAAGCCGTTCTTCCCGGCGGGCGGGATCGGCGAGGACATCGTGGTCGCGCTCGCGGGGGACTTCGTCTTCCGCGACTCGAACTCGAGCGTCTACGACGGCGACGAGACCTTCCAGGGAGTGCTCGCGGCGTTCTACCAGAAGGACGATCGGATGCTGGGCCTGTACGGCGTGTACCGCGATCAGACGGACACGCGCGGCTCGTACCTGCGCGTCTGGGCGGCGGACCTCTTTGCGCGCTGGCCCTTCGAGATGGCCAAGGGCGTGAAGACGGATCTGTCTTTCGAGGGCGCGCTGGTCAGCGGCGAGACGTCGATCCCGCAGACCGCCGACTTCCCCGTGCAGGACGTGCGGGCGGGCGGGGCCGCGGCGATCGTCGGCGTCGAGACGCAGCGGATCCGCGCCGAGTTCGAGTTCGGCTGGGCGAGCGGCGACGCGAACACGTTCGACGACGAGCAGAACCGCTTCGTCTTCGACGCCGATCACAACGTCGGTCTCGTGCTCTTCGACGAGGTGCTGGCGTGGCAGTCGGCGCGGGCCGCGACGCTCGCCCAGGACCCGGACCTCTCCGGTCGTCCGGCTCGCGGCGCGGAGCTGCTCCCGACGAACGGTGGGGTCGCCGGCGCGAACTACGTCAACCCGCGTGTCCGGTTCGCGCCGGTCCCGTGGGGGGACCTGCGCGCGGGCGCGGTGCTCGCGCAGGCGACCAGCGACGTGGTGGATCCGTTCCGCCAGAAGGCCTCGGGCGGCGCGCAGAACTCCCAGGGCGGCGACTCCGACAAGCGCGACCTCGGCCTGGAGGTCGACCTCGGCTTCGAGCTGCGCTGGGAGACCGAACCGACGACGCTGCACGGAGGCGCACAAGCTGGCATGCTGTTTCCGGGGGGTGCATTCGATGACGAGGAGGGAGAGCCGATGGACCCCGTTGGGCTCGTCTCCCTCCGATTGGGGCTGACATGGTGAACCGAACGCTCGTCCTCTCCATTTCCATCCTCGTCCTCGCGGTCGCGTGCGGCGACGGTCAGGCACCCGACTCGATCTGGCGCGCCGACGGCGCGGCCGGTCCGCGCGTCCGGTTCGACCTCTTCGCGGACCCGCTGCCCGAGGTGCCGCTGCCCAACGACGTCGCCACCTGGCCGGACCCGACGTCGATCACCGGGCGGCGCGTCAACGCTTCGAAGGTTGCGCCGACGGGGATGGAACGGCGCGCCCGCAGCCGCTTCGACGAGCTGACCGGGTGGGGGACCTACACCGCGATCAGCGTCCAGTTCGACGCGCCGATCGACGTGCCGGCGCTCGTGGACACGTTCCGCGACGCACGAGGGCGCAGCGACTTCGATTTCGCGGACGACGCGGTGTACGTCGTCGACCTCGAGAACGGCGTTCCGACGCCGCTCGACGTGTGCGACGGGAACTTCCCGCTCGTCCACGAGGATCCGAACCGCTTCTACGCGAACGACCCGCGCGGCACGACGTCGAACATCATCTTCGAGACCGCGGAGGAGGACCTGAACCAGAACGGCGCCCTCGATCCGGGCGAGGACACCGACTACGACGGGGTGCTCGACCACCCGAACGTCATCGACTGGAACGGCGACGGGACGCTCGATGCGGACCGCGAGCTCGCCACCTGCTACGAGTTCGAGACGAACACGTTGCTCGTTCGTCCGCTCATCCCGCTGCGCGAGGAGCACGAGTACGCCGTCGTCCTCACGCGCCGCCTTCGCGGCCTCGACGGGGCGCCGACCCAGCCTCCGGCGAGCTTCCCGTTCCGGCACCACGTCGAGCAGACGGATCGCATGGACATCCTGTCGGACCGGATCATGGAGCGGCCGAACCTGTACGGGGCGCTCCGGATGGATCCGGCGCACCCGGCGGACACGGAAGTCGCCTTCGCGTGGACGTTCACCACGCAGACCACGACGCGCGAGCTGCGCGACGCGCGCGAGGGGCTGTACGGGCGCGGGCCGTTCGCAGAGCTGGAGAACGCGGTGGAGAACGAGGTGCGGCTGCTCGAGGCGGTAGGCGAGGGGCCGGGGACGCAGGAGGAAAACTGCCCCGCGGATCGCTCGAACCCCTACGTCGTCAAGGTCGAGCAGATCATCGAGGTCCTGCGGGACCGCGGACCGGAGGTCTTCGACGTCAGTCCGGAAGTGATGAACCGGCTGATGGATTCGTTCCGGTTCATCGACCACATCGCCGTCGCGCAGTACCAGACGCCGTTCCTGGTCGCCCAGGACAAGTGGCACGACACGGTCGAGTCCGCCTGGCACGTGAACTCGCGGACGGGAGACGTCGGGACGATCGGCATGGACACGGTCAACGTCTGGATCGTCGTCCCCAAGCCCCTGGCCGAAGGGTACGAACAGCCGTACCCGGTGGCGCTCTACGGACACGGCTACACCGGGCCGGCGCTCGAGGTCCTCGGGTTCGCCGGAAACCTCGCGAAGTTCGGGATCGCGTCGATCGGCGTGCAGTCGGTCGGCCACGGGATGGGCATGGACGCGCTCACCGAGGATCTCGCGACGGCCCTGTTCGATGTCGGCTGCGCCTACCCGCTCGGCCAGAACGTGTTCGGGCGAGACGACGATCCGTCGTTCGAGCCCGATCGATCCCGCGACCTCAACAACGACGGCATGAAGGATTCCGGACGCGAGTTCTGGACGGGATACACCTTCCACACGCGCGACGTCGTCCGGCAGACGGTGCTCGACTGGATGCAGCTCGTGCGGATCCTGCGCTCTTACGACGGACGCGAGGGGCCGCAGGATCTCGACGACGACGGCGCGAACGACATCGCCGGGGACTTCGACCTCGACGGAACGCCCGACATCGGCGGCGACGTGGACTACTACGCGTGGGGACAGTCGCTCGGGGGCATCGAGTCCATGATCGCGGGTAGTGCCGAGCCGGCGTTCACGGCGGCGACGCCCGTGGCGGGCTCGGCGGGCCTGGTGGACGTTGGCGTGCGCAGCACGCAGGGCGGCGTGAAGGAAGCCGTCATCCTGAGGGTGATGGGGCCGCTCGTCCTCGGCTTCCCGCCGAGCGTCGACGCCGACGGCGACGGGACGCTCGACCGGCGCGAGGATCTCAACGGCGACGGCGAGATCGGCGAAGGCGAACGCGACTTCGACGGCGACGACAACGCGGACGTGCAGGAAGGTCCGTATCCGCCGCCCGCGGACCGCGAAGACCCGGAGGACGAGCCAGAGTGCGTCGACATGGACAACGACGAGAACACGTACGAGGTCAGCCGGTGCCCCGTCGGGCAGAGCTCGCTGCGCTTCATCGTCCCGGACCTCAACAGCACCGCGGACATCGAGTTCGGGTGCACGGAGAACCTGTCGCCGGGGAACGTCGTCGTGATCCACAACCCGAACGGCGAGGTGCGCTGCGCGGAGGTCTCGCGCGACGATCCGGCGACGGAGGGTGTGGACGAGAGCGGGCGGCTGCGTATCGGCATGCCGGCTGACATCGGCGACGTGCTCGTGATCGACATCTACGAGCCCGGCGCGGTGCCCGACTTCGGTTCTTGCCGGCTCGCGGACGACGCGACGCACGTGGAGTCGATCTCCTCGTTCGGGGTCAAGGGGTGCTTCTACGGGGAGATGTTCTTCCCGGGCGACGCACTCGTGTCCCTCGCGGAGGGGCTGGGACTGCGTCGAGGGACGCCGAACATCCGGCGCTTCCTCATGCTGGCGCAGCTCGCGCTCGAGCCGGGCGATCCGGTCAGCTGGGCGCGGGCCTACAACCTGGAGCCGCCGGAGTACGACGACCCCGAAGAGGGACCGACGAACCTGATGGACATCGGGACGATCGGCGACATGAACGTTCCGATCAACACGTCGGTCGCGTTCGGACGGGCGGCGGGCCTGGTGCCGTTCATCGCGTCGACGAGCACCTGGGATCCGGAGCATCCGGACAGCCTCGGTCCTGACGCGTTCCCCGAGGAGCTCGCCGCGTACCTGTCGACCTCGGAGTTCGAGGACATCTACGACGGTCGAACCCAGAACCAGCTGCTGCTCGACACCTTCGTCACCGAGGGGCTCGAACGTCTCGAGCGCTACCCCAGCGAAACGCCCCCGGGAACGCTCTTCGACATCGACGACTACGACGAGGACACCGACGACTACGAGGCGCCGAGGCTCATGGATCAGGGGCGTCCGCCGCTGCGCCTGAACCGCGACACTGTGCCTGGCGATCCGCGAGTCGGACGATCCGCGCAGATCTTCCCGTACATCGACGCGGACGGCGAGCACGGGTTCTACCTGTCGAACCTCGAGAACGAGTTCGACATCGACCTGTACTGCATCAACCTCATCGGGCGCTACTACCAGAGCGGCGGGACCGACATCCTGTTCGAGTCGGATCCCGACGGCCACACTTGCCTGGAGGACGACACGTGCGAGTTCATCCCGGACGTGCCCACGGACTAGTCGCGCTGCTGCCCTTTCTGGGGTGCACGGCGTGCGAAGGCGAGAAGACGATTCTCGCCACGGGCGGCTTCGCGCCCGACGAGGCGTGTCCGGGGGGCGAGGGCTGCGCGGACGAAGGGGACGACGTGCTCTGGGCCGGCGCGGCGATGGCGGAGATCACGGACGAGATCCGCGAGACGTTGACCGTCGACGTGGACGCCGACGGCGAGTACGACGTGGGCGTCGATGAGTTCGCGGACGCCAACGGCAACGGCGTGATGGACGGAACCTGGATCGCCGGCTTCGGGAACGGGCGCGCGGCGACGGGCGTGCACGACCCCCAGTGGGTGCGCGCGATCGTGCTGCGGCAGAACGAGACGACGATCGCGATCGTCGCGGTCGACGCGATCGGGTACTTCCGGACGGAGATCGACGCGATCGAGGAGGCGCTGCCCGCGGACCTCGGCGTCGACTGGGTGTCGATGGCGGCCACGCACGTCCACGAGGCGCGCGACACGATCGGGATCTGGGGGATCGACGAGACGCACACGGGGTCGGATCCGGAGTTCGACGCCTTCGTGCGCGATCAGGCGGTCGCCGCGATCTCGGCGGCCGTGGACGCGCTCGAGCCCGCGACGATCACCTACGGTCAGCGGCCGATCGACGACCCGGAGGGAGAGGCGAACTACGTCTCCGACACGCGCGATCCGGTGGTGATCGACGACCGCGTGACGGTGCTCAAGTTCGACGGCAAGGACGACGGCGAGACGATCGCGACGCTCGTGAACTTCGGTGCTCATCCGGAGTACTCGGGGAGCCGCAACACGCTGCTGTCGAGCGACTTCCCCTACTGGGTGCGCGAGGGCGTCGAGAGTGGCGTGGTGGGCGGCGACGTGGACGAGGCCGGCGTCGGCGGGATCTGCGTCTTCGTCAACGGGGCCGTCGGCGGGCAGGTGGGCCCTGGATGGGCAATGCCCCTCGATCTCGACGGCAACCCGCACGAGGAGGACAGCTTCGAGAAAGCGCAAGCGACGGGGGACCACGTCGCACTGACGGCGCTGCGGGCGATCGCGGATGGCGAGACCGAGGACACCGCGGACCTCGCGTTCACGCGCAAGCGCTTCCTCGTCCCTATCGACAACTGGGCCTACCAGACGATGTTCCTGATCGCCGTGATCCGCCGGGAGATCTACGAGTTCGATCCCGCGCTCCCGCTCGATCCGGTGACGAACCTGCCCAAGATCGAGACGGAGGTCGGCGTCGTCCGGATCGGACGCGCTGCGGCGATAGCGATGCCCGGTGAGGTCTTCCCGGAGCTCATGATCGGCGGCTACGGCGGCGAGGCGGGGGACTCCTCGATGCAGTGGGACGTGATCGAGACGATGCGGGACTGCGATCCTGTGGCGGACGAGGAGTGCGTCCGGCCGGACCTGGAAATCGCGCCGGATCCTCCGTACCTGCTGGACCGGCTCGGCGGGGACTACCCGATGACCTGGGGCCTGTCCGGAGACATGCTCGGGTACTTCGTGCCCGACTACGACTACATCCTCCACCCCACGCAGCCCTACTTCGAGGAGTATCCGGGGGATCACTACGAGGAAACGAACTCGGTCGGGCCGCTCACCTGGGGGCTCATCGAGACGAACCTGATCGGGCTATTGGACTGGACACGGTAAGAGGAGGAGATATGCGTGCGATCTTGGGATTCAGTGTGCTTGGCCTCGTGGCTTGCAGCGGGGAAGAAACTGGGGGCGGTGCTGGCGATGACGACGCGCCCGGCGAGAATTCGCTCGAGGAGTGCACGGACGGCGTGGACAACGGCGACGACGGGATCCAGTCGTACGTCGACTGCCGCGACGCCGATTGCAGGCCGTTTGCGCGCGACTGCGCGCCGGGCATCTGGGACGACACGGAGGCACCGTCCGATATGTCGTGCCTCGGAACGCCGGACCCATTCGAGAAGGGCGTGGGAATGGCGACGGTGACATTCGGTGCCCTCGACTACGAGGACGACATCGCCATCGACGCGGCCCACACCCTCGACCTGTACTTCAACAACGACTGCGGCGTCGGGGATCCCGACCTGACGGTCTCGGTCGGAGCGGGCGAGCAGGTCAGCGGGCAGGTCGACGTGCCGTCCCACGACTACATCTGCGTGCTGTTCCACGCGATCGAGGGCCAGTACCGGCAGACCGTCGAGTACGACAGCCTGACGCCCGTGGACGACCTGGACTTGCCGGTCGGGGAGCTCGACGGGGCGATGGAGGCGATCACGGTCAAGGAGTCGACCTATGCGGTGATCCCGGCGACCCTCGGGATCTCGATCGAGTCGGGCAAGGGCATCATCGCGGGCGGCTTCGACGACTGCTCGGAGAATCCGGTGGCAAACGTCGTCGTGTCGGTGGATTCGGACGACCCGAACATCGCGATCCGCTACTTCGTGGAGGAGTTCCCCAACCGCGAGCCGGTCACGACGACCGAAGACGGCCTGTGGGGCGTCATGAACGTGCCGCCGGGCGAGGTGACCGTGACGCTCGAGGGCCGCCTCGAAGATGACGGCGACCTCGTGCTGCTCGGCGAGCGCGTGGTCCGCGTCCAGGCAGACACGATCAACATCGCGGACATCGGCGTCCTGCGGAAGTGATCCGCGGGGCCGCGCTCGCCGTCGCCTTCCTGTGCTCCCTTCCCGCGCACGCCGAGGAAGCGGCCGCGCAGCAGGGCGCCCTGGAGGACCCGCTGCGGCTGCAGCTGCACGGGTACTTCCGTGCCCGCTACTTCTCGCTGCACGAGATCTTCGACGACGGTCCGGGCGGGCACACGCAGGACCTCACGAAGGCGAACTTCATGACGCAGCGCCTGCGCCTCGAGCCTGCGATCGTCTACGGGCCCGACCCCGATGCGCCGATCGGTGCCGTCCGTTTTCAGATCGACGCCCTGGACGACGTCGTCTGGGGGGACAACACGCGCCTCGCACGGACGCCGCTCTTCGCCACGGAGCTGTCCGCGACCGGTCGCGAAGGGGTCGAGCAGCCGTCGCTCGAGGTCAAGCGGGCCTGGCTGGAGTTGATGCTCCCCGTCGGGCAGCTCCGGGTCGGCCGCATGGGATCGCACTGGGGCATGGGGCTGCTCGCCAACTCCGGCGACGGGCTGGACGACGACTTCGGCGACAACCGCTTTGGGACGGTCAACGACAAGATCCTGTTCGCGACCCGGCCGTGGATGATCGTCCAGGCGGCGCGAGGGCGGCCCCTGCGGACCCATCCTTTCCTGGTCGCGGTCGCGTACGACGAACTGGTCGAAGATCCCCTCGTCTCCGAGGACGAGCGGATGGATCCGATGTACGACCCGCGCGCCCTGCATCAGGGGTGGCTTTCGGAGGGCCGGGACGACGTCGGCGAGTGGGTGCTCGTCGCGATCTGGAGGGACGACGAGTGGCATCGTTGGCGCGCGGGCGATCAGCTCCACGCCGGGGTGTACTACGTGAACCGGCGTCAGCCAGAGACGAAGTCGAACGTACACGTGATCGATCTGTACGGCCGGATTCGCTGGGGATCGTGGTTCGGCGTGACCGAGGGGTACCAGATCCTCGGTCATACGCGCGCTATCGGTATCCCGCCTCCGGAGGAGGAGGGCGACCTTCCGACGCGCAAGGAAGCCCAGATCATCGGGGGGGCGGCGCGGGCGGGCTACGAGCGGACGCTCTGGACGACGCAGATCGAAGTCGGGCACGCCTCTGGCGATCCGGCCATCGGCGACGGGATCTTCACCACCCGCCCCCTGCACCCCGATCACCACGTGGGGCTCGTGCTGTTCCAGGAGGTCCTGGCGGAGGCGACCGCGCGGCGGTGGGGCGGCGACGCGGACACTCGCGGCCTATGGTCGAACGGCGGCGTGTACAACGCCACGTACGGCATGCTCACGGGGAAGCTGCGTCCGCTCTCAGGCTTGGAGCTCATCCTCGCGGGTCTGTACGCCGTGCCGGACGAGATCGACGGGACGGTCGTCCGCTGTGACGAGCTTGACCAGCTGACGGAGGAGTGCATCGACGACGGACCGGACGCCTACGGCTTCGAGATCGACGCCGCCGCGAAGGTCCATTTCCAGGAGCACTTCGACTGGACCTTGGAGGGCGGCGTACTCTTCCCGGGCGAGGCCCTCTGGTCCGACGACGAGGTCAGGGACCGGGACGAGGTGTCGAGGAGGGCCTGGACGGTGCAGACGCGGGTGTCGATGACCTACTAGCTGCGGGCAAGGCGAGGGCGCCGAGACGGGGAGCGAGCCGGAGCCCTCGGAGACGCCGACGCCGCAGGCGTACTCTTTTGTACGCCGAGGACGGCGGCGTCGAGAAGGCCCGGCGCAGCCCCCGTATCGGCGCCCGCAGCCTTAGCCGTAGTCTTTTTCCCGGCGCTCCTGGTCCTCCTTGCACCGGATGCACAGGGTCGTTTCCGGGCGGGCTTCGAGGCGCTTGAGGGAGATCTCTTCCTCGCAGCTCTCGCAGGTGCCGAAGGTGCCGTCCTCGATCTTGGCGAGGGCCTTGTCGATCTTCGAGAGGAAGAATTTCTCGCGGCCGCGCAGGCGGAACTGGAAGGACTGGAGGTATTCGCTCGAGGCGAGATCCATCTCGTCGGGGAGGTCGTTGACGTCGAGCTGCATGTCCTCGGTCAGCGTCTTGTCGGCGTTGTCGACGATCGCCTTCTTCTTGGCGAGGAGAATCAGCTTGAAGCGCTTCAACTCTGTCTTCTTCATCGTCATCGTCACCCCTGATGCGGCATCCCCTTCACCTCTTGACCTTCACCTCTTGCAAAATGGCCGCCCAAGGTAAAGACGCGCCCCCACGGTGTCAAGGCGCTCGTGCTATGGGACGCGCTCTTCCTTGGGTGACTCGCCCTCCGCGTCGGTCGACGTCGCGGCGCCGGCGGGCGCTTCGGCGTCGGTCGTGGCGGTGCCCTCGGCGCCCCCTTCGGTCGTGGCAGCAGCGGGCGGGGCGGTGCGAGCGCGAGCGGTCTCGATGTAGACGCGCATGTTGCGCAGCGCCTTGTCGAAGTTGAAGTCGCCGTCGTGCGAGCGCCCGAGGTAGTAGTAGACCTCCGGATGGGTCCGGGTGAAGTCCGCCTCGTCCTCGACGACCCCCTGTAGCTCGGTGATCGCGTCCGTGAACATCGGGTTCTCGTTGGACGAGACCTTGTAGAGCAGGTAGCCGTGCATCAGGCGCAGCCCGGGGCCGGCGTGCTGCCGGACGGGCTCGGGGATGGCCTGGACGGCCTCGAGCGCGTTTGCGTAGGCGCCGGTCGCCAGCGCCTCGCGCGCGCGGTCGTACCCGCCGTGCAGCTGGCGGATCATGTCCTCCGACAGTCCCGGCCCCGGAACGGGAGACTCGAGCGGCAGGGGCGGCTCGTCGCGGCCGGAGATCAGGTTGTCGAGGACGTCGAGGGCGAGGATGGCGAGGTCGGATCGGCCGGCGTCGTTCGACATCCGGATGAAGTGCGTCGCCATGCCCTTCTTCCCGTTGCCGATGAGGGACAGCGCCATCTCCGCGTAGTTCGCCGCGGCCACGTCACCGGTCCCGAACCCGGCCAGGACGTCCTGCAGGCGCCCGTAGGGCCAGTCGGGCGAGTAGATCGTGCCGAGGTACCCCTCGTACTTGCGGTACTCGATCAGGTTGCGCGGCGCGTTGAACTCGATCCGCGCGTTGTCGTCGGTGTTCAGGTGCGAGCCGGAGGTGTACTCGCGGACCTCGCGCCGACTCGCGAGGAGGACCCGCGCGAAGACGTCGTAGGGCCGGTAAATGTAGGCCTGCTCGAGCGCCGCTGCGGCCCCTGGCTCGGCGAACGAGCGCTGCACACGGCCGAGGTCCATCGGCAAGGGGTCGAACGACCCGAGCACGACCGTGTCGCTCGACAGATCCTCGGCCGCGTAGATCTGCACGTGCGGGA
>Ga0247727_10011469_pt1 | contig 15463 bp, 28 predicted proteins | sample WisWelCaveWW1625_FD_202498 | JGI IMG/M metagenome (GOLD analysis project Ga0247727, IMG submission 202498) | Biofilm microbial communities from Wishing Well Cave, Virginia, United States - WW16-25 | ecosystem: Environmental > Aquatic > Deep subsurface > Groundwater > Cave microbial mat | place...
CATCAGGGACGCTTCGGCCTCAGTCGCGGCGATCAGCACCGGTACGCGGCCGGCGCAGGTCGCTCCGGTGAGCGGCAGGGCAACCTCGAAGATCCGGTCCCCGTTCGGGTCGCTGTGAATGTCGGCGACCCAGCGCTGCTGGGTCTTGATCGCGCGATCGACCAGATCGGCGTGACTGCCCGGCAGCGGGGGCTGACCCGCGCTGGCGAGGAGAACGCCTTCCGGGCTCAGCACGACCACGTGGTGAAGCTCGAACACCTCGGCGGCCCGCTCCAGCTCGGCCGCGAGGGCGACCCGCCCGGGGGGTGCGAGCGTGCCTTCCATGGCCGACCGGACGGCACCGCTGAAGCGGCCGTCCTCGGCCATGAAGCGCAGGCGCCGCTCGAAATCGCCGAAGAACGTCCGGATCTGTTCGCGGCTCGCCTCAGTGCGGTGGGTGAGCTTCTGCCAGCGCTCCCCGACCATGCGGGAGTAGGCGCTCTGGATGATGGCGAAGTTGAGGAGAACGATGCTGACGAGGCCGAGCGCGGCGAGCCCAACTGCCACGCGCCGCAAATCGGTGCGGTTGTGGGAAGTGTTGGTGAAGAGAAAATGGACAGCAACGCCCTTCGAGCTCCGCGCCGAATCCGGGCGGGGCTTCGAGGTGCCGGCCGGGTTCTCCGGCTGCGACCAGTGTCCCTGTTCGAAGTTCATAGGTTGGATCGAACCCTGAGGGCCCTTCGGGCGAGTCATCGGCCGTAAGCGGTTCGAGCTTGAGGGGCTAGCGGCATCCGGGCGCAGGGACGGAGGGGTCCTGGGCGGCGTCGCGGAGAGGTCGGAGGAACGCCCGAAGACGAAACGCGGCGAGGGAACCCCCCGCCGCGTGAGAGTGGAATTCGAAGAGCTAGCCGGTCTTGACCGAGTGCCGGGTCTTCTTGGCGGGCGCGGGCACACCCGTGGGCCCGGCGCCGCGCTTGCGTCCGCGCTTCGGCTTCTCGTCCGCCGCTTCGGCCTTGGCCCTTGCGGCTTTCTCCGCCTTCGCCGCCTTCGCGCCCTTGCCGGTCTTGACCGCCTCCGTCGCTTCGCGCGCCTTGAGCTCTTTCTCCTTCTGCTCCGGAGTCTTCACCAGCTCGAGGTAGGCGGTCTCCCCCGCGTCGCCGAGGCGATGTCCGATGCGGATGATGCGGGTGTAGCCGCCCTGGCGCTCCGCGTACCACGGGGCGACCGTATCGAAGAGCTTCTTCGCCACGGCAGGACGGACCACGAAGCGCGCTACGTGACGGCGCGCCGCGAGGTCACCCCGCTTGCCGAAGGTGATGAGCCGCTCCGCCAGGCGCCGCGCTTCCTTGGCCTTCGCCACGGTGGTCTCGATGCGCTCGTACTGGAACAGCGCGGTCACGAGGTTCCGCAGCAGGGCTCGCCGGTGCGCCGCCGTCCGACTCAGTTTGCGATGGTCTCTGCGATGTCGCATGTCACAACCCTCTCCCCGACGCTCGGGCGGCCGCAGTGCCCCGCGCCGGCGGGACATGAACCGCGCCCGGCCAGGCTCCGGCCCGGGCCCTCCGGACTCAGTTGCTGAGGCTGACGGGCGTCTTGCCTTCGTAGTACGGCGTGGTGTCCATCCCGAAGGACAGCCCCATCTCGCCGAGGATGTCCTGAATCTCCTTGAGCGACTTCCGGCCGAAGTTGCGGAATTTGAGCATCTCGGGCTCGCTCTTCTGCACCAGGTCGCCGATGGTCTTGATCTCGGCCGCACGCAGGCAGTTGCTCGAGCGTACCGACAGCTCGAGCTCTTCGACGCTCTTGTCGAGCATCCGGCGGATCCGCATGATGTCCTCGTTGACCTCTTCCTCGACTTCCTCCTCGATCGGCTCCTCGAAGTGGATGAAGAGGTTGAAGTGGTCGCGCAGGATCTTGGCCGCCACGGCCACCGCGTCCTGCGGCAGGATGCTCGCGTCGGTCCAGACCTCGAGCGTGACCTTGTCGTAGTCGATCCGCTGCCCGAGACGCGTGGTTTCGACGTTGTAATTCACCTTGAGCACCGGCGAGAACAGCGAGTCGATCGGAATCACGCCGATCGGCCGCTCGGTCTGCGAGTGCTGGTCAGCCGAGAGGTAGCCACGGCCGCCGTCGATCTCGACCTCCATGCGCAGGTCACCGTCCTTGTTCAGCGTGGCGATGTGGAGATCGGCGTTGAGCACCACGACCTCGGCATCCACCTGGAGATCGCCGGCGTGCAACTCGCCCTTGCCGCGCATCTCGAACGTGCCCTTCTTGGGCCCGTCGCCGAGAAGTTTCAGCCGCACCTGCTTGAGGTTCAGGATGAGCTCGGTCACGTCCTCGATCACACCCGGCAGCGTCGAGAACTCGTGCAGCACGCCGTCGATCCGCACCGCGGTGATCGCGGCGCCCTGAAGCGACGAAAGGAGCACGCGGCGCAGGGCATTGCCCAGGGTCAGTCCGAATCCGCGCTCGAGCGGCTCGATCGTGAACTTGCCGTAGCGGTCCGTGTTGCCGGAATCGGGCACGACCTGCTTTGGCATCGTGAGGTTCTTCCACTTCATCAGCAAGCCTCCTTCGGGAAGGGGCGTGGGTTATTTCGAATAGAACTCGACGATCAACTGCTCGTTGATCGTCGCCGAGATCGAGCCACGCGTCGGAATGTTGAGCACGCGTCCGGCAAGCGTGGGAGTGTCCACGCTGAGCCACTCGGGAACGTCCTTGCCCTTGCGGGCTTCGAGGGTGGTGAGCACCACGGCCAGCTTCTTGCTCTTCTCGCGCAAGGTCACCTCGTCGCCCGAGTTGAGCTGGTACGACGGGATGTCCACCTTGCGCCCATTGACCTGGAAGTGACCGTGGCGGACGAGCTGACGCGCCGCCGACTGAGAGGGCGCGAAGCCCATCCGGTAGACGACGTTGTCGAAACGGCGCTCCAGCATCTGGAGCAGCACTTCGCCGGTGACGCCGCGGGTCTCGCTCGCCTTGGCGAAGAAGTGGCGGAACTGGCGCTCGAGCATACCGTACATCCGGCGGGCCTTCTGCTTCTCGCGCAACTGCTTCCCGTAGTTCGTCTCTTTCACCCGTCGGCCTTTGCCATGCTCGCCCGGGGCGTAACCCCGGCGCTCGAAAGCGCACTTGTCGGTGAAACACCGGGCGCCCTTCAGGAACAGCTTCGCCCCTTCGCGCCGGCACAGCCGGCACCGCGCATCGTGATAAACCGCCATGGATGTCGCCTCCTAGACCCGGCGCCGTTTGGGCGGGCGGCAGCCGTTGTGCGGGATCGGCGTGACGTCCTTGATCGCCGAGATCTCGAGGCCAGCGGCCTGCAGCGATCGGATGGCCGCCTCTCGGCCGGCTCCCGGACCCTTGACCCAAACCTCCACGCGCTTCATGCCCGCGTTCTGCGCCTCACGCGCGCAGGCTTCGGCGGCCACCTGGGCCGCGAAGGGCGTGCTCTTGCGCGAGCCCTTGAAGCCCGCCTTCCCCGCGCTCGCCCACGTCACGACGTGCCCATCCATGTCGGTGATCGTGACGATCGTGTTGTTGAAGCTGGCCCTGACGTGAGCCACGCCGTTGGTGCCCACCCTTCGATCGCGCTTCTTGCCTGTCGACACTCGAAATCCTCCGTCCTGTTTCGCAGAGAAGTGGCGCCTACTTCTTCGGCGCCGGCTTCGCGGCCGGTCGTTTCATCGCGCCTGCGGTCTTCTTGGGACCCTTGCGGGTCCTGGCATTCGTCTTGGTGCGCTGCCCACGAACCGGGAGGCCGCGGCGATGACGCAGGCCGCGGTAGGCACCGATGTCCATGAGCCGTTTGATGTTCATGGCCACCTCGCCCCGCAGGGCGCCCTCCACCTTGTATTCGCGCTCGATGACCGAGCGCAGCCGGCCGACGTCCTCGTCACTCAGGCTCTTGACACGGATGTCGGGATTCACGCCCGTCACCGAGAGGATGCGCTTCGCCGTGGGCATGCCGATGCCGAAAATGTAGGTGAGAGCGATCTCGATCCGCTTGTCGGCTGGCAGATCGACGCCTGCAATGCGTGCCACTCGTGACCTCCCCTGTTACTTCTGGCGCTGCTTGTGCCGCGGATTGCGCTTGCAGATCACGCGGATCACGCCCTTGCGACGCACCACCTTGCAGTGCTCGCAGATCTTCTTGACGGAAGAACGAACTTTCATCGTGTTCTCCTCGAGCCCTTCGACCCGTCCCTACTTGTAGCGGTAGACGATGCGTCCGCGAGTCAGGTCGTAGGGCGACAGCTCCACGGTGACCTTGTCGCCCGGAAGGATCCGGATGAAGTGCATGCGCATCTTGCCTGAGATATGCGCCAGGACCTTGTGCCCGTTCTCGAGCTCCACGCGGAACATCGCGTTCGGGAGCGGCTCGATGACCGTGCCCTCGACCTGAATGCCTTCTTCCTTCGCCAAACGCCCCCCCCCGCCTATCCGTCAGCTTCGGAGAGGACGATCGGCCCCTCCTTCCCGACGGCCACGGTGTGCTCGAAATGGGCGCTGAGGCTTCCATCCCGACTCGCCACCGTCCACTGATCGTCACGTGTCACGACCTCCGGCCCACCGGCGTTCACCATCGGCTCGATGGCGAGCACCTGCCCCACCATCAGCTTCGGACCCCGCCCGGGCGACCCGAAATTGGGCACCTGCGGTTCCTCGTGCATCTGCCTTCCGATCCCGTGCCCCACGAGCGCCCGCACCACCGAATACCCGTGGCGTTCGACGTGAGTCTGAATGGCGTTTGAAATGTCGCCGACCCGGTTGCCGGGACGCGCCTGGGCAATGCCCTTCTCCAGCGCCTCCTGCGTCACCTGCATCAGGCGGGCGGCCTCGGGACTGACTTCGCCGACCGGAAAGGTCCAGGCGGCGTCCCCGAAATAGCCGTCCATCTCGACGCCCACGTCGATCCCGATGATCTCTCCCTCCCGCAGCACCCTCTTCCCGGGCACTCCATGCACCACTTCTTCGTTCACCGACGAGCAGATGCTCGCCGGATAACCGCGATACCCCTTGAACGCGGGCCGCCCGCCGTGATCGCGAATGAACGACTCCGCGATCCGATCGAGCTCTTCGGTCGTCACGCCGGGCCGTATTCCCTGGCCCAGCACTTTCAGCGTCTTCGCCACCAATCGGGCCGCAGCCCGGATGGATTCGACTTCGTTCGCGGCCCGGAGGTGCACCGGACGCTTCAACCCGTTCGGCCCGCGCAGCCCAGGGCCCCGGCCAGAGACCGGTAGACCTCCTCGACCGACCCGGTGGCCTGCACCTCGCGCAGCCGGCCCTGCCCCCGGTAGTAGTCGAGCAACGGGGCTGTCTGCTCGTCGTAGACTTGAAGCCGCCGGCGGACCGTGGCCTCCCGGTCGTCCTCGCGCTGCACCAAAGACGTCGGCGGATGGTCGTCGCAGTTGACGCCATTCCGGGGAGGCGCGCTCACCAGGTTGTAGGCGCGCTTGCACACCGGACATTCCCGCCGGGCGCTCAGGCGCCGGACCAGCTCCTCGCGGGGAGCGTCCAGCCCCACCGCCGCGTCCAGGCGTTGCCCCCGCGACTGCAGCATCGAATCCAGCGCGTCCGCCTGCGGCACGGTGCGCGGAAAACCGTCGAGCACGAAGCCCGTTTCCGCATCCAGCTCGGCGCTCCGCTCCTTCACGAGCCCGATCATCACGTCGTCTCCAACCAGCAGCCCGGCATCCATCATGTTCCTCGCCTCGAGCCCGAGCCGCGTCCGCCGCGCCACCGCGTCCCGCAGGATTTCGCCGGTAGAGATGAGCGCCCAGCGATGCTCCCGGGCCAGCCACCTGCCCTGCGTTCCCTTTCCGACTCCCGGAGGTCCGAGCAGCACGAGCCGCACTTCCTACATCCTCTGGCGACCGCGAATCCGGCCGCGCTTGACGAAGCCCTCGTAGTGCCGCATGAGCAGGTGCGATTCCACCTGCTGCAGCGTGTCGAGGGCCACGCCGACGACGATCAACACGCTGGTCCCGCCGAAATCGAGGAACGGGAACCCGAGCGCCATGATGAACAAGTCCGGCGCGATCGCGACCACGGCCAGGAAGACCGCCCCCGGCAGCGTGATCCTCGACAACACCCCGTCGATGTATTCCGCCGTCCTGGCCCCGGGTCGAATCCCGGGCACGAATCCGCCGTACTTCCGGATGTTTTCCGCCAGATCGTTGGGATTGAGCACCACGGCGGTATAGAAGTAGGTGAAGAAGACGATGATCAGGCCGTAGAGCAGGTTGTAGACGAAGCTCTGCGGGTTGAACCACTGGCCCAGCGCCGCGAGCGGATGGCTCGGGGGCACGAAGCCCGCCACGGCGGCGGGCAGGCTCATGACGCTGATCGCGAAGATGATCGGGATGACGCCCGCGGTGTTGACCCGCAGCGGAATGTGGGTGCTCGCCCCGCCGTACATGCGCCGGCCCACGATCCGCTTGGCGTACTGCACCGGGATCTTGCGCTGGGCCTGGGTCATGAGAACGACCGACGCGATCACCGATACCATGATGACGAACACCGCGATCAGGTTGAGCAGGTGGATCGAGCCGGCCCGGAAGCTCTCGTAGGTAGCCAGGAGGTCGTTGGGCATCCGCCCGATGATGTTCACGAAGATGATCAGCGAGATCCCATTGCCGATCCCGTGCTCGGTGATCTTCTCGCCCAGCCACATCACCAGGATGGTTCCGGTCGTCTGCGTGATGATCGTGGACAGCACGAAGATGAAACCCGGGTCCGGCACCACCGTGACACCCTGGGACGTCCCCATGTTCACCAGGAACACGCTGTACGCGTACGACTGGACGATCGAGATGAGGACGGTGCCGTATCGCGTGAGCTGGGTGAGCTTTTTCTGGCCCTCCTCGCCCTCCTTGCGCAGCTTCTCGAGGTACGGCACGACGGCGCCGAGCAGCTGCAGGATGATCGACGAGGAGATGTACGGCATGATGCCGAGCGCGAAGATCGTGGCACGCGAGAACGCCCCGCCGACGAAGAAGTCGTAGAGGCCGAACAGCGTGCCGCGCTGGCTCTCGAACGCCTGGGACAACACCTTGGCGTTCACGCCCGGCGACGGAAGATGTTCGCCCAGGCGGTACACGGCGAACAGCGCCACGGTGAAGAGGATCCGGCGCTTGAGCTCGGGAACCGCGAAGATGTTGCGAAGCTTTTCGAGCATGCCCTATGCCTTGGTCGGAGTCTCGACCTTGCCGCCGGCGGCCTCGACCGCCGTGCGCGCCGTCTCGCTGGCGGCATCCACGCGCACCGTCAACGCCGTCCCGAGTTCACCGCCGGCGAGCAGCTTGATCGGCTTCCTTCCGCGAACGAGTCCGGCCCGCTTGAGCCAGGGCCGGTCCACGAGCGTTCCGGCCGGCGCGGCGGCGAGCCGCCCGACCTGGACCACCTGATACGCCACGCGGTGAATGTTGACGAAGCCGCGCTTCGGCAGCCGGCGCTGGATCGGCATTTGGCCGCCTTCGAACCATGCCGGTATCTTGCCGCCGGCACGGGCCTTGTGCCCCTTGTGCCCCTTGCCCGCTGTCCCGCCCAATCCCGACGCCGTGCCCTTGCCCCGCCGCTTCTTCGCGCGCGTGGCCCCCGCCGCAGGATGGATCGCTCCGAGTCTCATGAGGGTCTAGTCCTTGACTTCCTCCACCTCGAGGAGGTGGCGGATCTTGAAGATCATGCCCCGGATCTGGGGCGTATCGCCGTGCTCAACCGTGTGGTGCAGCCGCCGGATGCCGAGCGCGCGCACGGTCGCCTTCTGCGACGCCTCGCGCCCGCTGGAACTCCGGATTTGGCGGATGCGGAGCCTACGCGCCATGGCGACCCTCGGTTCCGAACATCTCCGCCATGGTGAAGCCGCGCATCGCGGCCACGTCCGAGGGGCGGCGGAGCCGCCGCAGCCCGTCCACCGTCGCGTGAACGAGATTGTGCGGGTTGCGGGTGCCGAGGCACTTCGTCAGCACATTCTGGACGCCCGCCGCCTCGAGCACCGCGCGCACGCCGGCGCCGGCGATCACGCCCGTACCGGGAGCCGCGGGCTTGAGCAGTACGTCACCGGCCCCAAAGTGGCCGATGATCGCGTGGGGCACTGTGCCCCCCTTCGTGAGGGGCACCTGAAACATGCCCTTCTTGGCCGCCTCGCCAGCCTTGCGGATCGCGTCTGCCACTTCGTTCGCCTTGCCCAGGCCCACGCCCACGCGCCCCTTCTGGTCTCCCACCGCCACGATCGCGTTGAAGGAGAAACGTCGGCCGCCCTTGACCACTTTGGCGCACCGATTGACGCTGATCACCCGTTCGACAAACTCGGACTTGGCTGCTTCAGAGCCACGCACGTTTCAACGCCTCCTAGAATTCCAGTCCGCCGGCGCGCGCGCCGTCGGCCAGCGCCTTGACCCGGCCGTGGTAAATGTAGCCGCCCCGGTCGAACTTCACCTTCGCGAGCCCCTGAGCCTTCGCGCGCTCGGCGAGCAGCTTGCCCACCGCCGCGCTGACCGCGACCTTTCCCTTCCCGTCGATTCTGGACTGGAGGTCGTCTCGGCTCGAAGCAGCCGCCAGGGTGACCCCCCGGATGTCGTCGATGATCTGCGCGTAGATGTGGGTCGCACTCCGGAACACCGACAGGCGCGGACGCTCCGCGGTGCCCCGGATCTTCTTGCGGATCCGTAGATGGCGGATCGCGCGACGCTCGTACTTGTCGTGGCGGCCGCTCATGACGCAGCCCCCGCCGTCTTGCCGGCCTTGCGCCGGATGTATTCGCCTTCGTACTTGATGCCCTTGCCCTTGTAGGGCTCGGGCGGACGCACCGCGCGGATGTTGGCGGCGATCTGGCCTACCTGAGCCTTGTCGAAACCGCTCACGACGAGGCGAGTAGGGTTCTCGACCTTGAACGTGATGCCCTCCGGAGGCTCGACGACCACCGAATGCGAGAAGCCGACCTGCAGCACCAGGTTCTTGCCATCCATGTTCGCGCGATAGCCGGTGCCCACGATCTCGAGCACGCGGGAGAAACCGGCGGTGACTCCGGTCACCATGTTGGCGATATGGGCGCGCATGGTGCCGAAGGCGGGATTGCGGCGGTCGCGCTCCGAGGCGACACGAGCCTCTCCCCCTTCGATCGTGACCGTCGTGCCGCCGAGCACGCGCACGGACAGTTCCCCCTTCGGCCCCTTCACACGGACGAACTCGTCGACGACCGCCACGGTGACGCCGGCCGGGATGGGAACGGGACGCCTGCCGATTCTCGACATGGCGCCCTCCCTACCAGACCCGGCAGATGAGCTCGCCCCCGAGGCCCGCATCGCGCGCCTCGCGGTCGGTCATCAGCCCCCGCGACGTGGAAAGGATCGTCGTGCCGAGCCCGCCCAGCACGCGCGGAATCTCGGCCTTGCCCACATAGACGCGGCACCCCGGGCGGCTCACCCGCTGGATACCGCTGATCACGTTGACCTCGTCGCCGGCGTAGCGAAGGTAGACGCGCAACGTTCCGGTCACCGAGCCCTCGATCACCTTGAAATTGTTGATGTAGCGCTCTCTCAGGAGCACCTTGGCGAGCTCCGTCTTCAGCTTCGAGGCCGGCACGTCCAACTTGCGGTGCTTCGCCTGAATCGCGTTGCGCACGCAAGTGAGGAAATCGGCCACCGGATCACTGACTGCCATCTATGCCTCCTCGCCCCAGCGTCCAGCCCTGGGCGGCGATAACGCCGCCCAGGTCACCGCAGCCTGGAGCCTCCTGTATCGCTACCAGCTCGACTTGACGACTCCGGGGATCTGTCCCGAAAGCGCGAGCTCGCGGAAGCAGATGCGGCACAGCCCGAAGTCCCGAAGGTACCCGCGCGGACGCCCGCAGCGATGGCACCGCGTGTACGCGCGCACCTTGAATTTGGGGGCGCGCTTCCACTTCTCGATGAGGGACTTCTTCGCCACGAATCCTCCTAGCGCTGACGGAAGGGCATCCGCATGAGCTTCAGCAGTTCCCGCCCCTCTTCGTCGTTTTTCGCCGTGGTGACGATCGTGATGTCCATGCCCCGGATTTTTCCGACCTTGTCGTAGTTGATCTCGGGGAACACGATCTGCTCGGTCAGCCCCATCGTGTAGTTGCCGCGGCCGTCGAACGAGCGCGGGTTGACCCCGCGGAAGTCGCGGATGCGCGGGACCGCCACGTTGATGAGCCGGTCGTAGAACTCGAACATCCGCGCGCCGCGCAGCGTCACCTTGCAGCCGATGGGCATGCCCTGGCGCAGCTTGAAGTTCGAGATCGCCTTCTTCGCGCGGCGCAGCGCGGGCTTCTGTCCGCTGATCTGCGTGAGCTCCGCCACCGCAGCGTCGAGGAGCTTCTGGTCCTGGATCGCGTCCCCGACGCCCATGTTGATCACGATCTTCTCGAATCTGGGCGCCTGCATCAGGCTCGAATACGCAAACTTCTCCACCAGCGCGGGGCGCACCTTCTCGAGGTAGAACGTCGCGAGGCGCGGCCGTTGCCGCGGGGCGCGGGGGCGATCCGCGGCGGCGGCCACCGTCGAGGCCCCGACGTCTCTGGCCTTGCCGCCCTTGTCGGACTTGCCGGACTTGTCGGACTTGTCGGATTTGTCGGACTTGTCGGACTTGCCGGACTTGCCGCTCTTGCCTTCCTTCTTTGCGTCCTTCGCGTCGGTCTTGGGCTGCGCCGCCTTTTCCTTCTTCTCGTCAGCCATCGCTCTCACTCCAGGGTCGTTCTCCGCGGCCCCAGGACCCTGGTGCTCGGGATCCGCGGTGTTGCGGGGGTCAGGATCTGTCCGGCTTCGGCAGCGTCTCGCCGCTCGCGCGCGAAACGCGCTCGCGAGTGCCGTCGGGCAGGACCCGGGTCCCCACACGCGTGCCTCGACCCGCCTTGGGGTCGAACAGCTGCACGTTGGAGAGGTGCAGCGGAGCCTCCTTCTCGAGGATGCCCCCCTGCACGCCCTTGCGGCGCGGCTTGGTGTGACGCTTGACGAAGTTCACCTTCTCCACGACCACGCGCATCGTCTCGGCGTTCACCGAAAGCACGCGGCCGGTCTTGCCCTTGTCGTTGCCGGCGATCACCTGAACCATGTCGCCTTTGCGGATCTTGATCGCCATCAGATCACCTCCGGTGCGAGCGAAATGATCTTCATGAACGCCTTCTCACGCAGCTCGCGGGCCACCGGCCCGAAGATGCGCGTGCCCCGCGGCTCCTTGTCGTCGTTGATCAGGACCACTGCGTTCTCGTCGAACCGGATGTAGGACCCGTCCTTGCGGCGGCCTTCTTTCACGGCCCGAACGACCACCGCTTTGGCCACTTCGCCCTTCTTGACGCCCGCTCCCGGGATTGCGTCCTTGATCGAAACCACGACGATGTCACCGAGGCGGCCATACCTCTTGTGGTGCCCACCCAGGACCTTGATGCACTGGGCGCGCTTCGCGCCCGAGTTGTCCGCAACAGTCACCATGGTTCGCAGCTGAATCATCGTCGGCTCCCGCGCGGCCTACTTCGCGCGCTCCACGAACTCCACGAAGCGCCAGCACTTGTCCTTGGAGAGAGGTCGCGTCTCCATGAAGCGAATCGTGTCACCCACGCGGCATTCGTTCTTCTCGTCATGCACCTTGAACTTCTCGCGCCGGCGGACATAGCGGCCGTAGACGGCGTGTTTCACGAGGCGCTCGATCGACACCACGACTGTCTTGTCCATCCGATCACTGACGACCTTGCCCACGCGGCGCTTGCGGCGGTTGCGTACCGTCGTCGTCATACCTTCTGGCCTTCCTTCTGGCTCAGCACCGTCAGGAGGCGCGCGATCTCGCGCCGCCCTTCACGGATCTTCAGCGGGTTGTCCAGCTGCCGCATCGAGTTCCGGAAGCGCAGGTTGAACAGCTCCTCGCGGAGCTCGCTCAGGCGCAGGCGGATTTCGTCGGGCGTCATCTCCCTCATGGAACTCGCCTTCACGTGAGGCACGTCAGTCTCCTCCCAGCTCGTGTCGCTCCACAAAACGCGTGCGGATCGGCAGCTTCGAGGCCCCGAGCTTCAGGGCTTCTTGTGCAAGATTCCTGGTAATCCCCTCGAGTTCGAACATGACCCGGCCGGGCTTGACCACCGCCACCCAGAACTCCGGTGGACCCTTGCCCTTCCCCATTCGCGTCTCGGCCGGCTTCTTGGTGACGGGCTTGTCCGGGAACACGCGGATCCACATCTTGCCGCCGCGCTTGATCGAGCGCGTGATCGCGACGCGGGCCGCTTCGATCTGGCGATTGGTCACCCACGCTGGATCGAGCGCCTGCAGCCCGTACTCCCCGAATGCGACCGAGGAGCCGCGGTAGGCCTTGCCGCGCATCCGGCCTCTCTGCTGCTTGCGGTACTTGACCCGCTTCGGCATCAGCATGGCGTTACTCCTAGCGCGACGAGACGGCCGGCGCGGCCTTGCCGCGCTCCAGCACCTCGCCGTGGAACATCCAGACTTTCACGCCGCAGCTCCCGTAGGTCGTATGGGCCGTGGCCCTCGCGAAATCGATGTCGGCCCGCAGGGTGTGCAGCGGCACGCGCCCCTCGCGGTAGGTCTCGTAACGCGCCATTTCCGAGCCACCGAGGCGCCCCGAGCACGCGACGCGGATTCCCTGGGCTCCGGCGCGCATCGAGGACGCGATCGCCTTCTTCATGACGCGGCGAAACGAGACGCGCTGCTCGAGCTGCTTCGCGATGTGCTCCGCGACCAGCTGGGCGTCGAGGTCGGCGCGCTTGATCTCCTCGATGTTGAGCTGCACCACCTTCTTGGTGAGCTGCTTCATCTCTTCGGAGAGCTTGTCGACCTGCTCGCCCTTGCGTCCGATCACCAGCCCCGGACGCGCCGTCCGGATGGCGATGGTAATCTTGTCGCCCTTGCGCTCGATGATGATCTTGGAGATGCCGGCCTGGAACAGGCGCTTCTTGAGGTACCGCTTGATCAGCAGGTCCTCCTTGAGAAACTCCTGGTAGTTCCGGGTCGCGAACCAGCGCGAATCCCAGTCCTTGATAATGCCGAGTCTCAGGCCGATCGGGTGCGTCTTCTGACCCATGCCTACTCTCTTGTCGCCACGATGATCGACACGTGGCTCATGCGCTTCAGCAACGGTGTGGCGCGCCCCTGCGCGCGCGGCAGCCAGCGCTTGAGCGTCGGACCGGCACCGACCACGGCTTCCTTCACGTAGAGATCTTCGAGGCGCACCTTGCCCTCGTGCAGGGCGTTGGCCACTGCGGACTTGAGCACCTTCTGTACGATGCGCGCCCCGAGCTTGGGAGTGAATTGCAGTGTGGTCTGCGCGTGCTCCACGGCCTGGCCGCGAATGAGGACCAGCACCTGGTTGCACTTCCGAGGCGTGATGCGCACGAACCGCTGAATGGCTTTCGCTTGCATGGCCTACTTCCCGGGCGTAGGCGTCTTCTCGGCGACCGCGCGTCCGTGACCGCGGAAAACGCGGGTCGGAACGAATTCGCCGAGCTTGTGCCCCACCATGTTCTCCGTGACGTAGATCGGGATGAACTTGTTGCCGTTGTGCACCGCGAGAGTGTGACCCACGAACTCCGGCAGGATCGTGCAGCGCCGGGCCCAGGTCTTGAGCACTCGTTTCTCGCCACTGCGGTTCATCGTCTCGATCTTCTTGACCAGGGACTCGACGACGTACGGTCCCTTCTTGACTGAACGCGCCATGAGTCCCCTCTACTTCTTCCGCCGGCGCACGATGAACCGATCGCTCAGCTTGCGCCGTCGGGTCTTCAGACCCTTGGTGATCTTGCCCCAGGGCGAGCACGGATGCCGGCCGCCGGACGATTTCCCTTCACCGCCGCCCATCGGATGGTCGACCGGGTTCATGGCCACGCCGCGCACCGACGGGTTGCGGCCCTTCCAGCGATTCCGGCCGGCCTTGCCCTTGGAGACGTTTTCGTGGTCGAGATTGCCCACCTGGCCGATGACGGCGCGGCAGTTCACATGGAAGCTCCGCACCTCTCCCGAGGGCAGCCGCATCTGGGCGTAGTCACCTTCCTTGGCCATGAGTTGGCAGTAAGCACCCGCTGACCGCGCCACCCGCGAACGACGACCCGGGACCAGCTCCACGTTGTGCACGTTGGTGCCGAGCGGAATGTTCTTCAGCGGAAGGCAGTTGCCCATCCGGATCTCCGCGTCGGGCCCCGATTGGAGCACCTCGCCCACCCGGAGGCCGTCGGGGGCCAGGATGTAGCGGCGCTCGCCGTCGAAATAGTTGAGCAGCGCGATGCGCGCGGAGCGGTTCGGGTCGTACTCGATGCTCGCGACCCGAGCGGGCACGCCGTCCTTGTTGCGAAGGAAATCCACCATGCGGTAGCGCTGTTTGTGCCCGCCGCCGATCCAGCGCGATGAGACATGGCCGTAGTTGTCCCGGCCGCCGGTCCTGAGCTTGCGCTCCGTGAGCGATTTGAGCGGCGTCCGGCGCGTCACCTCCGAGAAGTCCGAAAGCACCGTGTGCCGGAGCGTCGGAGTGATCGGGCGGAATTTCTTCAGGGGCATGGGTCGGTTCCCTAGATCTGCTCGAACAGCTCGATCTTCTGATCGGGCTTGAGCGTCACGATGGCCTTCTTCCAATCGCTGCGCTTCCCCACGAAGCGGCCCTGGCGCTTGACCTTGCCGCGGATCTGCATCGTCTGAACGCCGGTGACCTTCACGCTGAAGATGGTTTCGACGGCGCGCTTGATCTCGAGCTTGTTGGCGCTGCGCGCCACCTCGAAGTGGTACTGGTTACGGAGCTCCCGCAGCCGCGTGCCCTTCTCGGTGATGAGCGCCTTTCTTACGATCGAGCGGGGGTCCTTCATTTGCCGAAGACCTCCTTCATGCGCTCGAGGCCTGGCTGCGTCAGCAGCACCGCGTCGCACTCCATCAGGTCGTACGGATGCACCTGGTGGGCGAGCGTGGTGCGCAGGTTCCGGATGTTCCTGCACGACTTGACGACCGCCTCGTGCGCCTGGTCGAGGACGAGCAGCGTGCGCTTCTCGTGGAGACCCAGGCGCTTGAGCATGTCCACCATCTGGCGGGTCCGGGCTTCCGGGAGCGCGATCGGCTCGATCACCGAGACGGCGTTCTCCCCCGCCTTGAGCGAGAGGGCCGAGGCAAGCGCCTGACGGCGCTGGCTCTTCGGCATCTCGGTGCGGTAGTCCCGCGGCTTGGGGCCGAACGCACGGCCTCCGCCGGGCCACAGCGGAGACGTGTTGGAACCGGCGCGTGCGCGCCCGGTGCCCTTCTGGCGCCATGGCTTGCGACCGCCCCCCGACACCTCACCACGGCTCTTCACCTTGGCGGTGCCCTGGCGCTGGTTGCCGAGATAGCGCTTCACCGACAGCCACAGCAGGTGCTCGTTGACCTGCTGCCCGAACAGCTCGTCGGGGAGCGCGGCGACGCCTTTCTCGGACCCGTCCATTCCGAAGATCTTCGCGTTCATGTCCTTCAGCCCCGCTTCTTCACGAATACGAGGATCTTCG
>Ga0247727_10011470_pt1 | contig 15460 bp, 12 predicted proteins | sample WisWelCaveWW1625_FD_202498 | JGI IMG/M metagenome (GOLD analysis project Ga0247727, IMG submission 202498) | Biofilm microbial communities from Wishing Well Cave, Virginia, United States - WW16-25 | ecosystem: Environmental > Aquatic > Deep subsurface > Groundwater > Cave microbial mat | place...
CCAGTTGCGGTTTCAGCAGGGATTTTTCAGCGTCAGCCGCCCCTGCAGCCAATGCGAAGGCAGCGGGCACGTCATCACCGACCCCTGCGCCGCCTGCCGGGGGAAAAAGCGCGTCCACCGCGAGCGGACGCTGTCCGTGACCATCCCGGCCGGCATCGAAACCGGCATGCGCCTGCGGCTGTCGCACGAGGGAGAAGATGGGAACAATGGCGGACCGGCCGGCGATCTCTACGTTGCCGTTGCCGTCAAACCGCATCCGATCTTTACGCGCCAGAACACCGACATCGTCTGCGACGTGCCGGTCAGCTTCGTCACCGCGGCGCTCGGCGGCAAGGTGGCGGTGCCGACTCTGACCGGCGAAACGATCATCAAGGTTCCGCCCGGCACGCAGCACGACAAATTGTTGCGTTTGAAGGGCCTCGGCGTGCCGAGCCTCAAGCACCACCGGCACGCGGGCGATCAGATCATCAGGGTCAAGGTCGAAATCCCCACCAAATTGACGGCCAAACAAAAAGAGATCCTGTCCGACTTCGCCAAGGAAAGCGGGATGACGCTGGACAAGGACGGCGACGGATTCTTCGAAAAGATGAAAAACTATTTCGAGTGAGTTGCTAAGCGTAAAAGGTGAAACGTGAAAGGTAAAAAGTTTTACGGCGCCTTCCGTCAAATCCCATGATGCGCACCTCTCCCTACTTTTTACTTTTCACTTTTTACTTTTAACTTTCCAGAAAATGCCCGTCTTCTTCATTGCCGCCGACCAGATCCACGAAAAGACAGTCGCCATCACCGGCCCCCTGCTCGATCATCTTCGCGCCAGCCTGCGTGTCCGGACGGGCGAACGGATCTGGACCGGCGATGAGCGCCGCCGGCGCTACCTGATCGAGGTCACTGATGTCGACCGACGAACGCTGCACGGCAACGTGATCGAACAGCGCACCGGCCCCGACCCGACAACTCCACGCCTGCTGATCGGGCAAGCCATATTGAAGGGCGCACGAATGGACTGGGCCATTCAAAAAGCCACAGAGCTGGGCGTTGCTGCCATTGTTCCATTGGTGTCGGAACACACGGTGGTCAGGCCGAAACAGGGGCGGGTCGGCTCTCAGCAAGAACGCTGGCAGAGGATTGCTATCGAAGCGGCGCAACAGTCGGAGCGGTGGGACGTACCAACCATCGGCGCTCCCTGCACCGCCATGGAATTTTTCGCAACCCCGAATCCGTCTGGGTTTAAATTGATTTTGAGCGAACGAGGCACGGGGCAGAGCCTCAGTGCCGTCCCGCTTCCCTCCTCGCCGACGCAAACCGTCGCGCTCGCCATCGGCCCCGAAGGCGGGTGGCGGGATGAAGAATTGGCCCAGGCCGACACGAACGGCTTTCTTCCTGTCACGCTGGGTGCAAGAATTCTGCGCGCCGAAACCGCCGCACTCGCCGCCGTCAGTATTTTACAGACCCGATTGGGAGAATTGGGATAGGAAGGGAAAGGACCTTACGGCTTGCCGGCCGTAATTTGTACCATCGTCCCCTGCTCGCCGGCCGCCCAGCCGCGGGACGCATCAAAGAAGGACAGCCCATACAGCGTCGTTTTCGTGGTTGGCGTCGTCACTTCATTCCAACTGAAGCCCGCATCCACCGTCCTGAAAATCGTACCCCGCTCACCGACGATCCACCCTGATTGGGGCGTGGGGAACCGGACCCGCAGCAGATCCGCCGGTCTCGTGCAGGTCCTGACGCACACCATCGCGCGATCGACCCACCGCCGCCCGCCGTCCGTGGTCTGGTAGAGCGCGCCCGCATTGCCGACCGCCCATCCCCCGTTGGCGTCGGTGAACACGATATCGAAAAACGTCGCGGCATTGTCGGTCTCGTGCGACTGCCAGGTCTTCCCGCCGTCCTCCGTCACGAGAATCGTACCCAGCGCGCCGACGGCCCCGCCGTGCAACGGGTCCACGAAGTGGACGGCATAGAGAATGGCGTTGCTGCCGCTGACCTGGTCATCCCAGTGCGCGCCCCCGTCGCCCGTGTGCAGGATGGTCCCGCTCGCGCCCACAGCCCATCCGACAGACGCCGTGAGAAAAAAGACGCCGTACAAGGCCGACTGCGTGCCGCTCTGCTGCGCGCTCCATTTGTCCCCGCCGCCGGACGAATGGAGAATCACGCCGTTGGCTCCGACCACCCAGCCCTGTTGCCGGTCGGCAAACGAAACGCCGGTGAGCAGCACGTTGGTCCCGCTCGGAACGGCTTTCCACCGTTTGCCCCCGTCGCCGGTTTTGAGAATGGTTCCACCGGTTCCCACCGCCCAGCCGAGCGTGGTGTCCCGAACATGGACGCCCATCAGATTGGCGGCCGTCCCGCTCTTATGGACGGTCGTCGCGACACGAGATGTTGGGGCATCCGCCGCGATGGCGATGCCGGTTGCCATCAGGCAACCGATCACCGCCATCGTGGCGCATTGCGGCCCTGTGCGTGTGAGGATGGAAGAGACTGGTGGTATCACGGGACCGTGTTGGCTTCCGGCCTGGTATCCGTGAACATGCTCTGGTTCGGCAGGCCGCGCGCCAGAATGGTGAACGTCCCCGCTTCGGCCGTCACCCACTGCTTGGTCGTGCAGCAGGAGCCGTCGGGCTTCGCGTCCCACGATCCGCGCCGGACGACCAGCGGTCCGGTGGAAAGGTCCGTATTGAACTCGTTCTTTTTCCCGACGCCGAAGAGATGCCGCCTCGGCACGCGCACCTGGATTTCCGTGTCCGACCACGAAATGATCACACCGGCCATGTTGTTGAACAGCACCTCGGTGCGGGCAACGTTTTCGCCGAACTCGTACGGCACGGAGTCATGTCCCGCTTCGTTCAAGCCGGGCTGCGTCTGCTCCGCGGTTTTGAGAAAAGCTCCGAACCCGGATCCTTTGATCGTCACAATTTCATCCAGGCCGGCGGAGGTCGGCGTATAGGACGCGACCGTGGGCGTGACCACCGTAAAGCGACCGGCCTCTGTCGTGATCAAGCCGCGTCCGGCGCAGCAGGAGCCATCCGCTTTGGGCGTCGTGCCGCCCCGCTTCACCACCACCGGCCCGCCTTTGGCGCTGAACGGCACCCAGACGTCGATTTTGTCGTCATGCCAACGGTAGATCACCGCCGGCACTCCGCCGATTTCGACCACGTTCTCGCCCCTATTGAAATCGGTAAAGGCAAACGGCGTCGCCCCGCTCTCGGAATAAAATCCAAAATTCGCACCGGTGATCCGCAACAGCGTCCCGATCGGCCCGCTCGACACCGACAAGCCGGTTGCCTTCGGCGTCGTCACCGAGAAGGTCCCGATCGTCCGTTGTGTCTCCGCTTTCTTGAGCACCAGCGGACCGCTGGTCGCATCCAGGGGCACGTGCGCGACCACGAGGACGTCCGTCCACTGGGCAATGGAACCGGGGCGGCCGTTGAACAGAAGCTGGTCGCCGGGCGCTTTCGCGCCGAATCCCTGGCCGAAGAGCACGACTTTCGTCCCGACCGGCCCGCTGATCGGATCGGCTCGAATCGCTGGAATGACCGTCAGCGGAACCGGATTGCTCACACTATATTCCACCTGCGCGCAGCAGGACCCGTCGGGCAAGGGATCGGACGAGGCCAGCCGCACGACCACGTTGCCGGAGACGGCGATGCCGGGCACTTCGACTTCGATCTTATCGTCCCGCCAGCGGCGGACTTTGGCCGTGGCGCCGCCGATCACGACGTCGTTGACGCCGAACATCGTATTGGGATCGCGCGAGCCAGCCGTGGTGCCGAAATGCTCGCCCACGATCTGCAGCACGCCCCCGGGCTCGATCTCTGCCGGCGAGACCGAGCGGATGGTCGGTTGCTGGGCGGTAAACGCGCCGGCCTTGATCGTCCGTTTTCCGCTGATGACGGTCACCGGGCCGCTGGTCACACGCTGCGGAACCTTCACTGCGATGAGTTCGGAGTCCCACTGCTGCACCAATGCCGGCACGCCATTGAACAGGACACGATTGTCCTGGGTGGACTTAAAGGAACCGAATCCCTTCCCCGAAATGACGACGGTGGCGCCGGGTGGTGCGGCCTGAGGCGACAAGCCGGTTTCAGCGAGAACGGGCGACGCCAGGCCGACCGTCAGGCAACCGAGCAACAACGACCGAAGAACCTGCATGTAGGCACTCCCCTCGACAATCTGATCAACCCTTCACCCGTGGCGGCCGTCCTGATTCAGACAGGAAGGACAACGAGGCGTCGCAGGCGGGCGGTGAAGCGAATACAAGCGTGGCCGGACTATAACAAGCGCTTCTTTCCACTGTCAATTTGTCACGGGAAAGAGGCGCGTCCCGTGGAAAGGCGCCTGTCTCGGCAGGCGCGGGGCATGGGCAAGAGACGCGTCTCGGCGCGTCTAGGGTTGGGCGGGTGAGATAGCGGGTGCGACGACGCCTGGGGTGGGCGGGTGTAATCGCGCCTAGGCCTTAACCTGCACGATCAGCTCGATTTCGATCGGCGCATTGAGCGGCAGTTCGGCCGCCCCCAGCGCCACGCGCGCATGCTGGCCGGCCTCGCCGAAGATCTTCACCAGCAGGTCGGAGGCGCCGTTGATCACGGCCGGATGCTGGACGAATCCGTCGGCGGACGCCACATGGCCGGTCATGCGCACGATCTTCTTGACCCGATCAAGCGTGCCCAACTCATGGCGCACGATCGCCAACGCATTGAGGAGCGCAATCCTGGCGGCCTCATAGCCCTGTTCCACCGTCAGTTCCCGTCCGAGTTTGCCCTCGAAGACCAGTTTGCCGTCCCGAAACGGGATCACCCCACTGAGAAACAGCAGTTCGCCGGCCAGCACCGCCGGAATGTAGGTCGCCACCGGCTTGGGAGGAGCCGGCAGTGTGAGCCCCAGTTCTATCAGCTTCTTCTCAAATGACATTGCATCCCTTCACCACGTGAATCGTTATTCGTTAACCGTTATTCGCGAAGAAACAGAAGGAAATGTCTGCGCTTCACGCTTCACGAATAACGGGCTGCTAGCTCGGCATCACCACATGCAAAAAACTCTCGCCCCATGCGAGGCGTTTGCTCCCCAAGGCCTCGGCGATCGTCTGGCCCAGGTCGGCAAAGCTTTTCCTCGTTCCCAAGTTGACGCCTCTCGCCATGCGGGCCCCATAGACCAGCAGCGGCACATACTCGCGCGTATGGTCGGTCCCCGGCCTGGTCGGATCGTTGCCGTGGTCCGCCGTAATGCAGAGCAGATCGTCCGGTTGCATTTTGCCGAGAATCTCCGGAAGCCGCGCATCGAATGCCTGCAACGCTTGCGCAAATCCGGCAGCGTCGTTGCGATGCCCATAGAGCATATCGAACTCGATCAGATTCGCAAAGATCAGCCCGCGCGGGATGGACTGCAAGGCCCGCAACGTCTCGTCCAGCGCCGCCGAGTCGCTTTTGGCCGGCACGGCGCGCGTGAGCCCACGCCCCGTGAACAGATCGTCGATCTTGCCGATCCCGATCACCGGGTACCCGTCTGCCTTGAGCCCGTCGAGCAACGTCTGGGCCGGCGGCTCGACTGAAAAGTCCCGCCGTCTGTTCGTGCGCGTGAATGCGCCGGGCTCGCCGGTAAACGGCCTGGCGATGACCCTCGCCACCTGATGCGGCGGAGCCAGCAGTTTGCGTGCCGCCCGGCACATGCCATACAGCTCCTCGACGGAAATCACCTGCTCGTGCGCGGCAATCTGGAAAACACTATCGGCGCTGGCGTAGACGATCGGCGAACCGGTCTGGAGATGCTGCAGACCCATCTCCTGAATAATGGCCGTTCCCGAGGCGGCATAGTTGCCCAGTGTCTTCCGACCGATCGCCTGCTGAAACGCGTCGATGACGTTGGGAGGGAAACCGTTCGGATAGGTCGGGAAGGGCTTCTCCAGCACCACGCCGGTCATTTCCCAATGGCCGGTCGTCGAATCCTTCCCCTTGGACAACGCGGCCATTTTACCGAAACACCCGTCCGGCTGCGCCGTGCGGCGGACTCCGGCGAACGTGCCCAGATGCCCGAGTCCCAGGGCCTCCAGGTTCGGCACGCGAAGCCCGCCGACAGATTCAGCCACATGTGCCAGCGTATGGGCACCCTCATCGCCGTAGACAGCCGCATCAGGCGCAGCGCCTGCTCCAACACCATCCAGCACAATCAGAATGACCCGACTGACCATGCGGCTGGCCTAGGAGCGGGGGGGTTGCAAGGGCTTCAACCCGTAGGCGGGCATGTTCATGGCGGTGGCTTCCATCTTGAGGCGCTCGCTGGCGGTGGTGATGAGCTGATCGTTGCCGATGACTTCGTAGAAGACCTGGCCGTTCTCCTTCCCGCCGTTGGCGGATTGCCGGTCGAAAAACTTGATGCGCCCCTCGCGCACGACGAGCCGGTGCATCGTGCCTTTGGTGTCGGGAAACCGGCCGGCGTGAAACGTGACGGCCTCCGGACTTCCCACCACCGGCATCTCGAAATTTTGCAGCGCAATTTCCTGTTTCAATTTCGCAAAGCCAGCGGCATCGAGTTCGATCCCGTTCACGTTGTACCGCAGCTCGACCTCGCCCTTCTCCCCGCGCAGCGGGTCGCCTTCCGGAATCTCATAGACCTCGACGTTGAGTTGCGTCGCCGTGCGCGCACCCTGCTGGCTCCGCTGTTTGCGCAGCATCCAGGAGCAGGAGGAGGTCCGGTCGGCCTTGCCGATGGCGGAGGAGATCATGATCGGCGTTTCCCCGTCAAACAGGTAGGCCGGTGGTTCCGCGCTGTAGACCAATCCGATTCCCAACTCCAATTCGGGCAGGCCGGCCTTGCGGCAGGCCACGTTCTGTAGTTGCACCACATCCAGCAGCCGCTTGGCCAGCCCGCAGGCGCGCGCGACACTCATGTGCTGCTCCGACGCCTCCGCATATTCCATGATGGACAGGATGACCGCATCGCCCTCGATGAACACCTTGCCTGCTCCGTAGGTGTCCAGCAGGGCGTTGATCGGCGTGAAGAAATTCAGGCTGAAGTGCGAGGCCGGGTTGAGCCCCTGCTTGCGCAACGCCGCCGTGATGGTAGTGGATCCCCGCACATCTGCCTTGAGGATCGTATGGCCGATGACCGTCTTAGAAATCGCACCTTCCTCCTTCGCCGCCAGAAATTCGTTCAACGTATTATTGGCTTTCGACAGCTTGAGATGGTTCGGGTCCTCCAGCAACTGAACCTGCGCCATGGCCTTCTGCACGAGATGGTAGCCACGAAGATCCCGGCGTAGCGTCAGGAAATCCCGCAGGAACCGCACGAGAGAGGCGCGGCGTTCCTTGTCGCCCAGGCGATCCACACGTTTGGCCGCACCATCCAATAACTCGTAGGTTTCGGCGCAGTCGGCGGATGGAAACCTCTCCTTGATCTTCAGTTTGATCTCGCTACGGCCGGCAGGGCTGGACAGAAACTGGAGGAGCTGCTGGGCGGTCACAACACCGACCAGATTTTTGAACGTGGCGGCCGCTTCATAGGAGGCCGCGATCGAGGGAAGCAGCCCGCTATCGCCGACTTGCAGCTCCACGGCCCGAAACAACAGTCGTTGGAACTTGTGCTGGCGTTTCCAGGCCGCGACGGCCTGCTGCTCGTTGGCCTTCTGCGCGGCCACCAGTTTCTGCTTCGACTGCCCCAGATCGAACAGCAGGTCCGCATTGACCGGCGCGTCGGCCCACGCGTAGCTCTCCTTCGCATAGGCCATCTGCGCCTGCCCGAGCACAGCCGTCGCGTCTCTGATCTTTTCCTCCAGCACCGCCACCTGGGAATCGAATTGTCCGGTCTTGGTGACGCTCTGGGTCCACCCGCGTTTCTTCTTGATCCGATTTTGCTCGGCCATCAGCGCATCGCGATCTTTGGTCGCGCGGACAAGCGTCTGCTCCGTGGCTGTCTTTGGTTTGCGCCGCCAGAAGAGATACAACAGAAAACGATCCAGCTGGGCGAACGAGTACAACTGGTCGGGTCCCTGCGTCAGCAGGACGTAATGTTTCAGGAGCAGCTCGTCGTCCATGGGACTCTCGCCGCAGAGCAGCGGATTGATCAGCACGTGCTCGGGCAGCGTCCACCGGTCGCCGTGCAGCGACTGGCGCAAATCACCCAGCAGGCCGGTCTCGACCTTGCGAATCTGTTCCAGCACCTGGCCGGTCACCGTGTATTGCAGCTTGCCCCGGTTCCGCGTGAACCAGACCGTCTGGTCGGCCACGGCCTGCCGATCGGCGTCCGTCGTCGTCGTGGCCGCCTTGCGCAGCCGCTGTTTGGCCTGTTCCAACGCCACCTGCATGTAATTGAGCACGAACCTGAGCGCCGCGACCTGCGCCAGTTCGACCAGCGGCAGCAGGCGCTGCATTTTGGCGCGATGAATCGCCGCATGGATCATCTGGCCGTAGGCGCTCTTGAACTCCTCCACATCCGGGGATTTTCCGCCGCCCTGCCCGCGCCAGAGTTGATATTCCAGGAGGTGGGCGACGAGGCGCGCGGCGGCAGTCATGAACGCGGGACTCAGCCGCACGTCCACGTGCACGTTGTCGATGCCCCGCGTGAATTTATCGAAATCGAGATTGACGGGAGCCGCCGTCTGGAGAGCGATCGTCGTATCGGAAGGAGACACACGGCCCTGGACGAGAACGAGCAATCTTCGAACGATGTTGGCCAGCAGTCTGATCATAGCGATCGCCGCGCCGTTTTTGCCGCCCGGTGCCGCTGGTATTTATCCACAGCCCGGTTGTGCTCTGCAAGTGTTGTTGAAAATTGGTGCGTCCCGTCGTTCCGGGAGACAAAGTAGAGGTGCCTGGTGGGCGCGGGGTACAGGGCGGCCCGGATGGATCCCAGGCCCGGGTTGGCGATCGGACCGGGTGGGAGGCCCCGGACCCGGTAGGTATTGTAGAGGCTCTTCGAATCGAGGTCTTTCTTCCTGATATTCCCGTCGAATGAATCCAGCCCGTAGATCACCGTCGGATCGCTTTGCAGCGGAATGCCGCGCCGCAGCCTGTTGTGGAACACGGCCGAGATCAACTCCCGCTCCTCCGCCGAGCCGGTTTCCTTCTCGATGACCGAGGCCAGGGTCAGGACTTGATGCAGCGTCATGTGCATCTCCTGCGCCCGCTGCCGCAGCTCGGGCGTGAAGACATCCCGCAGGCTCTCGACCATCTCCCTGAGCACCTCTTTGGGTCTCGTTCGCCGCGCGAACTTGTAGGTATTGGGAAACAGATAGCCCTCCAGGCTGGCCGCCTCGACGTTCAGGGACCGGATAAAATCCTGGTCGCGCGCCAACCGGATCAGCTCTTCCGGCTCGGCGACGCCCTGCTGGGCAAACACCTGCGTCAATTCGACGATGGTGTAGCCTTCCGGAATCGTCACCTGATAGAGCACGACACGCCCGTTCAGGAACTCGGCCAGCATCTCGCTCGGCCGCATCCCCGCATGCACGGCATATTCCCCGGCCTTGATGTGGCGATCCGCCGCCATGAGTTTGCCCAGCAGCACGAAAGTCATCTGGCTGCGAATCAACTGCTCGCGCTCGAGCCTGGCCGCCAACTGGCGGAGCGTCATGCCTTCGGGAACTTCGATGGTCGTGGAGTGAATCGGGCGGGAAAAATCGGACGCCGGCGCCGCCGGACCGAACAGCCACTGGATCGTGAGATAGGCCGCCAGCGCTCCCGCAGCCGCGGCGGCGACGAGCACCCAGGGTATGCGTCCAGGCATCATGCGTCGTCGGAAATATGATGGCTGGCAGCGGACGAAGCGGAGGAAAGATGTTCCAGGTAACTCTTCAGCAGGATGGCCGCCGCCACGCGATCCACCGCGCCCTTGCGCTTTTTCCGGCTCACGTCGGCTTCGATCAGCATCTGCTCCGCCGCCTTCGTCGTCAGCCGTTCATCCCAGGCCACCACCGGAATTCCGACGGCCGCCTGCACCGCGTCCAGGAACTGCTGGGCGCTTTGCGCGGCCGGCCCCATGCGGCCGTTCAGTTGCACCGGCATGCCGATGACGATTTCCCGAACGTCATGGCGGCGGACCAGATCGTGAATATGCCCGACGTCCGCGGCCAGGGTTTTTCGCTCGAAAGTCTCCAGCGGCTGCGCCGTCCAGCCCAATTCGTCGCTGAGCGCCACGCCGATGCGCTTGGTGCCGGGGTCTAACGCGAGGATGCGTGTCGCCGCCATTGTTACTTGCCTGCCGACTGCTCCACAAGGGTGAAAATTTTCTCCAGCGCGGTCTCCAGTCCTTCCGGATTCTTGCCACCGGCCTGCGCCATTTCCGGACGGCCTCCGCCGGTGCCGCCGACCGCCGCTGCCATATCCTTGATCAAGTCGCCCGCTTTGAGTGTTCCAGTCAAATCCTTGGTCACGACCACCAGCAAGGAGACCTTGTCGTCCTTCACGCCGCCAAGAGCGACGACGCCGCTTTTCAGCTTATCGCGGATCTGATCGGCCAGCGTACGCAATTCGCCCCCCTCCATGCCGTCCACCCGTTGGGCATGGACCTGAACGCCCTTGACCGTGCGCACGGTGGCTTCGTCCCTGGCGCCACCGGCCATCTTGAGCTTCACCTGCTCCAGCTCACGCTCCTTGTCCTTCAACTGGGCCAATAGCCGCTTGGTCCTGGCCACCAACTCAGACGGGGCCGCTTTGAGAAGCTCAGATAGTTCTTGAACTTCATGCTCGAGTTGCTTGATTTGCATGAAGGCACCGCTGCCGGTTACGCACTCGATTCTCCGCACGCCGGCCGCCACCCCCGTCTCTGAGACTAACCGAAAGACACCGATCTCACCGGTCTGCCGGCAGTGGGTTCCCCCGCACAGCTCCCTGCTGAATGTATCCACGCTCACCACGCGCACCTGATCGCCGTATTTGTCTCCAAAGAACGCCAGCGCACCGGCGGCCACCGCTTCCTGCACTCCCATCACGTTGGTCCTGACCTCCTGATTCTTTCGGATCTGCTCATTGACCAGGGACTCGATGTCGTCGGTGTCCCGCGATGAGAGCGGGCGGAAATGCGCAAAGTCGAACCGCAGCCGGTTGGGCGCCACCAGGGAGCCGTATTGCTTGACGTGCGGCCCCAGCAATTCGCGCAAGGCTGCATGCACCAGATGCGTGGCCGTGTGGTTTCGCGCCGCATCGTGCCGCGTGACAGGATTGACCGAAGCCCGCACGGTTTCTCCGGTGCAAATCCGGCCGGCGGCGACCCGGCCCTTGTGCACGACGACGGCCGGAGCGGGACGTGTCGTCTCCTTGATCTCCACACGGCCCTCCGGACCGTTTAAGATCCCTTGATCGCCGGCCTGTCCTCCGCCTTCCGCATAGAACGGCGTCACGTCCAGAACCAGTTCGATCTCATCGCCTTCCGCCGCCTCACGAATCACACGATCGCCCTTGAGCATGGCCTGCACCACGGCCTCGGCGTCCAACTGGTCGTAGCCGACGAATTTTGGCGCGCGCACAGTCTTGGTTAATTCCACCACGCCCGGCTTTGCCGCCCCCACTTCGAAGGCCGCCGACTTGCGGGCGCGCTCCCGCTGCTCCTCGAGCGCGCGCTGAAAGCCCGCTTCATCCACGGCCATTCCCTGCTCGCGGCAGGCTTCGGCAATCAGATCCATCGGAAACCCGTAGGTGTCGTAGAGCTTGAATACTTGATGTCCGGCCAGCACCTTGTGCGATGAGGCTTTGGCCTTGGTCACCATCTCGTTGAGAATCGGCAGTCCCTGATCGAGTGTCGCGATGAACCGTTCCTCTTCCCTCTGCGTCACTTCGGCCACGGTCGCCGCCGCCTGCCGCAGCTCCGGATAGGCCTTGCCCATCTGTTCGATCACCGTACCGGTGAGGCCGCCCATGAACGATTCCGAGACGCCGAGTAGGCGCCCGTGCCGGGCCGCGCGGCGCAGGATGCGCCGCAGCACATAGCCGCGCCCTTCGTTGGATGGCAGGATGCCGTCCGTAATCATGAAAGCGATCGCTCGTAGATGATCGGCGATCACGCGCATGGAGCGGTCCGCGATGTCCTGTTCTCCGTAGCGACGACCGGCCCGCTGGCCGATGGCCGCCAGCAACGGCTTGAAGAGATCGCTGTCGTAATTGCTGTACACGCCCTGCGCCACGGCGGCCAGCCGCTCGAGCCCCATGCCCGTATCGATGCTCGGCTTCGGCAGGGGATTGAGTGTCCCGCTGGCATCGCGGTCGAACTGCATGAAGACAAGGTTCCAGATCTCAATCATCCGGTCGCCTTCGCCGTTCGGCGTGGCATCGCCCGGCACGGACGGCCCCTGGTCGTAATGGATTTCCGAGCAGGGCCCGCAGGGACCCGTGTCGGCCATCTGCCAGAAATTGTCCTCTTCGTCGCACCGCACGATCCGGGACGCCGGCACGCCGATCTTCTCCCATAGCTTGAAGGCTTCGTCGTCCTCGCGGAAGACCGTCACCCAGAAACGGTCTTTGGACAGCCCGACCGTCCTGGTCAAATAGTCCCATCCATAGAAGATCGCATCGGACTTGAAGTAGTCGCCGAAGGAAAAATTGCCGAGCATCTCGAAGAAGGTATGGTGCCGGCGCGTATAGCCGACGTTTTCCAGATCGTTGTGCTTGCCGCCCGCCCGCACGCACTTCTGGGCCGTGACCGCCCGCTTGTACGGACGCTGCTCCTCGCCCAGGAAGACCCGCTTGAACTGGTTCATGCCGGCGTTGGTGAACAGAATGGTGGGGTCCGCCTGAGGGATCAGCGGTGAACTGGGCACGGCTTGATGGCCATGCCCCTGGAAATACTTGATGAAGCCCTGTCGAAGCGATTCGGTCGTTTGACTCATGGCGATTCGCTCACGCCGAACAACTCTTCAATGATGTCTTCATCGAATCCGTATCGCCGCAACAGGCTTGCGCCCCGCCTGCGATCTCCCGCCGCCGCCCGTCCCAACCGCTGAACCAGAAGCGCCCGGGCCAGCGTTCGCTGGTTCGTGCCGTCATACACCTGCCGCACCGTTTTCGCCACCGTGGCCCGCTCAAATCCTTTTGCGAGCAGTTCCGCTTCGAGCCTGGCCTGCCCCATCGGACACCGGGCCAGTCTGTCGCGCGCCCACCGCGCGGCATAGGCCTTGTCGTCGAGATAGCCCCGTTCACGAAAATGGGAGAGCAGCGACCGGATGCGGACTGCGGACGCGCCGGCTCGGCTGAGAAAGGTTTTAACCTGCGCTTCTGTGCGCTCCTGGCGCGCCAAATACCGCACGGCGGCCTGCTCATGCCCATCAGCCGCGGAACGTGGCGACGTGGTGCGGGACAGCATGGCTTAGAACAACGTGGAACTCGGAACGCTGAATGATGAATGGCCGTGGCTCCCGTTCATCGCCCATCGTTCGTCGCTCAGGACCCCCGGCCTGCGTGGGACCGTTTGTCGTCGGAACGCTTCTCTTCCGTCTTGCCCTCAGCCCGCTTCTCCGGTCCCCTGCTGGCCGGCACGCCGGCCAATTCGCGCAGCTTGGTTTCGATCTCGCGGGCAATGGGCGGGTTCGCTTCCAGATAGTCGCGCACCGCTTCCCGTCCCTGTCCCAAACGCTCGCCCTTGTAGGAATACCAGGCGCCGGACTTTTCCATCACCTTCCGATCGACGCCGAGGTCCACCAATTCGCCGGCCTTCGAAATGCCCTTTGCAAACAGAATATCGAACTCCGCCTGCTTGAAGGGCGGCGCCATCTTGTTCTTGACGACCTTCACGCGCACCCGGTTGCCGGTCACATCGTTGCCTTCCTTGATGGATTCGATGCGGCGGATATCGAGGCGCACAGAGGAATAGAACTTGAGCGCGTTGCCGCCGGTCGTCGTCTCCGGGTTGCCGAACATGATGCCGAGCTTCATGCGAATCTGATTGATGAAGATCACGGTCGTCTGCGACTTGGCGATGGCCGCGGTCAGCTTGCGGAGCGCCTGCGACATCAGCCGTGCCTGCAGGCCCATGTGCGCGTCGCCCATTTCGCCTTCGATTTCGGCCCGCGGCACCAGCGCCGCCACCGAGTCCACCACGACCAGCTCGATCGCGCCGCTCCGAACCAGCGTCTCGGTGATTTCGAGCGCCTGCTCGCCGGTGTCCGGCTGCGACACAAGCAAGTCGTCCACAGTGACGCCCAGCTTCTTCGCATAGGCCAGGTCCAGCGCGTGCTCGGCATCCACGAACGCCGCCGTGCCGCCGCCTTTCTGCACTTCGGCCGTCGCATGCAGGGTCAAGGTTGTTTTGCCGGACGATTCGGGTCCGAAGATCTCCACCACGCGGCCGCGCGGAAGCCCGCCGACGCCCAGCGCCAGATCCAATCCCAGCGATCCCGTCGAAATGGCCGGCACGTTCGCCGGCACCTCCGACGTGCCCAGCCGCATGATGGCGCCCTTGCCGTACTGTTTTTCGATTTGCGCCAGCGCTAGATCCAGCGCCCGCTTCTTGTCGTCCTTCTCAGCCATTGGTTCCCCCTTTATACCAAGCTTCGCTTGAGCCGCTCGCTCTTCATTGCTTTTTCGAGATTATCGCGAGCAGATAGAGCTTCAGCCTACTTGCTTATCGAAATACCCTCAACGGCACCCATTATACTCAACTGGTTTCGAAGGTTCTACGCTTCTTTCAGTGGCAGATGGCAAAGTCGCGTGTAGACCGATCCGGACGGACGCAACTCGCTTTTCATCAGCGACACAGCCGCCACCGACAGCGCGCCCAATTTCGCATCCTGCGTCAACAATCTGCCGGCCGATAATACCCGTCCGACGTCGCGCGACCGCTCTTTGATCCTGGCCAGCGTCAGATGCGGATGAAACGGCTTCGGCTCCGGCACAAAACCGATCACGCCCAGCGCAACCTCGACATCGGCCGCCAATCGCTTGAGCGCGTCAACGTGAGTTGTGAGGCCGACCCACACAACACGCGGCGCGCGAACATCGGGAAAGACGCCCAGTCCCTCGACGTCCATCGTGAACCGGCGATGCCCGCCTGCGACACGAGCCAGCGTGGCCTGAATGTCAGACACCCGTTCTTCTGGAATGTCACCGAGGAATTTCAGGGTCAGGTGGATTGATGCCGGCTTGATCCATTGGATGCGGGCATCGGGACCGACCGACTTCTCAAGCCGGCCTCGGAGTGCGGCCTGAGCCTGCGCGAGAGCCTGCTGCAACGGCGCGTCCAGCTCGACCGCCACAAAGGTACGGATCATATCCTATTTGTGCTGCGCAACAGGCAGCCATTGCCGAAGAAGATTCAACGCCGCCTGCGACGCGCGCAATTTAATGGTGTCCCGAGGACCATAGAAACGAAATTCCTTCGCCAACACGCCGGCCCCCCTGGCATCGAACCCGACATAGACCAGGCCGACAGGCTTTTGCGCGGTGCTGCCGCCTGGACCGGCAATGCCGGTCACGCTCAAGCCCACGTCCGCCTTGCTGCGCTCGCGAACCCCCTTCGCCATGGCGGCTGCAACTTCGGGGCT
>Ga0247727_10011471_pt1 | contig 15460 bp, 13 predicted proteins | sample WisWelCaveWW1625_FD_202498 | JGI IMG/M metagenome (GOLD analysis project Ga0247727, IMG submission 202498) | Biofilm microbial communities from Wishing Well Cave, Virginia, United States - WW16-25 | ecosystem: Environmental > Aquatic > Deep subsurface > Groundwater > Cave microbial mat | place...
CGCCAGAAGTCGTGGCGCCGGCGAAGCCCGCTTCGTTCACCAGCCTCGTTCCCGCCAACACATCTTTCGGTTTTGACCCCGGTTCGAGCGATTGAACGAAGAGGTGGGTCTGCATTTCATCGAGCCAGCGATCCCAGTTGCGGATCGGGAAGCCGTCGTAGATTCGCGCGCGGTATTTGCGGGCGCGGCGCTCGGCGGCGAGGCGTTTGTTGTCTTCATCGTTCATCGCGCCCGGATAGACGCTGCTTTGAAACAGCAATCTTTTGCCGTCGGGGCTGAACTGCGGGCCGCGCGCGCCGGTCGAGATGTTGGTCACGCGAATCGCTTCGCCGCCCGTGACGACATCAATCACGTAAATCTGGGCGACCTCGTCGTTCTCGCGTTTGGCCGAGAAGGCGACCATCCGGCTGTCTGCGCTCCACGCCGCGCCGCTCTCGCCGCCTTTGGTGAAAGTCAGCCGGCGCGGTTTACTGCTGCCGTCGGCGGGAACGATCCACAGATCGGAGACCTGGTCCTTCTCGTCGTAAGCCGGTTCGACGACCGAGAAGACCACCCATCGGCCGTCGGGGCTTGGCGCCGGCGCGCCGGCGCGCTTCATCAGCCAGACGTCTTCGTGCGTGATCGGGCGTTTGGCTTGCGCCAGGGCTGTGATCGAAAGGATGAATGCAGAGATAGCGATGAGGATGATGCGTGGTTTGAACATAATCGCTCCTGGTTGCAGGTTTGTTCGGATAGGAAACTCACCGTTGTCTTTTCTTCCTCCGCGCAAGTTGAGAACGAAGCTTGGCCAGCTCGGCTTCCGCCGCCGCGGCGCGGGCTTCGGCTTCAGCGGCTCGCGCGGCCTCGGCCTGTCGTGCAGCGGCTTCGAACTGAGCGCGCGATTCGGCGATCACGGCGCGTCTGGTTGCGGCCAGCGCGCGCTCAGCGCCATCCACCACTTCTTCGCCCGTTGTCACATCCCACAAACGCAACCGCGTCCCATCGCGCTCCAGCCACACCCCCAACTCCTTACTCTCCAACCGACCCAGTTCATCTGCCCTGATGACTTCGTAGCCGCCCCGCCTCAACCGATAGCCTTGCAGCGCAGGGCGCAGGTATTCGTTCAACGGATCGAACAGGAAGTATTCGCGCACGCCCCATCTGGCGTACAACTCGAACTTCCCCTTCTGATCCTCTCTGCGCGTGCTCTTCGAAGTCAGTTCGATGACCGCGCACGGCGCGACGCCCTCTTCCCAGAGCTTGTAAATCCGCCGCAGCCGCTTCTCCACGCCCTTGACGACGAAGACATCCGGCGCTTTCGATTTAGTCGGATCGCCTTCAACGTAATAGAGCAGCAGGTTGCCGCTGACGTAAATCTGCGGATCGTCGCGGTAACGCCACTTGAGCGCGTCAATCAACCCCGCCATCAAATCTCGATGAACATCGGTCTCGGCCATCGGCTTACCGTCGCTTTCGGGATACTCGACTTCGTCGCGTTTGGCTCGAATCAGGCTGGCGGCGGCGGTCTGCGGCAGATGTGATAATACGGCGCGCCCGCCCAATCCTCGTCTGACACTCATAACTTCTCCCTTTCTACGGTTGATGCGCCAATTCCGCCTGCGCCTCAGCCAGCAGCTCATCAACTGAAATCGCCTCCTCTGATTGAAGCGAAGCGCGGGAGCGAGCAATCAGCGCCTGAAACGCCGGGGTTTGCACGAGCAGATCATCAAGATCGTCTTCGCCAACGCCGGCCAGCACGCCAACCACATTCCCGTCTTCATCCGTCAACCAGATGGCTTCGGTTCTCGCTTCTGTGATCAATTGCGGAAGAAATTTTTGCGCCTCACTGATCGTTGTCATCATCATCGCCCTTCTTCTCCGGTTGTGATGTGAGCCATTCGTTCGCCTCATCTTTGCTGACCACCGCGTAAATCATCACCGTCCGATTCTCTTCTTCGATATCGTAATACACGCGATAGTCATCAACACGCAAACGAAACGGCGGGAAGACGTCGTCCCGCAGCCGCTTGATTCGAGCTTTGCTTGTCAGTGTGGGGTTGACCGACAAGATACGCAGGCATTGATCGGCAATCTTCACGCGGTCAAATGCTCGCAACACCCGCAACTGACGAGCGGCCTCGGGAGTAAATTGAACACTGTACGGCATAAATCTGTCCAGCGAGGCGAATCCGTGGGATCAACGAGTCACACGCTTGCCGATACAATACAGATGCTGCGCCGTGCGCATGAAAATCTGTCCGTCCGAAATCGCCACCGAACTCAGGCAGTAATCGTTCAGCGCGTTTTCGGCCAGGATTTCAAACTGCGGCCCCGCTTTGTAGACGGTCGTCACTCCCTCCTCGCTGGTGATGTAAATCTTCCCGTCGGCCAACACAGGCGAAGAACTGTAGGTTCCGGGCTTCAACCGCTGGCGACCATAAATCTCGGCGCCGGTTTTGGCGTCGAGACACCAGGCGACGCCGTTGTCGCTGACGCTGTAAAAGTATTTGCCGTCGGTCACCGGCGACGGCACGTCAGGGCCGTTTTGAAACGCCCAGAGCTGATGTGTGCTGGTGATGTCGCCGCGTCCGCCCGCGCGAAAAGCCGTCAGCGGCCTGACGCGCGTCGGCGCATAGATCACGCCGTCAAAAGCAACCGGCGAGGCGATGACGCGGTAGGCCGGATTGTTGTTGGGATTCAATCCGTTGCCGCGCCACAACTCTTTGCCCGTCGCCGGGTCGTGCCCGGTCACGCAATCGCCGCCGAGGACGACGATCTCGACGTTCGAGCCGTAACGCAGCAGCGCCGGCGTCGCGTAAGAATCGGGCGATTCCATAATCGCCGCCGTCGGACGTTCGACGCGCCAGACGGTCTTGCCGGTCTTCTTGTCAATCCGCAGCAGGTACGACGGATCGTCGGTCCGCATTCCGTGCAGCACCTGGACGAAGAGCGCGTCTTCGTAAAGCAGCGGCGACGAAGCGTAGCCCCAGTTCAAACCGAACCGGCCGTAATCTTTCTGAATGTCGCGCGCCCAGATTTCATTGCCTTTGAAATCGAAAGCTTTCAGAACGCCCGTGCCCGTCATCACCCAGACGTTGCGGCCGTCGGTCACAGGCGAAGGCGACGACATATTCTGCTTGCGCAATTTCACATCGCCGCTGCCGAGCAATTTCTTCCACAGCGCGGTTCCCTTCGTGCGATCAACGCACCAGAGATAAAGATCGCCTTTCACGGTCCGGTTGGGCGCCCCCTCGGAGGCGTTGAGGAATATGTAATTGCCCCAGATGATCGGCGTCGAGCCGCTCCAGGCGGGCATCTCTATCTTCCATGTGACGTTCTCTTCGGTCGTCCATTTGACCGGCAGATTCTTCTCGGCGCTGACGCCGTTGAGCGCGGGGCCGCGCCATTGCGGCCAGTTTTCGGCGGAGACGATGGTCAGCGAGGTAATGAGCGACAGAACGGTGATGATCAATCCGAGCGTCAATGTGCGGCGCATCTTCTTTCCTCCATTGGTTGATGTTTGCGAAATCCGGTGAAACGTTATGCGGGCGACCGTATGGTAGGCCAACCCGTTTCAAAGTAGAAGACGGTGATTGAATGACTGAAGTTACGGAAGTTACTTTGGTTTACCAATCGCAGGCAGAAATTGCGAATGACGAACGGTGAAACGCCATTGCCACCGTTCGCCATTCGTTATCCAGCGCCTAATCCAGCGCCTATCCCAAATCCAGCGCGACAATCGTCCTTCGATCACGCAAATACAACTTCGTCCCCGCCAGCGTCGGCACAGTCCACGCCCGGTTCTTCATCACCGAAGCCTTCGCGTGAATGGTCAAACCGCTCTGTCCGGGCGAAGCAATCGCCAGCGTGCCGTCTTCGTCGAGGATGATCAGCTTGTTGTCGGCGTGCAGAAAGCTGGCGCGCGCCAGAGAGCGATCCTGCCAGGCAATCTGTCCCGTCTTGACGTTGATCGCGGTCATAAAAGCCGGGCCGAAATCGCCGCTCGACCCGTAGGCGTAATCGCCGATGCGAACTACGGTGCCGATGTGAATGCGCATTCGGTTGTTCGCCCAAACCTGGGTCGCCGTGGTCTGATTGCCGTTGCGGGCGAGCCGAAGCGCGCGGCTGCCCGTGCCGTAAGCCGACGACATAAACAGCAGGTTGTCCGAAGGATCCCAAACCGGCGTGCTGATGTTCAAGCCGTAATCGGTCTTGTGCGGATGGCTCCAGAGCAGATTGCCGTTGGTCGGATCGGCGCCGAAAATTTCATTCGCGCCGAATCCGACGAGCTGATCCTGCCCGCCGACGTTGATGATGATCGGAGACGCCGGAGCCGGACTGAAATTGAGATTCTTCCAGACGACGTTGCCGGTCTGCAGGTCGAAGGCCATCAGACATTGACCCGAAAGTCCGCCGACCGGGACGATGACGGTGTTTTTGTAAGCGAGCGGGCTGGGCGAATAGCCGCGTCCGTTGTATTGCCCTTTCAATTCCGACCACAAGTCGTGTTTCCAAACCATTCGACCGTTGTTTTTGTCCAGCGCGTGCATCGTCCCTTTGACGCCGACGGCGTAGATCAGATTGCCGACAATCAACGGCGTCGAATGCGGCCCGTTGCCATTTTCGAGAGCCATTCCCTGCGTGGCGGCCCCGTAAGGGAACTCCCAGAGCGTCCTGCCCGTCGAGGGGTCGAGCGCAATAATGACCTCGCGGTCGCTGCTGCTGTACATCGTGTAAAGCCTCGGGCTATCAACCAGGATCGCCGAATGGCCTTCGCCGAGCGGGCGGCTCCACAATTGCTTCGGCGCGCCCGCAGGCCAGTTATCTTTAATGCCCTGCGCCGGGACTTTGAAATCACGATTCGGCCCGCCCCACTGCGGCCATTCGAACGCCGGGGCTTTGGCGGGCGGCGGCGGCGTCTTCGGTTGCGGCCTGGTCTGTCTCCTCTGAGCCGTGACGGTCACGGCTCCGGCAATGAAGATCAAACCGGCGACGAAAAGCAATCTCGCCCGGTAAAGTCTTCCGATCATCCCCTTCGATTGGAATTTCATACTCGCTCCTTCGCTCTTTGAATTTGGTTTGAATTGTAAGCCGATGGTTTCCAGCGCTCAGTCGAGAAAAGCTAAAACGGCTGTGGCCGATTGAAGGTTTCAGCCCATTTGCATTTTTCCCATCCCAACGTGTAGCATCCGAAGCCTGACGCCGGGATCGAAACGGCGAAACCAGTCCCGGATCGAGCGCCTATGATTGTCCGCTAAAAATGAGTTGTTCGATTGCCTTGATCACATCGTCCCGGATTACGATGACGGAGCCGTCGTGTATCGGCATTCGACAGCTCATCCCTTTCCGAACTCACTTTCAATCCATCGCCGAATCAGCGCCGCTTCGTTTTTCGCTCTGCGAATTACGTCTAGCCTTGCGCGCGGTGATGGCCATCGGAAACCCGGCGGACAATTTTTAGGAGAAGACCGAAATGAGTTTTAACACCGAACAACTCCGGCGCTACGGCTGGTGCGATTTCTTCGCCGCGCATTTTCGCGAGTATGCCGGGCAAGGCTACCGCGCCGGTCGCGTCGCGCTTGAATACAGTCAATTTTATCGCGTCTACACCGCCGATGGAGAAATGCTCGCCGAGATCGCAGGCCGTCTGAAGCACGAAGCCGCGAGCCGCGCCGATCTGCCTGCGGCCGGCGACTGGGTCGCGCTGCGGATGGTCGAGCCGGAGAACAAGGCGGTCATTCACGCCGTGCTGCCCCGCCGCAGCAGATTCGCGCGCAAGACCAAAGGCTCGAAGACCGAGGAGCAGATCGTCGGCGCGAACATTGACACCGTCTTCCTGGTCACTTCGCTCAATCAGGATTTCAATCCGCGGCGCATCGAGCGATACCTGACCGTGGCCTGGGACAGCGGCGCAAGCCCCGTCATCCTGCTCACCAAGACCGACCTCTGCGATGACGTTGAAGCGAAGGTGGCCGGGATAAGTGAAGCCGCTGCCGGCGTGCCCGTTCACGCCATCTGCGCGATCCAAGGCGAAGGGCTTGAAGCTCTGGACCAGTATCTCGCCGCCGGGGAAACAGTCGCGCTGATCGGCTCGTCCGGCGTGGGCAAATCAACGCTCATCAATCGGCTGCTGGGCTTCGACCGGCAGATGGTCAAGGAAGTCCGCGAAGGCGACGACCGCGGCCGGCACGCCACTCGCCATCGTGAATTGATCGTGCTGCCGAACGGCGCGCTGGTTCTGGACACGCCCGGAATGCGCGAGCTTCAGCTCTGGGGCGTCGAAGAAGGCGTCGAAGCGACTTTCGACGACATCGAAGAGCTGGCTGAACGATGCCACTTCAATGACTGCAAACACCGGACGGAGCCTGATTGCGCCGTCCTCGCGGCAATCAAAAACGGAAAGCTCGATCCGCAGCGCTTCGAGAATTACCTGAAGCTGCAAAACGAGCTTGGATTTCTGGCCCGGAGGCAGGATGCGCTGGCGCAGCGCAACGAGCGCAATCGCTGGAAGAAGCTCGCCCGCCTGGCCGAAGAGCGGGCGCGGTGGAAACGCAGCGGCAAATGAAGGCTTCACCGGGCTTGCGGCATTTCAATCCGGCAAATAGAATTCGTTCGGCTCTCGACCGACAATCGGACTCTCAAACGTATCGCATCCCGTTCTTTCGGCGGTCACACTCGATCCGCTTTTGAATGACGTTCAATAGAAGTGGGGAGGATTCATGACGACTCTGCTCAAACGCTCGCTGCTGATTCTTTTCGTCTTGTCGGCTGCGGCTGCGCTCATCGTTTCAAGTAGCTGGTCAAACCGCTGGCTGACGGCTGAGGCAAAGAACAATCCCCCGGCCAAAACCGGCAAACGCTCGCAAGGCGCGCCGACGTTCAACAAAGAGGTCGTGCGCATCTTCCAGAAGAACTGCCAGACCTGCCATCATCCCGGCGACATCGCGCCGTTCTCGCTGATGACCTACAAAGACGCCCGGCCGTGGGCGCAGGCGATCCGCGAACAGGTCATCTTGAAAAAGATGCCGCCGTGGAAGCCCGCGCCCGGCTGCGGCGATTTCCGCGATGCGCGCGGACTGGCGCAGGAAGAGATCAACACCATCGTTGCGTGGGCTGACGGCGGCGCGCCCGAAGGCAATCCGGCCGATCTGCCTGCGCCGATTGAATTCCCAGATGGATGGCCGTTGGGCGCTCCCGATCTGATCGTGCAATCGGATGTTGATTACACGCCGCCGACGCAAGGCGATATGTATCGTTGCTTCAGCGTGCCCGTGAACAGCTTGCGCGGCGACCGCTGGATCAGCGCCGTGAGCGTCAAACCGGGCAATGCGAAAATTGTGCATCACGTCATCGCTTACGGCGATCCGGGGGGCGTTTCGGCGCAGCTCGATGAACGCGATCCCGGCCCGGGTTACACCTGCTTCGGCGGCCCTGGGTTCAACAACACAGACATTCTGGGCGGATGGGCGCCCGGCTCGCGCGGTTACTTCGCGCCCGATGGCGCGGGCATCAAGCTGACGAATAACTCGCGCGTGGTGATTCAGGTTCACTACCATCCGACCGGCGAGAAAGAGACTGACCGCACGCCCGTTGGCATCTACCTCGCAAAATCTCCTGTGCAGCGCCAGCTTCAACTCCTGCCGCTCGTCAACACAACGTTTGCAATTCCGCCCGGCGCGAAGAATCACGAGGTGGCCGCATCGTTCACCATCCCGAACCTGATTTCGGCCAAGCTGTGGGTAGTGACGCCGCATATGCATCTGCTGGGCAAAAAGATCAAAGTCGAATTGACCAGGGCTGGTGCGAGCGCGTCCGATTGTCTGGTCAACATCCCCGATTGGAATTTCAACTGGCAGGGAACCTACCTTTACCAAAATCCGGTTGATCTGTCCGGCGGATCAACCTTGAAGCTGACCTGCAACTTCGACAATTCCACCGACAATCCGCTCAACCCCAATAACCCGCCGAAGACCGTCCGCTGGGGCGAAGAGACGACGGATGAGATGGCGCTGGCGTTCATAGGTTTCACGCTCGACGCCGCAGTCTTGCCGACCTCGATGCCGACTCTGGGCGAAGTGATGGTTGATTCGCAGGGCAATCTGGTTGTGACCGGAAACCGTTTCCTCGCCGGAGCCGACCTCGAGATCAACGGCCGCAGCCTGCGCGACACGACGGCGGAGCAAACGAACAGGCTCTCTTCGACCGAGTTGTGGAAGGTTTACGCCGCGCCGGGACAGCCGGTGGATGTGACCGTGCTCAATCCAGACGGGGTGCGGACTCCGGCCATCAAATTCACCAGACCCGGCTCTGCGCGTTCGCTCGCCACTGTTTCTGCGGCGAGCTTTGCGGCGGAGGCGCTGGCGCCCGAAGCAATCGTCGCAGCGTTCGGGACCGGCTTGGCCACGACGACAATGGTTGCAAATTCAACGCCGCTGCCGACGGAATTGGCCGGGACGAAAGTGCGCGTCAACGGCGTGCTCGCGCCGTTGTTCTTCGTGGCTTCGACTCAAGTCAACTTCCTCGTTCCGGCAAATGCATTGACCGGCAGCGCAGTGGTTGAAATCCTGTCGGGTGACAACGTGCTCTCGCGCGGAGCGATCAACCTGGCGTCAGCCGCGCCGAGCCTCTTCACCTCGAACGCTTCGGGCGCGGGCGCGCCCGCCGCCGTAGCCACGAAAGATGGCGTGAATTTCGTCACCGCCGGCAACGCAGACGGCTCGCCGAATCCGATAGATGCTGGCGATTACCTGGCGCTGTTCGGCACCGGCATCCGCCGAGCGTCTGCGTCCGCAATCAAGATCACCATCGGTGGCAAAGATGCGCCCGTGTTGTTCGCCGGAGCGCAAGGCGGCTTCGCCGGACTCGATCAGATCAACACGCAGATCCCGACTGGGGTTTCGGGAGTTGTTGATTTGGTGGTTTCGATCAATGGCAGGGCGGCGAATGCTGTGAAGGTGAGGATCAGATAGGAGTTTGTTATGCCGACACTGGCAGTGTCACAAATCGAGATTGACGACCGCGGAGTCGCGTGGGTCAGCGGCGCGAAGACCAAAGTGATCGAAGTCGTGATTGACAAGCTCACGCACGGTTCAAGCCCGGAAGAGATATACTGCGCGCGGCCATAATTTGAGCTTTTACCAAGAGGAAGAGGAGAGAATACGGAACAAACGGAATGGACGGAACAAACGGAAAAGACCCATTCCAAGAGGCTTTCCGTCTGTTCCGTTATTTCCGTTTGTTCCGTATTCTCTCCTGGTCCCCATCACCAAAAGCTCAATTTGTGACCGTGCCCGGTATAGTCTTGCGACATCCGCATCTTTCGTTGGCGCAGATTTACGCGGCGCTTGCCTACTACTACGAACACCAACCGGAGATGGACGCCGAGATTCAGCGGCGCTCTCCGGTGAACAAAATCAAAGAGCTTGCGAAGCTGCCTGAAAACTGGGACGGATACGGCAGTCGCCCTATTCAATCCGGTGTCTTGACCGCAGCGAAGAATCTGCTGCCAACACTTGATCAGATGGGGTTGAGGTATCCCCAAGTATTTCCTGTGCCAGGGGGAGGCATCCAACTTGAGTGGCAAAACGAAAGGGGTGAACTGGAGTTGGAAATTCTTCCTGATGGAGAGATCGCTTATCTGATTGTGGACGAGCGCGGGCAGATGCGTGAAGGCAGCCTTAGAAGTAGAAAACCCGGATTGGGCGACGATTAAAAACGTTGCCCAATCCTTTCTGCCTGCCATACTGTATCACCGGCTTCGATTCACTGTTTCATCGAACAAAATGGCATAGAGGTTTGAGTGTGAGAAAACCGGTTATCTATTTGGCGTTTTTGATTTGCCTTGCAACGACCGGCGCGGCGCAGGCCCAGGAGGTCAAGGGAAAGATCATTGATCTTTTAACGGGCAATGGAATGGCCGATGTCGAAGTTTCCGCCAGCATAATGTGCATCACCGCATTCGGCACGCCTGGATGTAGTGGGACAAATAGGACGAAAACCGAAGCGAATGGCAGGTATCAGGTGAGCTACCCATTTTGCAGCGGTGGATCTTCATGTGCGACGCGTTCGTCGTCGTTCGGGCTTGGAAAGCCGGGATATTTATTCGTCGAGAGGAAAGGCCCAAACAATGACAGGGATTTCGTTGGGATCAGAGACGACCTGCCGCGATGGAGCAACTTCTCGGCTGCGAGTTACTGGCCTGCGGTTGCGAGCGAAATAATTGCGGCGGCCTTCGGCGTTGATTTGGCGTCCAGGGTTGAGATTGCGAACGAAATTCCGCTGCCGGCGAAGCTGGCCGGAAGAACGATCACAGTAATTGACTATGCGGGAACTGAAAAGCAGGCGCAGTTGTTTTTCGTTTCGCCAACTCAGGTCAATTATCTAATGCCAGAAGGCCTGGCGGCAGGACCTGCCATCGTTCTGCTCAACGGCGATAATGGTTTTATTCGCGTGAACGTCATCAGTATGCAGAAGGTCTTTCCTGGCATCTTCACGGCGGACGCGAGCGGGAGAGGCGTTGCGGCGGCTGTGATTCTGCGTGTGCGCGCCGACGGTTCAAGGCAATACGAGCCGGTGGCGCAGTACAACGACGCGGAACGGCGATGGGTTCCGATGCCGATTGACCTCGGTCCTGAAACGGATCGAATCATTCTTTCTCTTTTCGGCACAGGTTGGCGTCAGATTGGTTCGATGGCCGATGTCACAGTTGAATTGATTCCGGTGGTGGACAGAAACGCGCCCGGCAATCCGGTCAGGCGTCCGGCGATTCAATATGCCGGTAGACAGCCGACAATCCCCGGCCTCGATCAGATCAACATCGAACTCCCACGCGATCTGGTCGGCAAAGGCGAGACGAGTGTTGCCGTGAGAGTAAAGGCCGAGCCGAATGCAGGCTTTGATTACACTTCGAACGTCGTGCAGATTTTTGTGAAGTGAGCGGACACAAAAATGTCCCGCCTCCGCCCGGCGTGGTTAGCGAAGGCGGCGTCGCCGGACTCGATCAAATCAACACGCAGAAGCATACAAACTGAAGATCAGCTCAATGAAAAAGCCCGGCAAGCTGCTGCCGGGCTTTTTCTCGCACCCCTCCTTTACCCGGGCCAGCGCCGGAACCGATCACTTCGATCCGACCTGCGTGATCGGCTGACCTTTCACGTACCGGTCGAACCACGTGATCATCTCCCACAGCGTGTGCTCGATTGATTCGCGCGCCGCGTAACCGTGCGATTCGTGCGGCAAGGTCACGTAACGCACGTTGCCGCCGTTGCCCTTGAGCGCCTGGTACATCCGGTCGCTCTGGATCGGATGCGTGCCGGTGTTGTTGTCGGCTTCGCCGTGAATCAGCAGGATCGGCTCTTTCAGCTTTTGCGCGTGCATAAACGGCGAGACCTTGAAATACATCTCCGCCGCTTCCCAGAACGTGCGGCGCTCGCTCTGGAATCCGAACGGAGTGAGCGTGCGGTTGTACGCGCCGCTGCGCGCAATGCCCGCTTTGAACACGTCGGAATGCGCCAGCAGGTTTGCGGTCATAAATGCGCCGTAGCTGTGTCCGCCCACGCCGACGCGGTTGCGGTCGGTGACGCCCATCTCGACGGCCTTGTCAATCGCGGCTTCGGCGCTGGCGACGATCTGTTCGATGTAGGTGTTGTTCATCGTTTCGGGGTTGCCGATGACAGGCATCGTCGCGTCATCCAATACCGCGTACCCCATCAACGTGAAGAACAGATGCGACATGCCACCAAACGTTGTGAAGCGATTGGTCGAGCCTGAAACCTGCCCGGCGACGCCCGCATCGCTGAATTCAATCGGATAAGCCCAGACGAGGGTCGGCAGCGGCGTGCCTTCTTTGTAACCGGGCGGCAGGTAGAGCGTGAAGGACAGGTCAACCCCGTCTTTGCGTTTGTAACGCACCAACTGCTTCTTGACGCCGCGCAATTGCGGCGTCGAGTCGGGGAAGTTCGTCAGAGCCTGTTTGGTGTCACTGCCTGCGGCGCGGATGAAGTAGTTCGGCGGCGTGGTTTGCGTTTCGTAACTGGTGATGAACTTCGAGCCGTCGTCGGCCAGGAACGTGACAAACGATTCGTAGCTCTGGTCGTCGCAACGGAAGATCGGCTCGGACTTCAGCGTCTTCAGGTTGAAGCGACTGAGGAACGGGCGGTCGCCTTTCTGCGTCGCGCCTTGTCCCGACAAAAAGATTTCGTCGCCGTTTTGATGAATGACCGCGCGCCCGTTGGGCAAACGTTTCATCACGGGATTGCCCGGATCGTTGTAGCGATCCTGAACCGAACGATCCCAGACGACCTTCGGCGCTTGCGACGGATTGTCGGCGTTGAGCATAAACGCCCGGCTCCACCGGCGGTTGCGGTCGAAATCGCGGACGAAGACCAATCCGTTCTTCTCGCCCCACGTCATTCCGGCGAAACGATGCTCGGTCTTCATCATTTCGGCGGGTTGCCCCGTGAACGGCGCTTTGAGCATCTTCACAACATCGCGTGGCGATGCTTTCTTCCTCGTGTCGCCGCCGTCGAGCGCTTCTACCCAAACCAGAGTCGCTGGTTCAGTCGGACGCCACGAGTAACCGCGCGGCCCTGTCGGCACGCCTTCAATCGGCACTTGATCTTGAAGCGGAAGGCTGGCGAGTTTGTGGATCACCTTGCCGCTGCGATCCCAGACTTCAACCTCTTTCGGGAAGGCGAACGCGACATGCAAATACGAATACGGGCGATGGTTGCTGACCACCAGGAAGTGATTGCCATCGGGCGATGATTGAGCCGAATTGTAAACGGCGGGTTTGCCGAGCGGAGTCGTTCTGCCGTTCGCCGTGTTGATCAACACGAGCTGCGACGTGGCGTAGTAATCGAACAGCTTCTCGTCGTGCGCGTTCTTGAGCAAATCCTGAAACGTCATCGCGGGCGTCGCTTTGCCGTAATTTTCCTGGATGTTCGGGCCTGTCGGCACGGTCGGAGCGACCGGCGCTGGGCCGCGATTGGCGACGACGGTTTGAACGAGCATCGTCTGGCTGTCAGGCATCCATTGCACCGGATCGCCGTAAGCCGCGTTGATCGTCACGCCGGGAAGCTTGCGCAACTTGCCCGTCGCGGTGTCGCCGATCCAAAGCTCAATTCCATTCGCCATCGTGTTCATCAAGGCGAACTGTTTGCCATCATGTGACCACTGAGGCATCCCCGGATTCCCACCCGGCGGCAGGGTGATCTTCGTCTCCTTGCCGTCGGCGATTGTTTTCAGCGTCAACGCGACGATACGAAACGCGCGATGCTGGCCGTTGGTCTTCGGGTTGATGCGCAATCCGGCGAGCCGCAGCATCGGCTCGGCCAGTTCGGAGATTGACGGATAACGCGAAGTGGTCGCCAGCAGCATGCGGTCTTTCGCCGGGCTGACCGAAACGAAAGGATTGGCCGGAGCGTCGAGAACATCAAGAACTGCCTTCGGCGGTTTTTGATAACCGGTTTGAGCTTGGACGTTGAAACCCGGCGCGAGAAGAGCCGCGCCGAGCAGACAGATAATCAGCCTGTTTTTGATGCGGAGCATAATCTTAAGTCCTCCTGAAAAGTTGAAAAGACAGTTTCGACCAATGAAGACAGGCTTAATCGCTGTCTCGGTTGTTCACCTATCGCCGGTCGAGAACATAGCTACAGCCTCCATATCCACAACCACACCCAACCCGGGAGTATCGGGTATCGGCAACATCCCCTCGGCGTCCAAAGACCATTTGCCAATCACAATGTCATCCACAAATGGAGAACCGATCAGGTATTCGACCAGGTCCGTCTCGGGGAAAGCCGAAGCGAGTTGCAAATCAGCCGCCAGTCCCACCGCCGTATTCCAGCCGTGAGGGATCAGACGCGCGTGGTTGTCTCTGGCCATCCAGCCGATCAAGCGCGCCTCGCTCAGCCCGCCCACTTTAGTGACATCAGGCTGAACGATGTCGAATGCGCCCGCCTGGAGCCAGGGCTGAAAGGATTGGCGACGGGTGAAGACCTCGCCGCCGGCAATCGGGACCAACGCCGCCTGGCGCAGCAGAACGTAATCGCGCAGGTTGTCGGGCGGCAGCGGCTCTTCGAACCACGCGACTTCGTGATCGGCCAGCATCCGCGCTGTGCGCAATGCCCACTTATAATCCTGCCCCCAGAAAGCGTCGCTGGCCCCGGCGTCCACCATCAGCAGGCAGTCGGTTCCCACCGCTTCCCGCGCCGCGCGCACGATGGCTTCGTCAATCGCGCTGCCCGCGCGCCCAAATGGCCCCCAGCCAATTTTGAAGGCGCGGAAGCCTTGCGCTTTGATTGCCAGAAGCTGATCGGTCAGGATTTCAGGCTCTTGCATCAACAGCGAGGCGTAGGGGCGAACCCGTTCGCGGTAGCGCCCGCCCAGCAGGCGTCCTACCGGTTGTCCGGCGGCCTGACCCAGCAGGTCCCAGAGCGCGATATCGATGCCGCTGATCGTATGTGTGATCGCGCCGCCTCGTCCGAGCCAGAAGGTGTGCTGATGTAGCTTTTCGCTCACCCTCGCAGGCTCCAGCGCGTTCTCGCCCCGGTAGAGCGGCTCCAGCACGCCGAGCGCGCCGCGCACAAGTTGATCGTTGGTAAAGACGCTCCCCCAACCGGTCAATCCTTCATCGGTGTGAACGGCAATCAGGGTGTGGACACAATCCTCGGGCCGCAGCTCGTTGCTCCAGCCACCCTCTGGCGTGCGGCCTCGCAACCCCACTGCCTTGATTTCACGGATCTTCATATCAGAACTACTGCTAGTTGATTACCAGCGAGCGGCTGCTCGGTAAATACATCGACTAACACAAATTTGTATGAGTCCATTCTGCGTCCTCTTCTATCGGTTCAAGTGAAGCCGCCGAACATTGCAGCTTGGAGAAGGCTCCGTCGAGATCCGAAATAAGATCATCAGGTGTTTCCAACCCGATGTTGAACCGAACCAGCCGCACTGTTTTCGGCGCATGTTCCCTGCTGAGATCAAAGTATGGAACAGCCAGGCTTGTCACGCCGCCCCAGCTATAGCCGATCTTGAAAAGCTTGAGGCTATCCAACAATTGGTAGAGGCTCTCGGTTTCGATGCCATCATTGAAGATCACTGAAAAGACGCCGGTCGAGCCGGCAAAATCCCTCTTCCAAATCTCGTGTCCGGGACAGGACGGAAGCGCCGGATGAAGAACACCCCTCACTAACGGCTGCCTCGCAAGCCATTGGGCAACAGCCAAGGCGGATTGTTCGCTCGCCTTTAAGCGAATAGCCAAAGTCTGCAAACCTCTTAAAGCCAAACTACAGTCGTCGGGCGATGCCGCAAGTCCAAGTCGTTGGTGGACCGTCCCGAGGACTTTGTACCTTGCCTCGTCCCGAACGGTAACAGAACCGAGAAACAGATCGCTGTGGCCGCCGACGTACTTCGTCAAAGCCTGCATGGTTACATCAGCCCCATGCTTGAACGCGTCGAAGTAGACGCCGGCAGCGTAGGT
>Ga0247727_10011472_pt1 | contig 15458 bp, 15 predicted proteins | sample WisWelCaveWW1625_FD_202498 | JGI IMG/M metagenome (GOLD analysis project Ga0247727, IMG submission 202498) | Biofilm microbial communities from Wishing Well Cave, Virginia, United States - WW16-25 | ecosystem: Environmental > Aquatic > Deep subsurface > Groundwater > Cave microbial mat | place...
GGAGGCCGCAATCCTCTCGCGCGGGCACGACGGCCTGGTCGTGCTGATGCAGGCCAATCCCTTCCTCAAGCCGCGCCTGGGCGGCGCCAACGGCTTCGATGGCATCCTCGAGCGGCTGCGCCGGCTCGGCGAATCCATGCCGGGAAAAGTCCTGCTGGTGCACGGTGACACGCACCGCTTCCGCGACGACGAGCCGCTGCCGGGCCTGCGCCGCGTCGAAGTCCACGGCTGGCCGGACCTGCGCTGGACCAGGGCGCGCATCGAGCGCAGCGGCGCGAAACTCTTCGCCGTGGAGCCGATGCCGTGACGGCGAATTCCGGAGTGGCTACTTCGCCAGCATCCTTGCCATGCGGTAGTACTCGAGATCGGTCTCGCGCTTGCGGCTGGCGACGGTGGTAAGATCGGTGGCGACGGTGGCGCGGGCCAGCAGCCCGACCATCACGCCGCCCTCGCCTCTCACCAGCCGTTCCACCGCGATGACGCCGAAGCGCGCCGCGATCAGGCGGTCCCAGGCGCTGGGGCTGCCGCCGCGCTGCACGTGGCCGAGGATGGTGACGCGGAAATCGAAGCCGGTGTTGAGGCGGTCCAGCTTCTCCTTCAGCGCGTTGGCGCCCAGCTGCGCGCCTTCGGCAACAACCACGATGGCGTGCGTCTTGCCGCGCTCGTAGGCGCCGCGCACCGCGGCGGCGACTTCCCCGGCGTCCATCTCCTGTTCCGGGATCAGCGTCATCTCGGCGCCGCTGATGATCCCCGACATGAGCGCGAGGTGGCCGCAGTTGCGGCCCATGGTTTCGACGATGAAGGCGCGCTGGTGCGAGGAGGCCGTGTCGCGCAGCTTGTCGATGGCCTCGATGATGGTATTGAGCGCGGTATCGACGCCGATCGAGATGTCGGTGCCGTAGACGTCGTTGTCGATCGAGGCCGGGATGCCGACCACCGGGAAGCCCAGTCGCTCCAGCGCCGCCGCGCCGCGCATGGTGCCGTCGCCGCCGATCGCCACCAGCCCATCGACGCCATGCGCATTCAGATGGCGCAGCGCCTCGCGCTGCATCTCGGGGCTGTCGAATTCCGGGAAGCGCGCGGTCTGCAGCACCGTGCCGCCGCGCTGGATGATGCCGCCGACGTCGCGCGCCCCCAGTTCGCTCATCACCCCGCGCGCGAGCCCCTCGTAGGCGCGTTTCACGCCGACCGCGCGCAAGCCGAGCGCGAGCGCCGAGCGCACCACAGCGCGCACCGCCGCGTTCATCCCCGGGGCATCGCCGCCCGAGGTTAGTACCGCGATCGTCTTAATGCCCATAGGGACAGCAGAACCGCGGGCGCCAGAATCGCCGCGGCCAGCACCGGCATCTGCAGGCTCGACACCGGCAGGATGCCGCCGCCCGGGGTCGCTAGCACCAGCCCGCCAACGATCAGCGCGATGCGCAGCGGCCATTCGAGCGCCCCTGCGCGCCGCAGGTCGCCGACGAACATCTGGTAGCCCTGGATGCCGCCGCAGATGAACACGATGCCGATCGCCGCACAGAGCGTCACGTACAGGGTCTCGCCGAACGGACCCTGCAGCACGAACGCGGGATTCATGACGAAGAAGAACGGGATGAAATAGATGATCGAGCCCACGCGCATCGATTCCCAGCCGGTCTTCATCGGCGGCGCGCCGGCAATGCCCGCGGCGGCGAAGGAAGCGATCGCCACTGGCGGCGTGATCGCCGACAGCATGCCCCAGTAGAACACGAACATGTGCACCGCCATCTTGTTGAGGCCCGCCTTCTCCAGCGCCGGGCCCACCAGGATCGCGAGGAAGATGTAGCAGGCGGTGGTGGTGAGGCCCAGGCCCAGCACCAGGCTGGTGACCGCGGTCATCGCCAGCAGCAGCAGCGCGTTGCCGCCGGCGATGCGCAGCAGATCGTTCGCCAGGCTGGAGATCACCCCCGTCAGCGAGAACGCGCCGATCAGCAGCCCGCAGCCGGCGAGGATGCCGACCAGCTCGGCGAAGGTCCGGCCGTTGGTCTCGAGAAACCCGGCCACCGTGCCCCAGCCCCATTTCTCCCGGTTGAACAGCTGGTTGAGAACCAGCAGAAGCAGCGTGGCGTAGAACGGCGCATGGCTCTCGCGCTTCATGACCAGCATCATGTAGATCAGCAGCACGATGACGAACACGTAGTACCAGCCCTCCTTCAGGGTCTGGCCCAGCCGCGGCAGGTCGGCGCGCGGGATTCCCTCCAGGCGGTGGCGCGCAGCGTAGGCGTCCACCTGCATGAACAGGCCGAAGTAGTAGAGCGCCGCCGGTATCGCCGCGGCGAGCGCGACCTCGGCGTAGCTCACGTTGAGGAATTGCGCCATCACGAACGCGGTCGCGCCCATCACCGGGGGCGCCAGCACCGCGCCGGTGGAGGCGCAGGCTTCGATCGCGGCGGCGTACGAGGCGGTGAAGCCGGTCTTCTTCATCGTCGGGATGGTCATGGTGCCGGCAGTGAGCACGTTGGAAACCACGCTGCCCGACATCATGCCGAGCAGCGCGCTGGCGAAGATGCCGACTTTCGCCGCGCCGCCGCGGAAAGTGCCGCACAGCCCGAACGCGAGATTGATGAAGAACCTGCCGGCGCCGGTCATCATCAGCGCGGTGCCGAAGACGAGGAAGCCGATCACCACTTCGGCGAAGGCCTGCACCGGGATGCCGAGCAGGCTCTCGGAGGACAGCATGTGGTAGGCGCTCGCCTGCGCCATCGTGGACTGGGTCCCCTTCAGCGGCCCGAGCCAGTCGGCGTCGGCAAAGACCGGGTAGAAGGTGAAGGGCAGGATCGACAGCACCAGGCCCCAGCCGCCGGTGCGCCGCAGCGCCTCCATCAGCAGCGCCCACATCAGGAAACCGACCCAGACGACCTGCGTGGGCGCGCCGCCGAACTCCCAGCCCAGCTCCGCGGCCTTGCGGATGTACAGCATCAGGTAGAGCGACGCCGCTGCGGTGAGCACGAACAGCAGCGCGTCGTACCAGGGCACGCGGTCCAGCGATGCGCGCTCGCTCCCCGGAAAGATCAGGAACACGAACGGCAGCATCACCAGAACCAGCCCGTAGTAGTACTCGGTGTTGAGCGGCGTGAAGCCGACGAAAAACCGCAGCCCGAACTGCTGGTTGACGCAGAGGAAGATCGTCGCCGCGGTAGCGAGTATCAGCAGCCACCGCCAGACGCCGCGCAGGCTGCGGACCCGCGTGACCTCTGCTTCGACCAGCGCGGGTACGGACAAACCCGGCTACTCGAAGATCGGGTCCAGCCCCGCCTTCTTCAGTGCGTCCGCCCGCGCCGCCATCCAGGCCTTGCGGAAACTGTCGCCTTCGGCGGGGTTGGTCTTGAGATACGCGTCCCAGGCGCCCGCCAGGATCTGCTGGCGCTTGAGTGCCGCCTGGTTGTGCGTCTCATGCTCGGGCTTCCAGACGCCGGCTTCCTTGAAGGCCCTGATCGCGCCGTCGTGGTAGGGCAGCACCCAGGTGAAGTTCTGGTTCTTCAGATCGAGCCCGGCTGCACCCGGCGCACCGTCCCTGTACGCGGCGTAGTTCACGATCATGGACTTGGTCACGCCGTGGATGACGTCAGCGGGCTGCGAGGCGTAGGCGGTGAAAATCGGGTACGGGTAGTTCGGCAGTTCGGACGGATTCTGCGCCGAGACGCCGACGCCGCAGGTCGCCTTGTGCGGCGCGAAGTACGGCCCGATCTTGCTCAGCCGCGCCCAGCCCTGGCGGTCCGAGGCAGGCGTGGGCGGATAGAAAAAACCGCGCGGCGAGGACTCCGCCTCCTTCGCCTGTCCGGAGATGGTCGAGGCGATCGCCGCGTCGACTTCGTTGTTCAGGATTCCCTTGAACATGGCGCCGAAGCTGGAGAACTCCACCAGTTTCACGTCGTTGCGCGCCAGCCCGCCGAAGGCGAGGATCGCGAACGCGTTCTGGTTGAGCGCGGGCGAGCCCACCACGATGCCGACGCGCTTGCCCTTGAGGTCCTTGATCTCGCGCACGCCGGTGTCCTTGGCGACGCCGAGCGAGATGGCATTGCAGTCGCTCGAGGCGAGCATCAGGCGCAGCGGCTGCGGTCCCCAGTCCTTGACCGCGAACTCGAATACCGCTTCCTGCGCGAAATACACGCCGATGCCCATCGCCGAGGCCTGCGCGCGGCCGCCCTTGAGCGGCGCGAGGCGCGCCACGTCGTTGCCGGCGGGCAGCACGCGCAAGTCGGTGTTGTGCTTGTCCTTGAACGCCTTGCCCACCGCCACCGTGATGTTGAATCCCGACGAGCCGGTGTCGTAGGCAGTCATCGTCAGCGTCGCCGGCAGCTTGATGTCCTGCGCCAGCCCCGGCACGGCGAGCGCAAGCGCCGCCGCCGCAAGCAGATTGCGTGTGAGCATGAGTCCCTCCTCCTCCGGACCCATGTTGCCGATTCGCCTCAGCCCTGTCCAGCCCCTTCGATGCAGCGCTTCACGGCCTCCGCATCCGCTTTGATCGCCTGAAAGCGCTGCGGCAGCGCCTCCAGGTCCTCGAAACCCGCCGGGCGCGCCGGCTCGCGGCCAAGCGCCTCGCGGATGGTCGCGGCGAATTTCGCCGGCAGCGCGGTCTCCAGGCAGATCAGCGGCACGCCGGCCTCGCGATGCGCCAAACCGACCTTGACGCCGTCGGCGGTGTGCGGGTCGATGGTGACGCCGTATTTCGCGTGCATCGACTTGATGGTCGCAAGGCGATCCGCGTGGCTGCTTTTACCCGACACAAAGCCTACTCGTTCAACCGCAAGCTCGAAATCTCCACCCGCAAACAACGCCTTGAGCCTGGCTGCGTCGCGATCCACGAGATCGAACGCATATCTTTCGAAATTCGAGGCCTTGGCAATGTCCATCGACGGGCTCGATGTCGCAATCGCGGCCTTGCGGATCCTGTACTTCCCGCTTCTGAAGAACTCGTCCAGCACGTCGTTCTCATTGGTCGCGAGGATCAACCTGCGCACCGGCAGGCCCATGCAGCGCGCCACGTAACCCGCGTAGATGTTGCCGAAGTTGCCGGAGGGTACCGCAAACGCGACCTCATCTTGATTGCTTTTCGTGGCTGAAAAATAACCCTTGAAGTAGTAGACCACTTGCGCGGCGACCCTGGCCCAGTTGATCGAATTCACCGCGCCGATCCGGTAGCGCGCCTTGAAGGCGGCGTCGGCATTGACCTTTTTCACCAGGTCCTGGCAGTCGTCGAACACCCCGTCGACCGCCAGGTTGTAGATGTTGGGGTCCTGCAGCGAGTACATCTGCGCGCTCTGGAAGGCGCTCATGCGGCCGTGCGGCGAGAGCATGAAGATATTGACGCTCTTCTTGCCGCGCATCGCATGCTCGGCCGCCGGGCCGGTGTCGCCCGAGGTGGCGCCGAGGATGTTCAGGGTCTGGTTTTTTCTCTTCAATGTCGCTTCAAACAGGTTCCCCAGCAGCTGCATCGCCATGTCCTTGAACGCCAGCGTCGGCCCGTTCGACAGGCCGAGAATGTGCAGGCCAGGCTCCAGCGTCTTCAGAGGCGCAATCTCGTCGCTTCCGAAGATTTCGTTCGTATAGGTTTTTCGGATGAGCGAATCGAGGTCCGGAACATCGTCCATGAACTGCGACAGGATCGCGTGCGCAAGTTCCGGGTATTTTTTTCCCCTGAGTCTTGCAAGTTCTACCAATGGAAAAGCTTCAGGAACATAGAGGCCGCCATCCGGGGCGAGGCCTTCGAGCAGGACCTCGGTGAAGCGCTTCGCCGGCGCGCCGCCGCGGGTCGAGACGTATAGCATTAAAGTAGTTCTTCGAGCCGGATGCGCGTGACCTTGCCGACCACCGTCCGCAGCTTTTCGATCTTGGCGATCGCGGCGTTGACGTTCTTCTCGATCGCGCGGTGCGTCAGCATGACGATGTCGACGCGGCTCTGGCCCGGTTCCGGCTCCTTCTGCACCATCGCGCCGATCGAGATCCTCGAGTCGGCGAGGATGCGCGTGATGTCGGCGAGCACCCCGGGCTTGTCGGCCACGCGCATGCGCAGGTAATACGATGTTTCAATTTCATCGATCGAAAGGACAGGCACGCTCGACAGCTGGTCCGGCTGGAACGCGAGGTGCGGCACGCGGTGCTCCGGGTCCGCGGTAATCAGCCGCGTCACGTCCACCAGGTCCGCCACCACCGCGCTCGCGGTGGGCAGGCCGCCGGCGCCGGCGCCGTAGTACAGGGTCGGCCCTGCCGCGTCGCCCTTGACCAGCACCGCGTTCATCACGCCTTCGACGTTGGCGATCAGCCGCCGGGTCGGCACCAGGGTCGGATGCACCCGCAGTTCAATGCCTTTGCTTTTTCTTTTTGTTATTCCCAGCAATTTAATTCTGTAACCCAGTTCCTCGGCATAGCGGATGTCCGCCTGCGCCAGCGTCGAAACGCCCTCGGTGTAGGCCTTCGGAAATTGCATCGGGATGCCGAACGCGAGCGCCGACAGGATGGTCAGCTTGTGCGCCGCATCCACGCCCTCGATGTCGAACGTGGGGTCGGCTTCGGCGTAGCCCTTCTTCTGCGCATCCTTGAGCACCGCGGCGAACGGCAGGCCCTTGTCGCGCATCTCGGAGAGGATGAAATTGGAGGTGCCGTTGATGATCCCGGCAATCCATTCGATGCGGTTGGCGGCGAGGCCCTCGCGCAGCGCCTTGATGATCGGGATGCCGCCCGCGACCGAGGCCTCGAAGGCCACCATCACGCCCTTTTTCTGCGCCGCCTTGAAGATCTCGTTGCCGTGCGTGGCGAGCAGCGCCTTGTTGGCGGTGACCACGTGCTTGCCCTGGCGGATCGCCTCCATCACCAGTTCCCTGGCGACGGTGGTGCCGCCGATCAGTTCGATGACGATATCGATGTCGCGCGTGCGCACCACCTCGAAGGCGTCTGGAGTGGTCTTGGCTTTCGTGCCAACGATTTTCTTGACTCTAGAAAGGTCTTTATCGGCGACCCTCGAGATCCTGATGGCACGCCCGGCGCGCCGCTGGATTTCGTCCGCGTTGCGGTTGAGGACGTCCCAGGTACCGCCGCCTACCGTGCCGATACCCAGCAGTCCGACGTTGATAGGGTCAAGGGGCTTCATTTCTCTTCAACCTGAACTGCAGGTGGCGTTTCACGTCCGGCCATTCGGCCGCGAGCACGCTGTACATGACGGTATCGCGGACCGTGCCGTCGCGCCGCGGCCAGTGATGGCGGATGACTCCATCCTGCTTCGCGCCCAGCGCCTCGATGGCGCGCTGCGAGCGGAAATTGAAGTTGTCGGTGCGAAGCCCGACTACGCTGCATTTGATTTGTTCAAAAGCAAACGAAAACAAGAGAAGCTTGCACGCCGTATTGACGTGGCTGCGCTGGCAGCGCTGCGCGTACCAGGTGTAGCCGATTTCGACCCGGTCGGCGGCTGCGATGATGTCGTGGTACCTCGTGCTCCCCACGATCTCCCCGCTTTTCAGGTCCCGCACTGCCCAAGGAAGCATGTCGCCGTTTCTTTGCCCTTTCAAGGCGGTCTCTATGTAGACCCGGGTTTCTCCTGGCGCGGGCACCGAAGTGAAGAACAGCTCCCAGAGCCGGCCGTCGGCAGCCGCGGCCGCCAGCCCGTCGTGGTGCTCGCCGGAGAGGGGTTCGAGCCGCACGCCGTGCCCTTCGAGCGATGCCGGCGCGGGCGCGATCAAGCCGCGCCTCTCAACAACCCGTCCTTCCTGAACATCTCGCGGATACCCCGCACGGCCTGGCGCAGGCGGTGCTCGTTCTCGATCAGGGCGATGCGCACGTGGTCGTCGCCGTACTCGCCGAAGCCGGCGCCCGGCGAGACCGCGATCTTCGCCTCCTGCAACAGGCGCTTGGTGAATTCGATCGATCCCATTTTTTCGTAGGTCTCGGGGATCTTCGCCCAGATGTACATCGAGGCTTTCGGGTTCTCCACCATCCAGCCGATGTCGTGCAGCCCCTTGACCATGACGTCACGACGTTTTTGATAAATTTCTCTAATAGAAAAAACACAATCTTGAGATCCCTCGAGCGCCACGATCGAGGCCACCTGGACCGGCGTGAAGCTGCCGTAGTCGTGGTAGCTCTTGATGCGCGCCAATGCATGCACGAGCTCCGCGTTCCCCACCATGAAGCCGATGCGCCACCCCGCCATGTTGTAGCTCTTGGACATGGTGAAGAACTCGACCGCCACCTCGCGCGCGCCGGGCACCTGCATGATGGAAGGCGCCTTGTAATCGTCGAACACGATGTCGGCGTACGCCAGGTCGTGCACGACCAGAATATTGTTTTGTTTTGCCAAAGAAATTACTTTTTCGAAAAAAGGCAAATCGACGCATTGCGCTGTCGGGTTGGACGGGAAGCCAATCACCAGCATCTTCGGCTTCGGGAACAACTCGCCGATGGCGCGTTCCAGCTCGGCGAAGAAATCCACCCCCGGCGTCATGCGCACCGAGCGGATGTCGGCGCCGGCGATGATCGCGCCGTAGATGTGGATCGGGTAGGAGGGATTGGGCACCAGCACCGTGTCGCCGCGCTCAAGGGTCGCCAGCATCAGGTGCGCGAGCCCTTCCTTGGAGCCGATGGTGACGATCGCCTCCCTGTCCATGTCGAGTTCGACCGCGTAGCGGCGCCGGTACCAGTCGCAGATGGCGCGTCGCAGGCGCGGGATGCCCCTGGAGACCGAATAGCCGTGCGTGTCCTGCCGTCGCGACGCTTCTACCAACTTATCGACGATGTGCCCCGGCGTCGGCCCGTCCGGGTTACCCATCGACAGGTCGACGATGTCCTCGCCCCGGCGGCGCGCGGCCATCTTCAACTCGTTGGTGATGTTGAAGACGTAGGGCGGCAGCCTTTTTATCCTTGAGAATTCGTGCATTGTAGAATTCTAGCAGTGAAGCTTCACGCCTCCTCGCCCTCCGCCCTGCACACCTTCTCCGGCTACGGCGAGGGCTTTGTGATGGTGAACGGGCAACGCCACGAGGGCAGCATGATCGTGATGCCAGAGCAGCTGCTGCCCTGGAGCGCCGCCTCCTTCGACACCTTGCAGGAAACGGACTTTCAAGTTTTTCTTAAATTGAATCTGGAAATCCTGCTGCTCGGCACCGGCCCGAAGCAGCGCTTTCCCCATCCGCGCCTGACCCGGGCGCTGACGGCAAAACGCATCGGCGTCGAGGCGATGGACCTGCAGGCCGCCTGCCGCACCTACAACATCCTGATGGCCGAGGAGCGCCGTGTCGCCGCGGCCTTGCTGTTCGCATGAGCCTGCTGAGTTTTCTCTATATCTCAGTTGCCGTGGTACTCGGAACGGCCGCACAGCTGTTCCTGAAGGCGGGAACCAACGCTGCGCCGGTCGGCATCGGCCTGGCCCTCGAGCCGCGCATCCTCGCCGGCGCCGGCTGCTACGCGGTGAGCCTGGTGGTGTGGATCCTGGCGCTGTCGAAGACGCCGGTCAGCGTCGCCTACCCGATGGTGTCGCTCGGCTTCGCGCTCAACGCGCTGCTCGCCTGGTGGCTGCTCGGCGAGGCGGTGACGCCGGCGCGCATGACGGGCATCGCCGTCATCATCGTCGGTGTTTACCTGGTCGCGCGTTCCTGAACCGGCGCGATGACGCTCTACCGGGGCATGGACCGAGCGGCGCTCGACGCCGCCTACAACAACACGCTGGCGGTTGCCGGGAGCGCCGCCATCCTCGCCGACTGGCAGCTGCGCAGCAACCGGCTTGCCGCCGAGCGCCCGCAGCACCTCGACCTGCGCTATGGGGACGCCGAGCGCAACCGCGTCGACTATTTCGCCGCCGGCGCGGACGGGCCGGTGCTGGTGTTCATTCACGGCGGCTACTGGCAGATGCGGGCGAAGGAGAATTTCCGCTTTCTCGCCGCAGGACCGCTCGCGCACGGCATCGACGTCGCGTTCGTCGCTTATACCCTCGCGCCGCAGAAGCGGCTGGACGGCATCGTCGCCGAGGTGCGGGCGGCGATCGACTGGTTGGTTGCGCGCTTTTCGATACCAGGGGTCTTGGTCTCCGGATGGTCGGCCGGCGGACACCTCAGCGCGATGATGATCAACCAGCCGGCGGTCACAGGCGGGCTCGCGATCAGCGGCATCTTCGACCTGGAACCGATCCGCCTGTGCTACCTGAACGACAAGCTCGGGCTGAACGAGGACGAGGCGCGGCGCAACAGTCCCCTGCTGCACCTGCCGTCCGGAAAGAAACCGCTTTTCGTGGCGTACGGCACCTCGGAACTTCCGGAATTGCAGCGCCAATCGCGAACCTACGCGGAGGCCCGGGCAAAGGCCAGCCTGCCGGGAAGACTGGTGCCGCTGGCGGGGCACAATCACTTCACCATCCTGGAAGAACTCGCTCGTCCGGACGGCGCGCTCACCGCTCTGGTGCGCGACGCTTGTCGGCCGCACCCTTGAGGTGCATTATCCCGTTGTAGACCCCAAGCAAAGCCCTTGTTCAGTTGGCACATGACTTGCGAGGTTTCGGCATTTGCCCAAGGAGGTTTTCCATGCCAACTACCCGACCGATTTCCCGCCGCTCGTTTCTCGCCGCCTCCACCGCTCTCGCGCTCGCGCCGATGGGTGCGCTGGCGCAGGAAAAGAAAGTCCTGAAGGTCGGGACGCTCAAGCTGATCCACGGCATTTCAGCCTATTTCTACGAGCGCTTCGTCCCTGCCGGCTACACGGTCGAGGTGATCCCCTTCGAGAGCCCGACCGACGGCAAGAATGCGGTGCTCACCGGCACCGTGGATACCTGCATTCACGGCATCGCGGCGTTCCTGCTGGGCGCGGCCGCGGGCGAGCCGGTGGTGATCGTCGCCAACGCCAACAACGGCGGCATGGCGGTCATGGCGGGCATGAACAGCAACATCAACTCAATCAAGGACCTGAGGGGCAAGAAGGTGGCGATCCATCCCGGCTCGACCCAGGAGGCCGTGATCTTCGAGCGGCTCAGGATGGAGGGCATGTCGGTCAAGGACATCCAGCCGATTCGCCTCATGTTCAGCGACCACCCTGCGGCGCTGGCGCGCGGGGACATCGACGCCTACGTCGGCGCCGAGCCGGCGCCGGGCATCAGCATGGCCAACGGCACCGGCAAGCTGGTCGAGTATCCGTACTCGACGGCGATCGGCCCGCTCAACATGATCCTGTCGGCGAGCGAGAAAAACATCAAGGAGAACCCCGAGCGCATCAAGCTGATTGTCGACATGCACCGCAAGGCCGTGGACTACGCGATGGCGAACCGGCCGCAGATGATCGAGGTCGCCATGCAGAAGCTCGGCCAGCAGCGCCGCTCGATCGAACTGGCGATCCCGAACGTCGAACTCGCCTGGAAAGTCGACGCAGTGTTCCTCGAACGGGCTAATGCCTACACCCGGCTGATGCACGAGAACAAGCAGATCCGCCAGATACCCGACCTCAAACGCCACATCACGACCCAGTTCGTGCAGTAGGCATGGCGGAGGCGAGGGACGCGTCCGCCGCCGAGCGGCGCAAACGGCTCACTCGCGAGCGCATCCGCGGCATCATGCTCGGGGCCGGCTTCCCGGTCCTGCTGGTGATCGCCTGGGACCTCGTCGTGCGCTACACCGGCACGCGGCTGATCCCGAGCCCGCGCGAAGTCGCGGTGATGATGTACGACTTCAGCTTCGGCGGCATCTACGACGACGCCTTCAGCGCGACCATCGTCACCCACATACTGAAGTCGATGGAGCGGGTGTACGGCGGCTTCCTCGCCGCCGCGGCGCTCGGCATCCCGCTCGGCCTCATGATCGGGCGCGTCAAGCTCATCCGGCAGCTGCTCGACCCGACCCTTTCCCTGCTGCGGCCGATCCCGGTTACCGCCTGGCTGCCGCTCTCGATGATCTTCTTCGGCCTGGGGCCGAAGGCAGCGATCTTCCTCGTGTTCCTCGGCGCGTTCTACCCGATCCTGCTCAACACCATTTTCGGCGTGCGCTCGGTCGACCCGCGCCTGTTCGAGGCCGCGGCGATGCTCGGCTGTTCTGGGCAGGCGATGTTCCGGCAGATCGTGCTGCCCGCGGCGATGCCGGCGATCTTCAACGGCCTGCGCCTCGGCCACGGTTTCGCCTGGATCCTGATCGTGGTGGGCGAGATGACCGGGGTGCCGACGGGTCTCGGCTCGGTGATCATGGACGGGCGTACGCTGTCGCGCACCGACCTCGCGATCGTCGGCATGATCGTGATCGGGGTGCTCGGCTTCCTCACCGACCGGCTGATCGTGCTGCTTAACAACCGAGTGCTGCGCTGGAGCCCGCAACACCATGAGTGACGCCGAGCGCCGGCCGTTCCTCGCCATCCGCGGCGTGAGCAAACGCTTCGCGGTCGGCGACGACGAGATCGAGGCGCTGGCGAGCGTCGACCTGACGATCGCCAGGGGCCAGTTCGCCTGCCTGATCGGCGCCTCGGGCTGCGGCAAGTCGACGCTGCTGCGCATCGTCGCCGGTTTCGAGGAGCCATCGAGCGGCGAGATCTCGGTCTACGGCAAGTCGATCACCGGCCCGGGCAGCGACCGCGGCATGGTGTTCCAGGAGTACGCGCTGTTTCCCTGGATGACGGTGCGGCAGAACATTTCCTTCGGCCCGCGGCAGCGCGGCAAGCGCGGCGCGGAGCTTGACGCGATCGCGGACGAGTACATCAAGCTGGTGGGCCTGGAGCGGTTCACCGAGCGCTTTCCGAGCCAGCTCTCGGGTGGCATGAAGCAGCGCGTGGCGATCGCGCGCGTGCTCGCGAACGAGGCCAATGTCTTGCTCATGGACGAGCCCTTCGGCGCGCTGGACGCGCTGACGCGCGAGCAGCTTCAATTCGAGCTGTTGCAGATCTGGGAGCGCACCGGGGTGACGATCATCTTCGTCACCCATTCAGTTGAGGAAGCGACGCTGCTCGCCGACCGGATCGTGGTGATGACCGCGGGGCCGGGCCGCATCGACGCCGACATCGCGATCGAACTGCCGCGCCCGCGCGATGTGGCCTCGCCCGAATTCAACGGCGTGCGGCGCAGCGTCGCGCAGCGGCTTACCAGCCACCTCGCGCGCCGCGACCTGAAAACTGCAGCGTGATGGTGGCGATGAAACGGCTTTTTCCAGGTTTCACAAGAAAAAGAATTAGAACCTCAGGGGCAACCATAAACCTGGTTGCGGGCGGGAACGGCCCGCCGGTGCTGCTGCTGCACGGTTATCCCGAGACGCACGCCATGTGGCACAAGGTAGCGCCGGCGCTTGCCCGCGACTACACGGTGGTCTGCGCCGACCTGCGCGGCTACGGCGATTCGTCCAAGCCGAAGGGCTTGCCCGACCATTCGAACTATTCCAAGCGCGCGATGGCGAAGGACATGGCCGAGGTCATGACGCGCCTGGGTCATCGCAGGTTCCACCTCGTCGGCCACGACCGCGGCGCGCGCGTCGCGCACCGCCTGGCACGCGACCACGGCAGCCGGGTGCGCTCGCTCACCGCGCTGGACATCTCGCCCACGCTGAAGATGTACCAGAGCACGAATAAGGAATTCGCCACTGCCTACTATCACTGGTTCTTTCTTATTCAGCCTTTTCCCCTTCCTGAAACCCTTCTTGCAAGACAAGGCCCTCACTACATCCTCGGCCGCATCGGGCGGGGCAAGTCCAGGCTGAAGTGTTTCTCGAAAGCCGCCCAACGCGAGTACATCCGCGCATTCCGCGACCCGAAATGCATCCACGCGACCTGCGAGGACTATCGGGCCGCGGCGAGCATCGATCTGGCGCACGACAAGAAGGACCTGAGAACCAAACTGAAAATCCCCGTGCTCGTTCTGTGGGGCAAGCAGGGCGTGATCCAGAGGATGTTCAAGCCGCTCTCCGACTGGCGCGAAGTGGCTCGGGAGGTGCGCGGCCGTGCTCTCGACTGCGGCCATTTCCTGCCCGAAGAAGCGCCTGCGGACGTGCTGCGCGAGCTGCGCCGCTTCCTCGCGCGGAGTTCGAACTGACGCGCCGGGAACTGAGCCGCCGCGGCCTGCTCGGCCCGGACGAGGGCTGGTCGCTCGCGCCGGTCGGGGCCTGGTTGATGATCGAGGTTCGGCACGTCACGGACCCTATCGCGCTGCTCGATGCACTCGGCGCACGCCTCAACGCGGCCGGCGCCCGCATCGAGCGGCTGGGGTTCACGATTCGCACGATCCATCCGCAGCTGCTTGCCTGGGGCTGCTACTGGTCCCGGCGCGAAGGCGGCCGGATCTTCTCGGGCCGGCATGGAACGCAGAACAGTGACGCCTACATCGGAAGCCCCGTGCAGTTCGTCTACGAGCAGAAGCAGCCGTATCGCCGGCGCCTCGGGGCGCTGGACGAGCAGCGCGACCCCGTGCTGCTGTATGAATTGCGCGCGGCGGGCATGACCGACTACTACGCGCTGCCCCTCTGGCTGGGTTCGGGCGAGGTCAATTTCATGACCATGGCGACCGCGGCGCCGGAGGGCTTCAGCGACGACGATCTGGATCGCCTGGCCGCGCTTTCCAATCTGCTCGCCCCGCTGGTCGAAGTCATCCATGCGCGGCGCATGACGCTGGGCCTGCTGGACACCTTCATCGGACCGCGCATCAGCAAACGCATCCTGGACGGGCAGGTGAAGCGCGGCGACGGCGACCGCATCGAGGCGGCGTTCTGGTACTCGGACTTGCGCGGCTTCACCGTGCTGAGCGAGACCCTGCCCACCGACCAGCTGTTGAAGCTGCTCAACGAGTACTTCGAGAACTGCGCCGCCGCCGCGGCGCCGCGCGGCGGGGAGATCCTGCAGTTCATCGGCGATGCGATCCTGATCGTGTTCGAGATCAAGCGGCCGCAGGACAAGGCCGCGGTGTGCGAGGCGGCGCTGGATGCGGCGATCGATGCCTTCGCTTCGATCGCGGTGGTGAACCATCGCCGCCGCAAGGCGTGGCAGCCGGAGATCGAGTTCGGCCTCGGCCTCCATGTGGGAGAGGTGACGCACGCCAACGTCGGCGCGCCGGACCGGCTCGCCTTCAACGTCGTCGGCCCGGCTGTGAACAAGACCGCGCGCATCCAGGCGAAAACCAAGGACGCAGGCGTCCCGTTGCTTTTATCAAGCGAGTTCGCCGCGCTGGTGCGCCAGCCGCTGCGCAGCGCCGGCCGATACGACTTTCGCGGCGTGGCGGGCGTGCATGAAGTGTTCACCGTCGCAGGTGGACTCTGATTGCGGAGCGCCGCATCCAGACAGAAGGCGGACCAGTAGGTCGCGCAGGAAAAGGCGGGGCCGAGGAGCTACGTCGCCGCCGTCTTCATCATATTGATCTGGATGGCGCCGGTCACAGGGCTTGCATCGTTGCCGTGGCTTTCACGGCGTAACGGCGGTTCGCCGATCCGCCGTAGGCGCAGCGGCGAACCGGACCCCCGCTTGCCGGGCGCGCGCGGCCCGCGGCCGGGACTTCGCCGGCTTGCGGGCTT
>Ga0247727_10011473_pt1 | contig 15456 bp, 9 predicted proteins | sample WisWelCaveWW1625_FD_202498 | JGI IMG/M metagenome (GOLD analysis project Ga0247727, IMG submission 202498) | Biofilm microbial communities from Wishing Well Cave, Virginia, United States - WW16-25 | ecosystem: Environmental > Aquatic > Deep subsurface > Groundwater > Cave microbial mat | place...
TTGGGCGTCGCGAAGCACGGCAATCGCGCGGTGTCCGGGCAGAGCGGCAGCGCGGATGTGCTCGAAGCGTTGGGCGTGAATCTGGATTTGACGCCGGAACAAGTCGCGCGTTGCATTGACGAAATCGGCGTTGGATTTTTGTTCGCGCCGAAATTGCATCCCGCGATGAAAAACGTCGCGCCGGTGCGAAAAGAAATGGGCATCCGCACCGTGTTCAATATTCTCGGACCGCTGACGAATCCGGCGCGCACGCCCGCGCAAATCGTCGGCGTCTACGATCCCAAACTGACGACCGTGATGGCGAACGTTTTGCACAAACTCGGCGGCAAAGCCGCGTTTGTTTTTCACAGCGCGGACGGCATTGACGAACTGACGACGACGAGCGTTAATCACGTCGCGCATTTTTCAAACGGCGTGATTGAGCAAGAGGAACTCGACGCGCGATCCCTTGGCTTGAAACGCGCGGCGCGCGAGGATTTGCGCGGCGGCACGCCGGACGAAAACGCGCGTATCGCGCGCGCGATTCTCGCCGGCGACGAGCGCGGCGCAAAACGCGACGTGGTCGCGCTGAACGCGGCGGCGGCATTGATCGCCGGCGGCAAGGCGCGCGATTTTCAAGACGGGCTCGCGCAAGCGAACGCGGCGATTGATTCCGGCAATGCCGCGCGCGCGCTGGATGGGCTGATTGCGCTGAGCCAAAGCTTCAAATCAACGTAATGTCATTGCGAGTGCCCCTTCGCTTTCGTTCAGGGCAGGCTCCGGCGCGAAGCAATCTCCAAGTTACTAGGAGATTGCTTCGTCGCTTTGCTCCTCGCAATGACGTTGAACACATTATGATTCTCGACGACATTCTCGCCAACAAACGCGCGGAAATTGCCGAACGCCAAAAGCGCATCTCGCTCGCCGAATTTCGCGCACGCGCGGAATCGGCGGTCGAGCCGCGCGATTTTGCGGCGGCATTGCGCGGCGGCGCCAATATCGCGCTGATTGCGGAAATCAAACGCGCGTCGCCTTCGCGCGGTGAATTGCAAGCCGACGCCGACCCTGCGCGCGTCGCGCGCACGTACGCCGAAAACGGCGCGGCTGCGATTTCCGTTTTGACCGACAAGAAATATTTCAACGGCTCGCTGAATGATTTGAAAGCGGTGCGCGTCGCGGCGGAGGCGCCGATACTGCGCAAAGATTTCATCGTGGACGAATATCAGATCTACGAATCGCGCGCGCTCCAAGCGGATGCGATTCTGCTCATCGTCCGCGCGCTTTCGGACGCGCAACTGCGCGATTTCGCCGCGCTCGCGCGCTCGTTCGGGATGAGCGCGCTGGTGGAGATTCACGACGAACGCGAGCTCGAACGCGCGCTCGCGGCGGACGCGGCGATCATCGGCGTCAACAATCGCAACCTCGCGGATTTTAGCGTTAGCTTGGAGGCAACGGAACGGCTTGCGCCCAGAATTCCCCGTGATAAAATCATCGTCGCGGAGAGCGGCGTTTTTTCGCGCGCGGACGTTGAGCGTTGCGCGCGCGTCGGCGCGCATGCCGTTCTCGTCGGTGAGGCGCTGATGCGCGCAGACGCTGAGCGTGTCGCTGTGAAAGTGAAAGAGTTGGCGAGCGTGAAACGTAAATCGTAAGACAAATCTGTGACCTGCAACTTGCGACCGGAGACTTTATGACCTCTTGCCAATGTCAAGGGCTCGAAATGTTGTTCAATGAAAAGGAAGCGCGCGCGAAGTTGAAAGATTATCGCGCGAATGGTCCCGCCAAAACGACGCGCATCTTGCTTGACGGGCTGAAAGCGCAAGGCGTTCGCGATCTGACGTTGCTCGACATTGGCGGCGGCATTGGGGCGATACCGCATGAACTTTTGAATAGCGGCGCGGCGAGCGCGCGCAATGTGGACGCGTCGTCCGCGTACATCCGCGCGGCGAAAGAAGAATCGGTGCGGCAGGGACACGCCGAGCGCAGCGTGTTTCAGCATGGCAATTTTGTTGACCTCGCGCCGGACATCGCGACGGTGGATGTCGTAACGCTCGACCGCGTGATTTGTTGCTATGATGATATGCAAACGCTCGTCGCGTTGTCAGCCGAACGCGCGCGGAAATATTACGGTTTGGTGTTTCCGAAAGATAGTTGGTGGATGCGGCTATTTCATCCGCTGTTGAATTTCGGCTTGTTGATCGAACGCAATCCGATGCGGACGTTCATTCACGCGACGGCGGCGGTGGACGCGTTGCTCGCGGAGAAAGGGCTGAAGCGAATTTTTCAACGCAACACGATTTTGTGGCAGGTGATGGTGTATGCGCGGGTCTAAGGGTAGCAGCCCAGCCGCGCTGGGCGAGGCAACGGGCAGCGCGGCTGCGCTCTCACCCGTACAGGTACGCGTCAAAATCTGCGGCATCACGAATCTTGACGACGCGCGCGTCGCGGCGGATGCCGGCGCGGATTTCATCGGTTTTATTTTCTGGGAGAAATCACCGCGCTATGTTGATCCGCGCGCGGCGCGGCGGATCGTGGTGGAGTTACGCGGGCGCAACGCGGCGACGAAGTTCATCGGCGTGTTTGTGGACGCAACGCTGGATGCTGTGTCTGCCGCGCTTGAGCACGTGGATTTTGCGCAATTGCACGGCAGTGAATCGCCGGATTTGCTCCGGCGTCTGGGGAGCCGCGCGTTCAAATCGCTGCGCCCGCGCGATGCCGACGACGCGCGCGCGCTCGTAGAAAAATATCGCGGCGCGGTGAATGGGCGCGCGCCAACGTTTTTGGTGGACGCGTATCATCCGCAGAAAATCGGGGGCACGGGCATTCGCGCGGATGGAGGCATCGCGGCGGAAATCGCGCGCGAATTTCCAATTTTGCTCGCGGGCGGATTAAAGCCGGAAAATGTCGCGGACGCGATTCGCGCGGTCGCGCCGTGGGGCGTGGATGTCGCGAGCGGCGTCGAGCGCGCGCCGGGATTGAAAGATCACGCGAAGGTGCGGCGGTTTGTAGAAAATGCAAAAGCAGAAAGCAGAAGGCAGTAGGCAGAGTTCTCTGCTTTGCATTCTGCCTTGTGCCTTCTTGAGGTATTGAATGAACGGACGCTTCGGACCCTACGGCGGGCAGTTTGTGCCGGAAACGCTGATGCCCGCGCTCGCCGAATTGGAAAATGAATTCAACGCGGCGTGGCGCGCGGAAAATTTTCGCGACGAATTCGCGCGGCTCTCCGCGCATTTCACCGGCCGACCGACGCCGCTGTATTTCGCCGCGCGCCTCACCGCATTTTGCGGCGGCGCGAAAATATATTTGAAACGCGAAGACCTCGCGCACACCGGCGCGCACAAAATCAACAACGCGCTCGGGCAGGGTTTGCTCGCGCGGCGGATGAACAAATCGCGCATCGTCGCGGAAACCGGCGCGGGTCAGCACGGCGTCGCGACCGCGGCGGTCTGCGCGATGCTGGGGCTGGAGTGCATCGTGTATATGGGCACGGAAGATATGCGCCGGCAAGAGCCAAATGTTTTCCGGATGAAATTGCTCGGCGCGGAGGTGCGCGGCGTGGACGCCGGCACGGCGACGCTCAAGGACGCGATCAATGAAGCGATTCGCGATTGGGTGACGAATGTGCGGACGACGCATTATTTGCTCGGCTCCGCGCTCGGTCCGCATCCGTACCCGACGATGGTGCGTGAATTTCAATCCGTGATCGGCCGCGAAGCGCGCGCGCAAATTTTGGAAATGGAAAAACGCTTACCGGATTTGCTGATCGCGTGCGTCGGGGGCGGATCGAACGCGATCGGTTTGTTCGACGCGTTTCGTGATGATCATGTCGCGATGATCGGCGTTGAAGCCGGCGGCTTGGGCATCGCATCCGGCAAGCACGCCGCGCGCTTTGCGGAAGCGCGTCCCGGCGTTTTGCACGGCACGTACACGTACGTGTTGCAAGACGACGATGGACAGATTCGCAACACGCATTCGATTTCTGCCGGTCTCGATTATCCGGCGGTGGGACCCGAGCACGCGCATTTTTTCGACACCGAACGCGTCGGCTATACGTTTGCGACGGATGCAGAAGCGCTCGCCGCGTTCCAAAAACTTTCGCAACTCGAAGGGATCATTCCCGCGCTCGAGTCCGCGCACGCGGTCGCGGAAGCGCTCAAGCGCGCGCGGGAATTGCCGCGCGGCGCGGTGCTGTTGGTGAATTTGTCCGGACGCGGGGATAAGGATTTGCAGACGGTGATGGAGACACTTAGTGATCAGTAATCAGTAGTCAGTAATCAGACGTAATTACTATTTACCAATTACTCATGAACAGGATAGATCAGACATTTGAACAACTGAAAGAACAAAAACGCGCCGCGCTGATGCCGTACTTGCCGCTCGGCTATCCGACGCCGGCAATTTCGCGGCAATTGATTCGCGCGGTTGCGGACGCCGGCGCGGATATCATCGAACTCGGCGTGCCGTTCAGCGATCCGCTCGCCGACGGTCCCGTCATTCAACGCGCGACGCAGATCGCATTGCAATATGGAATGACGATGCAGAAATGCTTAGAGTCCGCGCGCGTAGCGCGAGATGACGGCGTCACTTGCCCGCTTGTCTTGATGGGCTATTACAATCCGATTTTGCGTTTTGGCTTTGAAAAAATCGCGGACGCCGCGCGCGCCGCTTGCGTGGACGGCTTTATCGCGCCGGATTTGCCGCCGGAAGAGGCGAATGAATTCGACGCCGCGTGCCGCGCGCGCAAGCTCGATCTCATTTTTCTTGCCGCGCCGACGAGCACTGCCGCGCGCTTGCAAAAAATCGGCGCGGCGACGCGCGGCTTTTTGTATCTCGTCTCCGTTACCGGCGTTACCGGCGCGCGCGACGCGGTCACGGCGGATCTGAACGCATTCGTCGCGCGGGCGCGTGCGGCAACGGACAAGCCGGTGTGCGTTGGCTTTGGAATTGCGAATGCGGAATCCGCGCGCGCGGTCGCGCAAATCGCGGACGGCGTCATCGTCGGGAGCGCGCTCGTCGCGCGGATCGGCGATCCCGCGACGGCAGTGGCCGCCGCGCGCGAATTTATCGCGGAATTGCGCGGGGCGCTCGATTAGCGTCCGGCATCCGCGACAATTCCATTTTTCAAATCATCCCGGCAGTTGCATGCCTCGCGCGATTCCGCGCCGCGCGTAATTCCCCCATCATATTCTTGATCGGCTGGCGTGATCGTCCAACCTGACAAAACAAACGGCGCAATGCTCGGCTCGATCCATTGCCCATTGTAGAGCCGCGCAAAATGTAAATGGCTTGCGTCCGCGTTGCCGCCTTCGCACGATGGATGTCCGATTTTATCGCCGACGTTCAACACGACGCCTTGCCCCACGCGTCCCGCGCTCGCGAGATGCAAATACAATAACGCCCAGCCTTTGCCTTGAAAATTATTTCCATTCAACGCGACGACGACCCTGCCGCGTTCCGAGCGCAAGACTTTTCCCGGCGCGGCGGCGACTACAAAGCGCCGCGACGCGAGACAACTCCCCGAGCCGGCGATGTCGTTCGGCACAAGATCAATCGCCGCCCACGCGCCATTTTCGCCCCACGCGGTATGCGGTCCGCCGGAAAAATACCACATCTCGCCGTCGCTCCACGGCAATCGCAATGCCGGCGGTTTCAAATTTCGCGGCACGAGCGGCTCAATTGCGTTTGGTTCCGGCGCGCCGAATAATTTTTGATAGGTCGCGCGAAATCCGTCCGCGCTGATTTGATTTTGCCACGCGTCAAAAGTCGTCGTCAGCGCGAGCGCGTTCATCACCGCGAGCGTGCCGGCATTGAGCGACGCCGGAATAAACGCGCGCACGCGGTCTCTGAAACGCAAGTGCGAGAGCCGCCCGGAAATTTTTCCGTAATAGCCCTCGTTCAACGCGTTCGCCGTCCAGCCGGCTTGAAAATATAATCCTTGCCGCGTCGAATCTTGCAAGCCCATTGGAAATTGAATCTGCGAAGGCAATGGATTCGTCACCCAGCCGGATTGCATTTCCAAAATCGTGAGCAAGACGCGCGGTCCCACGCTAAAGCGTTCCGCGACGAGTTGCAAAATTTGCGCGCCGGTCAGCGTCTCGCCCTCGACGCGTTCGCGGTACGCGGACAAATAGCCGCCGGTTTGAGTTGCGAACGCGGCAATGTCAAAATTTTCGTACGCGGGACCCAAGACCACTTCGCTGTCTGGAATAAACGATTCCGCCGGCGCGGCGCGCGTGAGACGGAGAGGCACTTTGAGAATTTGTCCGATGCGGAGCGCGTTGCCGTTCGCCAAGCCATTCAACTCTCTCAATTCTTCTAACGCGATATTGTAACGCAAAGCAATATTGCTCAACGTATCGCCGGCGCGAACACTATAGCGATCAATGATCGTTTGCGGCAGAGGAATCGCGGTCGGCGGAACGCGCGTCGGCGTCGCGGCGCGCGCGCGGGTGGAGAGCGCGGCGGGCGCGAGGGGCTCGCCTTCGGCGGCGGGCGCGCAGGCGGGGAGCGCGGCGAGGAGAATGAAAACGAAAAGCCGCGCAAATTCGAAATTCAAAATTCTAAATTCTGAATTCGATGCTCGTAATTCGTAATTCATGATTCGTGATGCCAGAGTTGTCAATCGTAAATTAGCCATGAGTCATTTCGCTTGGAAAATTCGCGCGCGCGAGCGCGGCGGGATCAGGTAAGTGTGAGCGCGGGAAGGACGGATCAAAATTAATCCGCAATAATCCGCGTGGATCCGCGTCAACAGAAACAAAAACCTCCTCGTCCGGTGAAAGGACGAGGAGGCAGGACGACTTTTTTATAGCACGCTTTGCCGCGCCGGTCAATTTAGCGGCGCGGTGACGTTGCCGGCATCGCGCAGACATTCCGTTCTTGCAAAAATTTCTCGCGCTCGTCGCAAGTGAAATCGCGCGTGACGCGCGTCTGAGCAAGCGCCAAGAGACCGGGAATCTCCGTCCAGTAAACGCGCGCGGTACCGTCCTCGCTCGCGGTAACGATCTGCTTCCCGTCGTGACTGTAAAAAACGTTATTAACGACCGCGCTATGCCCTGCGAGATCGATCAGCCATGCGCCCGATTCCGCATTCCATATTTTCGCGAGGCGATCCGCGCTGGCGGTGATCACGCGCCGGCTGTCCGGGCTAAACGTGATGCCAAGGACCGTATTCGTATGGCCGCGCAGAATCGCGATTGGATTTCCGTTTTCCGCGTTCCATATGCGCCCAAGGTTGTCGAGACTCGCCGTCGCGACGCGATTGCCATCTGGGCTAAACGCCGCGCGCACCAAGCCCGCCGCGTGCCCTTCGATTCGGATCAGCTCTTTGCCGGTTTGCGTGTCCCAAATGCGCGCAGTGTTATCCAAGCTGGCAGTGAGAACGCGTTTGCCATCGGGACTAAACATAGCACTGCGAATGGAATCCGTGTGTCCTTGAAAAATCATCAGCGGATTTCCGGTTGCCGCGTCCCACGCCCGCGCGGTTTTGTCGCGGCTCGCCGTAACGATAATTTTTCCATCGGGATTGTACGCCGCCGAGTAAACCGTATCGGTGTGTCCTTGCAAAGTCATCAACGCGACGCCGGTCGCCGCGTCCCAAATGCGCGCGGTGCGATCGCTACTGCCGGTGGCGATGCGCTTGCCATCGGGACTGTATGCCGCTTGCCACACGCGCGCGGTGTGTCCGCGTAATTGCAAAATTTCGCGACCGCTCGCCGCGTCCCACACGCGCGCGGTTTGATCGAAACTGCCGGTGGCGATCTGCTTATTGTCCGGGCTGAACATTGCCGCCCACACACTATCGCTGTGGCCACTCAACGCGAGATTTTCGACGCCGGCAAGATTATCCCACAGCCGAACGGTTTTGTCGCCGCTGGCGGTCACGATAAATTTTCCATCGCGACTAAAGACCGCGCCGCGAACTTCATCGGTGTGCCCGACGATGCTCGCGGACTGGGACCAAAGCCCCACTTCCCACAAATACGCGGCGCGATCCGCGCTGGTGGAAAGAATGAATTTGCCGTCGGGCTGGAAGACGACACGGAAAACTGTATCGCGATGTCCGCGCATCGCGACAATGATTTGCCCGCTGTGCGCGTCAAAGACGCGCACGAGTCTATCATTCCCGGCGGTCGCGATATATTTGCCGTCCGGACTAAAAGCCGCGTCGAGCGCGCCGTCATCGTGCGCGAGCGGTGGTAATATTTCGCGACCACTGGCGGCGTCCCACACGCGCACGGTTTTGTCAAAACTCGCGGTCGCGATTTTCTTGCCGTCCGCGCTGAAAGCCGCGCCGCGAATCGCTTCGGTGTGCGCGCGGAGCGCGAAAAGTTCACGCCCGCTCGCGGCGTCCCACACGCGCGCGGTTTTGTCACTGCTCGCGGTCAGAATTTGTTTTGCATCGGGACTATAGACCGCAACCCACAATTCGTCGGAATGCCCACGCAATTGCAAAAGCTCGCGGCCCGCGGCGGCGTCCCAGACGCGCACGACGCCGTCTTTGCCGGCGGTAACGACGCGCGCGCCATCCGGACTGAAAGCGGAATTGTGCACTTCGGCTGGATGCATCAGCGTGAAAAGTTGGTTGCCGGTGGCCGCGTCCCACACGCGCGCGGTTTTGTCGAGACTGGCGGTGATGATGCGTTTGCCGTCCGGCGAAAAATTCGCGCCCCATACTTGCGCCGAGTGGCCGCGCAAAGTTTTGCGAGTGCGCGAGGTGATGAGCGCGCGGCGCAACGCATCCTCGCCCTCGCGTGTGTACGCAATGCCGAGCGAGCGCATCGCGAGCAAAAGACTGCCTTCAGGATCGTCGTCCAAATTGCTGATCGCGCTGAACGCGAGCTCGCGCGCTTTGCCCACGAGGCGCAGGGATTCCGATTCGGCGCGGGCGGATTGGGCGACGTCGCGTTGTTGCACAGCGTCTTCGTGCGCCTCGACCGCATCGAATGTTTTTTGCGTCGCGTAAATTGTCAGCCCGGCAAAGATGAGTAGCAAGATCGTGCCGAGCGTGAACGCGATCCGGCGGACGAACGCGGTGCGGCGTTCGCGTTCTGCGCGCCGCGCTTTTTCTTCCATTTGTTTTTCAACGTAGCGTCGCCGCCAGTCCAAAATTGCCGGCGCGAGCACGTCGTGAAAAATTTCATAGCGAATCATACCGGGCTGATCGGGCGGCGGCGAGATCGGGCGCAGGACGCGAGTATCACCGAGCGTTTTCAACAGCGGCTTGACCTGTTCTGCCGGCAATGCGGTATACGCGACCAGATCGTCTGCCGCTTGCGCAATCTTGGTACCCGACGGCGTCACCAAGCGGTCAAAGAAACTCGCGCAGATGTCTTGCTCCGTTTTATTGAGGCGCACCATCACTTGATCGAGATGCGTTCGCACGATTTGTTCCGCGCCTCCGAGACCATCGAGCGTGCTGAGGCGCAGAGTATTCGAGCCGGCTTGTTTTTCTTGTTCCCATAATCGTGTCAGCACGAGTTGCAAAAACGGCGTTTCAATTTCAACCTTGCTGGCGGTCGCGCGCGCGGCAAGCGTGTCACTGCCGCGCCCGGCTTGCCCGATCATCACTTGCCCGGTTTGCACCTGCGCGATGATCGCATGCACGAGCGCGTCTTCGATTTCCATCGGCGCGGCGGGATGCTGATTGTTGAAAACGAGAAGCGGTTTGCGGATTGCGTCTTGTGCCGCCGCCGCATCGAGATGATTCAAGCGGAGCGTATTGCCGAGCAAATTCGGAATACGCGCGCGAAAGCGATCGAGTTTCGACAAGCCGTCCTCGCGTAAAGAGACCATAAACGCGGTGTCCACGTCGTCGCGATTGACGGCGCGCGCAAATTCTTCATCAAACGAGTTGTCGGGCGACTCTGGATGATAGAGAAAATATTCTTCGAATTGATCGAGCAGAATGAGAATCGAGCCGCCCATTTCTTGCGAAATGGCCGCGAGATAATCGTCAAGCGGCAGGCGCGCATCCGCGTTCAGCGTTTTGCCGGTGGCGCGCTGAACTTCGGTGGCGATTTCCATTTTCAATTCGCCCAAAAAGCCGGCGTCTTGCCACGCGCGAAAAACGACGACCGCGGTGCGCGGCATCGCGCGCAAGCGCGGCACGACGCCGGCAAGCAGGATCGAACTCTTGCCGACGCCGCTGACGCCGTACAACACCGTGAGCGGCGCGGCGAAGAGATTGGACGAAATGATGCGTTGCTCGCGATCGCGCCCAAAGAAAAGCGCGCGATCCGCTTCGGTGAAGGGTTGCAGACCAATGTATGGACTTTGTCCGTTATTCATAGTCTTTACTCTCTTTCATGCTCGTACAGGTTCAGGCAAGCCGCGATTTTTATTGCCCGCGCGCTGATTTGCGCCGATGAAAAATTACGCGACGAGATTATTCAAAGCGCTATTAGGATTGGCGCACTGTTGCGGCGAACGCGTGCCGCCGCGCAGTTGTGGGCAACACGCGCGCATACACGTCCACAATTCTCTGGACGGCTTGCTCCAATGAATAATGTGCGAGAATATGCGCGCGCGCATCTTTCCAGACGCTGGCTTTGAATCGCGCGTGAATCGCGAATTCGATGCGTTCCGCCCACGCGGCGCGATCGCCGGGCGGCAAGCGAAAGCCGATTCCGTCAATCACGATTTGGGGCAAGCCACCTACATCGCTCGCAATCACGGGCGTTCCGCAGGCAAGCGCTTCGAGCGCGACGAGCGGAAAATAATCGAATTCGGATGGCAGGACGCACACGTCCGCGAGATTGTAAAGCGCCGCCATGTCGTTCTGGTTTTGATTGCCGAGAAAGTACACGCGCTCTAACTGCAAGCCGCGCGCCATAATTTCCATCGCGCCGCGCGTGTTGCCGTCGCCGGCAATGAGCGTGATCGGTTTTTCTTTTGACTGCGAATAGATCACCGCCGCGCGCAACAAAACATCCAAGCCCTTGTGCGCCGCGAGTTTGCTCGCGAACAAAACGACCGGCTTGTCGTGACGCGGCGCCGGGACGCGATAATTTTCTAACAGCGCGCGCTTGTCCACCGCCATTGGCTTGAAGACGCGCGTGTCAATCCCGTTTGGAATGACGACGACGCGATTTTCAGCAACACCGTACGTCTCGATGGCGCCCGCTTTTTCGCGGTCGGTCAGCGCGATCAACACGCGCGCGTGGCGAATCGCGGAGAGCGCGAGCGATTGGTAAGCCGGATATTGGTGAAAGCCGTAATGCTCGGTGCCGTGAAGCGATATGACATACGGCGTTTTCGTTTCTGCCAACAGCGCGCCCATCACCCAACCGTGATGCACGTGCGCGAGGTCGGGCTTGAATCGCGCAATCTGATTTCTAATTTTCACGCGCAGGGTTTGCACCATCAACTGCCGTTGTTCTTCCGAAAGATTTCCAAAGGTCGTCGTCGGGCTGAGTGGATGCGTCGTAAAGCACGGAAAATTAAACGGCACGTCATATTTATTATTCACGCCGTTGTTGAACAAGACGGCATGAGTTGGATACGGTTTGCGCGGCGGATAGTGATCGGCGCAGATGACTTTGATCGCGTGTCGCGCCGCGTGGAGGGACTGGCTGATCTTGTCGCAATAAATCCCCGAGCCACACCCGCGCAGTGGAAAAGTGACCAGTTGAAGAATGCGCACAGAAATTTTTCTTTTAATCCGCCGCCGGCGCGTCTAACGCGCGCCGCGCGAGCAATGTGTTCATTTGGCGCACGCGTTGCGCGAGTACGCTGAACAAGCTCATCGCGAGATCCGGTTTATTACGAATAATCGCGGCGAGGGGTGCGTGCCGTACGCGGAGCAAGCGCGCGCGGGTCAGCGCGACGACATCGGCTGAACTCGGCTCTTGGTCGAAGACCGACAACTCGGCGACGTACTCACCTTGTCCCAATTCATTGATGCGGCTGACGTTTCCGTTGTCGGTATGTTGCACGGATAATTTTCCGGTAATGACAACAAACATCGCGTCGCCGCGCTCGCCCTCGCTCACGATCACGGCGCCGGGCTCGAGCCAAATTTCCTCGCTGATATGCGCGATGACGCGCAGGTCGTCCGTCGTCATTGCGGAAAAGAACGGTGATTGTTTGAGCGCGATCACTTTTTCGATCATGCCAAGCGAATGCGCGGCTTCGGTGGTGGCGGCGTCGTCGAGTTGATTGAGCAGGGTATACGCGGCTTGCTGAGCGAGCGGCGCGTTGGCGTCGCGGATCGTGGCTTGTAACGCGTCACGCATCTGGTCTAAACTCGGCAATATTTCCGGCGCGCCGCCTGGATGTTTGCGTTCGCGCCACAAGTGCGCCAACGTGTGGATCGTGATCGCGGACAACCAATCCGCGCGATTGAATTGCAAAGTGTACTGCGCCGCCGGCGCGGTGGCGACGCTTTCCAATTGGGGCCAAACGAGTTCGCTGACCTGTACGAGGGTCGGACGCGTCAACCTAAAATTCTCTTGCGCGAGTTTGCTCAACGTTTCCAATGAACTGCCGTCAAATAATGCCGTGACCAAGCGCGCGAGTCGCGGCGTGGTGATCGTTTCAAAGGTTTCAACGGCATTCGCGTGTACTTCTTCGCGCCCGCTCTCCAATGCGCGCCGCAGGGCGTCCGCGCTCGCTTCGTTGCTTAACGCGCCGAGCAACCAGAAAAGCCGGTCGAGAAATTCAGCCGCGATTTCCTGCAACCGCGCGTCCAGCACGCGCGCACCGGGCGCGTCAACCGGCGCCAGCGCGAGGCGGTGCGTGTGAACCGCGTATACATCGCGAATCAGCCGCTCACTCAATTCCAGCGCGCGTGTTCGCGCGCGCGAGCGGCGCGAGCGGCCGCGGCGCGCGCTCGCAAGCACAAACGCCGCGGATTCGGCGAGGTACGGATTGTCGCTCAACAACGCGCGTCCGAGTTCTTTGGGGATGGATCGAATCGCCGCGCACGCGCGGCGGCGCACGCCGAAATCCGGATCACTCATCGCCGTGAGGATAACGGCGCGCGCGGCTTTGTCTTTGAAACGCCGCATTCCGAACACTGCCGCCGCGCGCGCGCCGGGTGCGGGATCATTCAACGCGTCGCCCAAAGTTTTCAAACCGAGCGCGCGTAAATCGGGGGCGGCGAGCGCGGCGAGACTGCTGATCAATTCGAGCGTTTGCGCGCGCACCATGACATCGGGATCGCTCAAATACGGCGCGAGCCGGCGAATTAATTTTGCGTCGCCGGTGGCAGAGAGGACGCGCAAGCCGCGCGCGCGGCGCTGGCTGTTTTCCGCATCGGTCAGCCAGCCGTACAACACATAGACCGCCGGCATTTCAATATAAAAATCGCCGGAGGCGAGGAGCGGTGGAATCATCCGGGCTTGGGATTCCTCGTCCATCCGCGTGATTGTTTCCGCAAAAACGTTGAGGACGGTCAGGTCGCGCGCGAGTTGGTGTTCCGCACACAGCGCGTTGGCGGCGGCGCGGCGGACTTGCGGATCGTCGTCGCGCATCGCCGCCAAGCATAATTCCCGCACCGATTTCTCTTCGATCCATTCATCGCCGAGCGTGCGAATGATGGCGGCGCGGACAGCGGGCGAATGCGTCAGCGCGAGTTCTTGCAAAACCGGAATCGCATCGCGTCCGCGAAAATGCGTGTACATTTCCGCGAGCAAAATTGTAATGCTGTCGTCGCGACTGTCGCGCAAGCGTTGATCGAGCAGGCGGAGCGTGGCGGGATCGGTCAACTCCACGTCGTCGAGACTCGCGCGAAAGATTTCGAGCTCATCCTCCGCGACGAGTTTTTGCAACGCGCGGCTGTACTCGGTGCGTAATTTTAACGCGGTGAGAACATAAATCGCCGCGAGCAAGAGCGCCAGTGCCGTGATCTGCTCCGTCGTTAAAAAACCGGAAGCGATGACGACGGTGAGCGCGCCGGTCGCCAACGTGCCGAGCGATATTGCGATGCTATTAATCAGACTGCGCGCGCGGGCTTTGAGGCGCGCCGGAATGCTATTCAAAAGCATCGCGTCGAGCGGATTGCGAAAAACTTTTTTCAAGACGCGGTCGTTGATTCGCCCCAGCGTCGCGGTCGCGAGATTCGGGGCAAAGTTGAGCGCGGCGATACTTCCCAAAGTCAAAACGGGAAATGTGAGATTCATCGCGCCGATGCCAAAGCGTTCGACCATCCTTGAGAAAATAGTCGCGGAAAAAATCAGCCCGCCCAAACTCGTGATGACGTCCAATTGGCTGTAAAAATCGAATAAGGCGCCAGGGTTGCCTTTGTATTCCGCCCCAAAGACCTGCGCGGATTGAAAGAGCAAAAGTTTCATCAAAATCACGAGCGCAATCGTGGAGATAATCATCCAGCGCACGATGCCCAGCGCGCGCACCGCGCGCGCGTCGTTGGGCGCGTGAACTTTTTCGACTTGGATCAGCGCCGAATCCATGCGCGCTTGAGCGTGTTCGCGTTCTGCCGGCAATCGCACGCGCATCAGCGCGACGCACGCGAGGATGCCGGCGATGCAAAGCGCCGCCGCGAGCGCCATCTGTTCCAGTCCGATTGACTTTTTCAGCGTTGGCGCGAGCGCGCCGGCGACGACCGCGCCGGCAATGCTCGCGCTAATCAAGAGGGGCAACGCGCGTTTCGCCGCGCGGGTGTCGTAAAAGTTACTGCTGTAGATGAGCAAGTGCGCCGCGCCGATGTCGCCCAAAACGCCGGCGAGCAAATAATAATACGGATAAACAATTCCATAATTGCCGCGCGTGGCGGAGGTTGTCAGTAGCCATTGCACCGAAACCAGCCACACGATCATTGCGCCGCAAATCAACAGGAGTAGATTTTCGTGCGTGATGCGACTCGCGAGCGCGGCGTACCCAACACCGAACAAGACGATCAGCGCGGCGCTGGCGAGGAACATAAAAGATAATTCTGCCGCGCCCCAATTTTCAAGAAAGAGCGAGTTGCTGGCGTTGTCCGCCCAACGCAAGCCGATGAAAAACAACAGTTGCATGAGAAACAGCAACGCGGTTTTGGGAACTTCGGCGCGGCGAATCGAGAAAAGATCGAGAAATCGTTGAGCCATAATATTGAGAATACTTTCCGTATTCTTTTACGGGGCGGCGGAAGGGGTGGGCAAATTGCGGCAGGTTTGCCGATAAGGGAGCGCGCCGAAATACAATTTCCACTCGGCGGGCGAGAGATTGCGCGCGACGCGTTGACACACAAGCGCGTTAACTTCGCTTTGCGTCGTAATCTTCCACAACCTGCCGGTGCGATCTCCGCTCACGGTAGCGATCCATTCATTGTCCGGGCTGACGGCAACTGCCCACACGGGTCCGACATGACCGGGCAACACGATCGAACGCGTGGTGGGATCCGCCGCGCTCAAGTCCCATACGCGCGCCGTGCTGTCTTCACTGCCGCTGATCAAATAGCGGCTGTCATTGCTCGTCGCAAGCGCGCGCACTTCGCCGGTGTGTTCCTTCAGAATGAAACGGGTCGCTGGGGTTGCATTG
>Ga0247727_10011474_pt1 | contig 15456 bp, 10 predicted proteins | sample WisWelCaveWW1625_FD_202498 | JGI IMG/M metagenome (GOLD analysis project Ga0247727, IMG submission 202498) | Biofilm microbial communities from Wishing Well Cave, Virginia, United States - WW16-25 | ecosystem: Environmental > Aquatic > Deep subsurface > Groundwater > Cave microbial mat | place...
CTGTAGCTGGGTGTGATCGTCGGCACATCATCGCCGTAGGTCACCGTGTGGCTCGAGGCCGTCACGGTCAATGTGGCTTTGTCGACCGACACCGCGCCGGCCACGTAGCTGAAGCTGTAGTTGCCGTCCACGCCACCCGAGCAGTTCGTCGGATAGGTTGGCGGCGATGCCGGGGAGCCGTCCGTATAGGTCGTCGAGCAAGTTGGCGCCGTGTCAAGCACCGCTGCCGTCTCGCCATTGACGAAACCGCTGTAGCTCGGTGTCACCGACGGCACGTCATCGCCATACGTCACCGTGTGGCTCGAGGCCGTCACCGTCAGAGGTGCTTTGGCGATTGTCACTGCGCTACTCTGAACGGCAGTTCCCGGCGATGTGCCGGTTGCCGCGACTGGGGTTACTTCAAAGGTCAGTGTTTGTTCAACGTCTGCGCTTACAGTTGTATAGGTCAGACTTGTTCCCACAACAGTTGACCCATTTCGCAACCAGCGGAATGTGGACGTGCCTTGAGCATCGCCATCGGCATCGCTGTAAGTGTAGTTTCCGGTCAACAACTGTCCGTACTGGGCTGTGCCGGAGATCGACACGGCACTTGCAACCGGCGCCGTGTTGGTGTTGGCGTTGAAGGTGACTGTCAACGCTGGATTGGCGTTGAACCCGGCACTGCAGGGGTTGGTCGTGCCCGTGCAAGTCGAACTCGTAAGATTTGCCGGCGCGCTCCAGCCCCCGAATGTCGATCCGCCGGTGGCGGTCGCATTGAATGTTACGGTCACTGTGTTGGCAGAGGTCGTTATGTTCGGCGCGCACGTGCTCGTAACGGTCTGCGAGGCTAAGGCTGTGCCGGTACCGCCGCATGAGACCGGTGCATTAATGGTGCCTGTATTCGGGGTAAGCACCACTGAACCGGTGCCGGTACCCGCGAAGGTGAGAACAAAGTTGCGGGCATCTGTAAAGTCCCAAGTTGTAGCACCCGAAAGCTCACCGTAAGCGTATACATGATATTGAGCTACAAACCAGTCTGGCAGGTTGAATTGATAGACGAACGCGCCATTGTTATCTGCCGGCACATCATCAGCGAGTCTCCAGGAATCGCCGAGAACATCGTTGACGATTAGATGAACAGACTCGCCGGGCTGCCAGTTTCCACTGGTTAGTGTAACGAGCTCACCCATGTAGTAATCGTCCTTATCACTGTGGATAAAAGGCGTAAGCACGGGCCCTGTCGGTGTTGGCGCTGGCGCTGTATCAGTAGGCTCAACTCTTGGCTCTTCGGTAGGCGAGGCGGTTGGTTCCGCAGTCGGCTCAATTGTGGGCTCGAGAGTTGGCTCCGTCGTTGGCTGAGTCGTCGGTTCGACAGTTGGTTGAGTCGTGGGCACAACGGTCGGTTGAGTTGTAGGCTCAACGGTCGGTTGTGCGGTTGGTTCCGCAGTCGGTTCAACTGTCGGCGGAGGTGGAGCCGTTACTGTGAAGGATCCGCTCTGCGACGCATCGGAACTCTGGACGGTGGCAAGATATGAATAATAGCCATCCGGGGCATCGGCAGAAAGAGTAAACTGGCAGAACCAGGCGCCATTTTCGTTGGCGTCCGTCTCACAGGCGGCAGTATAGCCGTCCGGGCCGGTCACGTCCACGTGGACAGTCTCGCCGCCCAGGAAGCCGGTCCCGTCACCGCTGAGGGTGACCACACTACCCGGTGCGTAATCGGACTGGTTTGTTCCCACATAGGCCAGGGCGCCGATCGGCGCCACAGCCTGGAAGAGAATCAGGGCGATCACAAATGCATTTAAGAATTTATTTTTCATTTCGAACACTCCTCTCAAATCAAATAGATGAATTCAACTGAATTGAATCGAACAAATAAAGAAGCCCCGTATATTTTAATAGTCACCTCCCTGTGTGGAATGTGCTCCATGAGGAGCAAAATAACAGGAAATAAAAAACCGCCCGTATTTCATGGGACGAATTCCATCTCGATGAAATGCGAGGCGGTACGAGAGGATCTCGACTTTCGTCTGAGTCTCTTGATTGGTATTGCGAGTGGATGTATGAGCAGGTATTTTCATTTAAGCAAGAAATTCCTTACATCTCTGCAAGCACGATGTCATGACGCAAGGGAATATAGGCAGTTACAGTTGCCCCGTCGCAGGAAGGTTACAAAAGGCTTGCAAGGCGTCGCAGGAATCCGCCTTTTAGTCACAGGGAAGGACAAAACCGTTGAATAAAAGAAACCTCCCCAACATTTTGTGTTGAGGAGGCAAATTGGACGAAGCAAGTCGGGTTTACGGCGCGGCCAGTTTGTAGCCCACACCGGCTACGGTCTGAACGATGAGCGGGTTGGCCGGGTCGGACTCGATCTTTCGGCGCAGGCGATAGACGACGTTCTTGAGCATCGTGTTATCCACCTCGCCTGTATATCCCCACACCCCCCGGTTCAACTCTTCGACGGTCACGGTACGGCCGGCCCGGTTCATCAGGTAATAGAGGAGACGAAGTTCCAGGTTCGTCAGCTTCACCGGCTGGCCGTTATCCAGAATGATCATCTTCTCGGCAGGAAACACGTGCATCCCCCCGATCTTCATCGGCTCCAGCGTGCCGGTGCTCGCGCTCCAAGACCGCCTCAGCCAGACCTTGATCTTGGCCTGGAACAACGACGGGCTGACAGGCTTGAGCATGCAATCGTCCACGCCAGCTTTATAGGCTTCTATCACATATTCCTCCGATCGGGCTGGAGACAACAGCAGGAACGGAGCCAGCACTTCGGCGCGCAAACTTTTGATCAGCTCCAGTGTTTGCGCCTCTGGAAAATTAATGTCGAGAATCACCAGGTCCGGGGTTTCCATTTCACAGCGCTGGAGCGTGCGAGTGGGGTCGGCTTCGAGCAGCACGTTCAACTTCTGCTGTTGCAGACTGAATACCAACAACGGTCCCGTTGTCTGCTGGTTGCTTACGATCAATACCTTTGGTTCAAGTCCCAGTTTTTCGGTCATGCCTTGCTCTTTTTCATTTCCTGTTTCTTCTCCCTCAAGGATACCACCCATATTCATTTGAGGAATGAATCATTTTTACATCAAAGCCGCGCTCCATTCATATCATTACCATTGCCATTCGCATTGCCCTGTGATATTATCCCGTCACAATTCAATAGCCCCAATACGGCGCTCTTATCCAGAGAGGCGGAGGGAACGGCCCTGCGATGCCTCGACAACCTGTTTTAGTTAGATAGTTGGATAGTTTTGTTAGTCGGGTAGTTTTCACTTGCAATCGGCAAGGCGCTACGAAACTATAAAACAAAAAAACTACTAAACTAACCCAAGGTGCCAATTCCGACAGAAGGATGTTCTGGTAGATGAGAGGGAAACTGCCTCAAACGTAGATTGCCCTTTCAGCACGTCCGAATGGGCAATTTTATTTCTTAGGCTCTTTGGGATTAAGTGGGGTGAAGTTGCCACAGAGCGCACAGAGACCTTTGAGAAAAAGCTCAAAAACTCATTTTCTCTGTGATCTCTGTGGCTTACCCCACCAAATACCAGAGGACCATTTCTTAAAGGAGAAAGAAAAAACAATGAGCAACACTTTTATGACCTCCCCCAAGCTGATGTTCACTTCCGAATCAGTGACGGAGGGACACCCCGATAAACTATGCGATCAAATCTCGGACGCGGTGCTGGATGCGTGCCTTGAGCAGGATCCACGCTCGCGCGTCGCCTGCGAAACCGCAGCGAAGACCGGCTTTGTCATGTTGTTGGGTGAGATCACCACAAAAGCCTTTGTTAACTTCGACGACCTCGTACGCAAGGTGGTGTTGGAAATCGGCTACGACAGCAGTGACAAGGGCTTCGACGGCCATACCTGTGCCGTGCTTACAGCCATCGCCAGCCAAAGCCCGGATATCGCCATGGGTGTGGATCATGCATACGAAACACGCGATGGACATCACCTTACGGACGAGGAAGTTGAGTCCATTGGCGCGGGCGACCAGGGTATGATGTTCGGATTCGCGTGTAACGAAACACCCACCCTCATGCCGTTGCCTATCTATCTCGCGCACAAGTTAACGCGTCGGCAAAGTGAACTTCGGAAAAACGGAACCATCTCGTGGCTTCGTCCCGATGCGAAGAGTCAGGTCACGATCGAGTATTCGCAGGGCAAACCCAAAAGAGTGGATACCGTCCTGATCTCCACACAGCACGCGCCCGATGTTTCGCAGGCAGAGATCACTGAAGCGGTAACTGAGGAAATCATCATGCCCGCGCTCCCTGCCGAATTGGTTGATAAGAACATCAAAGTGTTTGTGAACCCAACCGGTCGCTTCGTGGTCGGTGGTCCGATGGGTGACGCGGGTCTGACGGGCCGCAAGATCATCGTAGACACATACGGCGGCATGGGCCGGCATGGCGGCGGCGCATTCAGCGGGAAGGATCCCACAAAGGTGGATCGTTCCGCGGCATACGCGGCGCGCTATGTGGCGAAGAACATTGTTGCCGCAGGGATCGCCGACCGCGTGGAAGTGCAGGTGTCTTACGCCATTGGAGTTGCGCATCCTCTTTCGGTGAACGTGGAAACATTTGGCGGGGCAAAGATTGCGGATGAAAAACTCACTTCACTCGTGGATGAACATTTTGATCTTCGCCCGGGCGCCATCATTCGCGATTTGGGCTTGCGCAAACCGATCTATCGCAAGACCGCCGCGTACGGTCACTTCGGACGCGACGATATCGAGTTCCCCTGGGAGCGAACCGACAAGGCTGATGCACTGAAGAAAGCCGCGGGGCTGTAAGAAGAATTGGCAACAAAATGCTTCTGAGAAATTCAGAGGCATTTTTTTATTGACCGCTTGCATAAGTAAGCCGTCGCTTAGCCACACACCTGCCTGAATTGCTTCGCAAATCACGGGCGGCGCCAGGGGAGTTCACAGAGACCTTTGAGAAAAGCTCATTTTCTCTGTGGTCGCCGTGGCAAGAAGACTTTTGCAAGAGGTTTAATATCTCTTCAATCCAAACGGCGAGACATCCAATTCAGTTTTTTCTTCGTTCACCAACTGCGAGACCAGTTTCCCCGTGATCGGTCCCAGCGACATGCCGAGCATGGCGTGCCCCGCGGCGATCACAAGATTATCCAATTCATTTGAACGACTAATGATCGGCAACCCATCCGGCGTGCATGGGCGAAGCCCGCGCCAGATCTCGATCACCTTTGCCTCCGCAAGCCCCGGCAGATAGTCGGCAGAAGCCTTTTGCATGGCGCGGATCCGGCGTGAGTTAAAAGAAAAGTCCATTCCGGCCAGTTCAAGCGTCCCTGCGATTCGAAGCGCATCGCCAAACGGGTTGACCACAACACTCGCCTCCGAAAACAACAATGGCAGTTTCGGAGTCACCGACGAATTTTCCAGCGTAATGCTATATCCTTTCGCGGCTTGAATCGGGATGCGCAGATTCAACCCACGCGCCACATCCGGCGACCACGAGCCAGTTGCAAGAACGATTTGTTTCGCGGCGAATTCCCCGCGCGTGGTGTGGACTTTTGTGATTCTTCCACCAGCAGATTCAAACCCCATCGCTTCTGTCCTGGTCCAAACCTGCACGCCGAGACCCTGAGCCTTTTCTGCCAACCCAGCGACGAAGCGATACGGGTGGATGCGCCCATCGCGCGGATAATAAATTCCGCCAACGACTTGCGGCAGAAGCGCAGGCTCGAGATGATGGGCTTCGTTTGAATCCACCACCTTGAAAGGGATGCCAAACTTTTCAAATAAATGCGCTTCTTCTTTTTCCTGCTCGAGCGCCGATTTCGATAAACATACCAGCAGAGACCCATTCCCCTCGAAACCAAAATCAAAACCTGCGGTCTTCGCAAGTTCTTCATACAGCGCTCGGCTTGCAAACAGAAGATCGCGTAAAACAGGCAATGCACGGATCATGTTTCGATGTCGGCTGGCAACCACAAAACGCGCCAGCCAGTGGAACAAGTCCATATCGAATCGCGGCTTGATATAAAACGGGCTCTCCGAATCGAGCAACCAGCGCAAGCCGTTCCCCAGCGCGCCCGGCGATGCCAATGGCACAGCATGACTCGGCACGATGAGTCCGCCGTTACCATACGAACAGCCGGAGGCAATCTCCCCCTTTTCAATTAGTGCAACCTGCAAACCCTTTTGCGCAAGATCATACGCGGAGCAAACCCCGATCACTCCCCCGCCGATGATGAGGACATCTGGTTGGGAATTCATGCAGGTAGTTATATCACAGGAACTTTACAGCCCATCTGTTCCCAAGGGATGCTTCGCGATAATATTTTTCGCCGCGCCATCCTTCACTTCGTACTGTCCGCCCATGTAATACGCGGTCAAGACAGCGGTTTGCGGTTGTCCGCTGCCGTTGTAGGGGATGTACAGTGTCGTGGTACGCGTGCCATCGCCGTCATACGCAAACGCCCAATGCGCGCTTAGGTTACCTGGGGAAGCACACGTTCCGCTAGCAAGTTTTTGAATTGTTGAAATCCTGTTTTCCGGGTTGTAGGTCTGTTTGAAGGTAACTCCGCCTTCCACGCGGCAGGTCATATTGCCATTGGCATCATATTCATAGGTGTCAGGTGATCCGGTTTCAGGTGTCACGTTGGTGACCGCATGGGGAATCGTCGCGCTGTATTGATAGGTGCGCGCGAACCACCCTGCCGCGTTCGTGGCCTGCGGGTCGTTCACACCCGGGTCGGGTAGTGTGCCGATGTACGAGAACCTGCGAGATTCAAAATCGTCAAAGTAAATCGTGCCACGAGTGCCGGTTTCCATGCCTTGTGAACCCAAGCGGACGTCAGTCAATGTGCGCGTGTCGTTGTCGATGAACGTCAAGGATTGTTTCTGAATGTCGTCGAGCCAGAGGGTCAACGATCCGCTGTTTGCGAAGGCTTGGTAGTGGATTTCCACTGCACTCCACGCGTTCGGGATATCGTACCAACTGGTGTCGGTCCATGTGCTCGTCCCATCGGGTAACAATCCCGCGCGGATTTGATAACTCGTCGTAGTCTTCTGGAGTTGAATGCGCAAAACGTCAGTTGTGCTATTCCGCCCGGTAAAGAGATCGAGAACATCGTTGGTCGCCATAGTAAGGCTGTTCGGGTTTACGTAGAAGCGCGTTCGATACTGCGTTTCGTTGTTCGGCGTATCGTCCTGAACGTAAATGGCATTGTTGTCGTCGAGGACGGCTTGCAACCCGTAGAGTCCCCAGTAATCGGCAGAGTCCGAGGCGGAGAGATCGCCGGAATCGTTCACATTGGAAGTCCACTGGCTAAGGTTGGCAGTCTCAAAGTCCGCGTTGAAGATGGTGTCGGCGGTATCCTGCTTCTGCAAATACCCCGGCGTGAGGTTTCCGCTGAAAGTGTTTTCGTAATAGACCGCAATGCGACCGGAGCCAGCAGCGGTATAGTTGGTTCTACCTGTGACCGATACTGTGTTAAGGGAGATCGTATTTCCTTCAATACGTATGGCGCCTCCCGAGCCTGCGCCTCCTGCGTAAGAAGCATTCGGCCAACCTGCAACACCATGTGCACCACTCGCGGATAGAGCGCCTGTAAAGGCGATCTGATTAGCAACTACGAAGATAATGCCGCCGCCATTGCCGCCTGATCCCGCGAAGTGTTCAAGGGGATTACTACTGTGAATGTTCCCCCCGCTACCGCCTGAGCCTGGTATCAAGTCATTCAAGGTACTCTCGCCATAGCTCAAGCCCCCCAAGCCCACCTTGTGAGTGTGGCTTTCTAGGTTTCATAACAAAAGGAGTCGGGTGATTAATTACCCGGCTCCCTGTCTGCTTGTTTACCTGTCTGTCTACCCGCCCACTTCCCTCACGGCTTCTCCAACCCATGCTCCGTCAAAAACCTTTCGTCTTCCAGAATTTCCTTCGTCGCGCCGTCTGCCACGATCATGCCTTCGTCCATCACGATGGTGCGCGGGAATAACTCCTGCACCATTCTCATATCATGCGTCGAGATCAACATCGTGATCGGCAGTTCGCGCAATAAATTGATCAACGTCCTGCGCGCGCGCGGGTCGAGACCTGCTGATGGCTCATCCAAAATCAGGATGCTCGGATTCATCGAAAGCACCGTCGCAATCGCGATTCGTTTTTTCTCGCCTACACTCAAGTGGTGTGAAAGGCGATCGCGATAAGATGACATGCGCACGGCTTCGAGCGCCGAGTCCACGCGGGTGAACACTTCTTCTTCAGGCAGTCCCATGTGGAGAGGACCAAACGCCACGTCCTCGAACACGGTCGGTGAGAAGAGTTGGTCGTCGGGGTTTTGAAACACGAGTCCGACCATTGCGCGGATCACAGGTAAATTGTCACGCGAGAGGCGCATGTTCCCGATCTCGATGCCGCCGCGTCCCTCCAAAATCCCATTCAGTTGCAGCATCAACGTGGATTTCCCCGCGCCGTTAGGTCCGACCAACGCGACTTTATCTCCCGCACATAAATTAAACGTAACGCCGCGTACTGCCGCGTGCCCATCGGGGTATGAAAAGTGCAAACCGTTCACTTTGACAACGTCGCCTTCACATTCGATATTTTTCATCAAAGTCTCCCTGCAATCTGCATGAGGATAAGGCTCGCAAATGAGAGCAAACCGGCGAGCCAATCCGCGTCGTGAAAATGATGCGGATGGATCGTCATCAACTCGCCTTTGTATCCGCGCGAAAGCATCGCGTTGTAGACGCGGTCACTGCGCTCGTAGCTTCGCAGGAATAATTGTCCTGCCATGTGACCCGCGACGCGCGCGCGCCAAGCCACGCTTCCTCCGCCGCCTTGGCCTGCCACCGTTGCCGAACGCGCCTGCCTCGCCCTCATCAGCCGCATCACTTCGTCCGCCAGCACAAACAGGTAACGATAGAGAAATGAGATGATGATCGTGATGATGGCAGGCACGCGCAAATGCCGGAGGGCGTGTACGATCTTCGGGAACTCCGTCACCGCGACCAGCAGGATCGCCAACTGCACCGAAAGCCACGAGCGAATGACGATGCTTACAAAACGCAGCATACCCGCGTCGGTGATCGTGAAATCCCACAGGGCGAATCGAAAAGAGGACACAGGCTCGCCCGGTATTGAAAACAGAACGGTGATCGCGGCAAGCGCAAACGGAAAGGCAATGAACGAACGACGAAGCGTGAATCCAATACCCAGCCCGGAAATAGCATTGGCAATCAAAACAAAAGCCCATGCAAGCCCAAACGCAATCCATGCCCCATCGGGTAACAGCGCGTTGGAGAGGATGAACGCGATGGTCACCAGCACTTTGACTCGCGGGTCAAGGCTGTGGATGGGGCTGTGCCCGTGGTGATAACGGTCGAAGGCGTCGGAATGCATTGATTTACGAATTACGATTTACGAATTTGGATTTACGATTTGGAGTGCGACGCACCTGCGTGTCAAGCCTTTTTCTGCAATGAACGGCTTGCAATGAAAACGAGCGCAATCAAGACCAGTACGCCGATTGCACCTGCAAGGATCGTCGAAAGCGGGGTCGAACCCAGGAACGGAACTGCATAATCAGGAATAATTTTGAATGGGGCAGACTGGCCTGTGCTGAGAAAACCCAGATCACCCGCGACCCGTTCCAAACCATCCGGGTTTGCCGATGCAAACGGCGAGAGCAAAACAACAACCAGAGAGATCAATATTCCAGCCGCCACCCATCCGCGGCTGCCTCGTGCAGAGGGCGATTTTTCATCCAGCAAATCGGGGCGGGTTTGGAGGATAAACGCAAGCGCGGCAACGGTGATGAGCGTTTCCCCAATCCCGATCAGCGCGTGAGTAACAAGCATGGCGGGGATCACAACCTGTAGTTGTGACGTTCCGCTTAACCATAGTTGCAGTGAAGTGAGGAGCGCGCCAGCCATTACGGACAACCATGCGGCGATTCCAGCAACCGTCAGTTTCGCGGTGCGGCTCGCGCCGGAAACACCGCGGTACAGTCCATAGCCTATTGCCGCGGTGACCAGGCCCATATTCAAAATGTTCGCACCCATCACAAGCAGACCGCCATCCTGAAACAGCAAAGCCTGCACGGCGATGACGGCAGTCATCACGAGCATCCCCGCCCACGGACCGAGCGTGATCGCGGCGAGCGCGCCGCCCAACAAGTGACCGGAGGTTCCACCCGCGACTGGAAAGTTGATCATCTGCGCGGCAAAGATGAATGCCGCCATCACACCCATCAACGGCACCTGTTTTTCACCCAGCGATCTGTTTGTTCGCGAAACTGCCGCGCTCAACGTAATGGCAGTAATCGCCCAGCAGATCAATGAAACAATCAGGCTCAAGAATCCATCCGGAATATGAAGGGGAACGGGTGAGTAATGCATATAGGTTTCCTTTTCCAGGCTACTGGCACTTCGGGCATACCCCGAAGAAAGTCACATGACTATCAATACGTAAATATCCGCTTGTTGATTCCAATTTACGAAAAAGGTTTTCAAGCAGGCTATGTTCAACTTCCATCTCTCTGCCGCATACCCTGCAAACAACGTGGTGATGATCGTCGCCTGCGATCTCATAGGTGAGATGACCATTGCCAACCTGGGCGGGACGCGCCAAGCCGTTTTCTGCAAGGAATTCGAGCGTGCGGTACACCGTCGACTCTGTGATGCCGGGCAAATCACGCCTGGCTTGTTTATGAACTTCTGTAGGAGAAAGATGAGTCCCTGCATTGCGAAGGACGTGCAGGATTGCCATTCTCTGTGAGGTCATTCGAAAGCCGCGGGCGCGCAGTTGAGGGGCATACTCTGAAGCGCAGGACATATTCTTCCTTATTGCAAGTTCTTACAATAACTCTGTTTTCAGTATACCCAGCCATACTGATTCTTACATTAAAAATGCCAGCAGGAAATCTGCTGGCTATGGAGGAGGGTGCGTCGCACCGTATTTAATTGACCGAATCAATCGAAGTAAAGGCTCAATCAACGGACCTTTCCTCTCGGTTTAGTGCGACGCACTTTCAACTTCTTACTTTCAAATCTACGGTTCCCAAAAGAATTGCATCATGGCAAAGATGAAGGGTTTGCCATTGAGGTAATCAATCCCAATTGCCCAGGTATGCCAATCGAGGAAACCGTATTGGTCGGCGCCTGCGAAGAACACAGCATAGAAATTTCCCGGATAGGGCCAAACAAGTTCATACGTCGCGCCGCCATGTTTGAGGTCGTTGCAGTGAAGCGTATACGGCTGGTTGAAAACCTCCACCAGATCAGGCACGATCACATCATGGAAGGATCCCTTCTTTGGGGCGCCGCTTCCAGGCTCATCTCCCCAGGCGGCTTCGAAGGTCGTTTCGTAAAGGAACTTTGCCTGTTCCGAAGTATAGGTTATGACGTTCCCATACCGGATCCAGCGAACTTCCATGCCGCGCGATGGATGAACCAGTGAACTCAACAACTCGCCATTTGAAGTCAGCGTGGACGATTTCAATGCGGCGATCAAAGCAGTCACTTGCGGATCGGTGCAAAAAGGTACTACGGCTGGCGGCGTTGATGTAAAAGTGTTCGTTGGAATTGCGGTAAAGCCAATCGGTGTGAATGCCGGTGTGTTGGCGCTGAGAAACGTCGAAGTGGCGGAAGGAGCTGGGGGAACTGTGGCAGTTTCGGTTGGAGCCTGAGGCGTGGCAGCGGGGAGGGTGCATCCTGTCAGTATAATAATTCCAAGAAATACAAGCATATTTTTTAGCATATCAATCTCCTCTTTATTTATGACTCAACATACACATAACGCCCTGCAGGTTTCTCCAACGCGGAGTCGTTTTCAAGGATAACCTGCGGGGCGGTGCGTATCATCAGTTCTAAGGACAGTTTTGTTAGTTTGAAAGTTCCATGAATTATCAGTACTTCACGAAAGGGTTTCGTAGTGGCGACTTTAGCCGCTTTTTGCCCGAACGACTATTGTACCTATCCAAATTAATCGAGCAATAAACGCCTGTGGAAAACGACCGAGCCTGACCACGGAGTCACTGAGTTTTTAAAAGATTTTCTCAGTGTCTCAGTGTCTCAGTGGTTCAAAACGGGTTGATCGGATTGCTCGATTTAATTCTTAATCTGCAAAAGTCGTTACTACGTTTTCGTGACCTGCTGATTATATCCATCCTTATGTCGTAATAAAGCCCGACTGCGGAAGTCGGGCTTTATGGGTTACGGATTTTCTCCGAAGGCGATCACAACGATGTGCTGGTTCAGCAATTGAGGGGTCGGCGAATTTTTGCCGGGGACGATTTGTCCCAGTGTATAACCGCCGGCAATTGGAACGTGTTCCCCAAGAATTTCGCGTACGGCGGCAACTTCACTTCCCGGATGCGATTTGAGCAACATATCCCACGCCAGGTCAACAAGCACAAGCGCAAAGGCTGGCTTGCTCCCTTCCAATTGTTTCAATGCCTGTTGCGCGGCTTCTTGCGCGGCATTCGCACAAGAGATGCGGCTGCCAACCAGAAGATACGCGTCCACGCCATCGCGCACCGGAGCGTTCATGCGGAAACTGCCATCCGCCTCCACGCGGATCGGCGCACGGATCATCAATTGATCGCCCTGCTCCACTCCGAGCGGATACAACCGCGCAAGATGGCTCAATGGTGGAAATGCCCATTCGCGCGCCGGGTAGCCAAATAATTTTGCATAGGTCTCAGATGCGGGGTGACCGTCCAGCGTGCGCAGCCAGAAGCCGCGCGAACGCGTCACGCGGAACTGACGGCCGATGGGGTTCCATCCGTGCGCTGAGCCAATGCCCACGCGCAGGTCTCCGCGTAGAAACGCGGCAGCGAGGGCTCCGGTCCCAGTCTGTGGACCAGCCATCTGGTAGGAATGACCTGTGTGCAAATCCCCGGAGGAAAGTGCGCCCGCGAGTGGAGGTGATTCATTGGAAATTGCACTGCACAGTTGATCCGCATCGCCGTTGAAACCGTCCGCAAAAAATAAAAGAGCTTTATTATCTTTATGATCGGATGCGGCTTTTGAAAGCTTTGATCCGGTCTCGCGCGCGCTCTGGGCATAACCGGGCAACCAATGCGTTTCAGCGTGCAAATCCCCCGCCATCAAAACAACAACCACTGAATTCGGATGAACACCCTCGTTTGTCAACCCAACCGGACTGCTAAAGCCGATCATTGAAGTATCGCCAAGCAGGCTGGATACGCCGCTGACAACTTCGCGTGCCTGATATTGATGCGAAGCAATGACGAAGCCGAAAGCTGGCACCGCGGAACCAAGCCTGTTCAACGCGTGATGCGTCGCCTGCAAGCCTGCTTCGCGGCCATTCAATGCCTGTGCGTGCCCAATGGATATGTTCAGGGTCATAGTTGTGAAAACCCTTCGGTGATGGGAACGGTAAAGTGAAAGGTTGTGCCCTTTCTAAACTCACTGTCGAACCAAATGCGCCCACCTTGCATTTCCACCAGGCTTTTCGTGATGTTCAAGCCCAAGCCTGTGCCCGGCGCTTCGCGCGCTTTTAGATCATCCGAACGGAAGAATTTCTGGAAGATCTTGGACTGATCTTCGGCGCTGATTCCAATACCGTCATCTTTCACCCACAGATGCACAACACGTTTCGCGCCCTGAACGTCCCATTGATTCAGCGTCGCCTCGGCGCCGACCACGATCTTTCCGCCTTCGGGCGTATATTTGTGCGCGTTACTGACAAGGTTGGTAAGCACCTGACCCACACGAAGGCGGTCTGCCCAAACCTGGGGGAGTTGCATCGGAAGCAGAAGGTTCACATCCTGCCGCTTGTCTTCGATCTGCCGCTTGGTGGAACGCACAACATCATCCACCACTTCGGGAACATCCACAGCCCTGAAGTCCAGCCGGAGACGCCCGGCTTCGATTTTTGCGTTGTCGTTGAGGTCAGACACAAGGGCAGACATACGCTCGACGTTGGAACGGATCGTACCGAGGAAGTTGGTCTGCATATCATTGATCTGCCCCACCGACCCCGCCGCGAGCAATTCAGAATATCCTTTAATGGAGGTCATTGGGTTTTTCAACTCATGCGCAACGAAGGATACAAACTCGCTCTTCGCTTCATTCGCGCGCTGGAGTTCGTCGTACAGTTGAGCATTGGAGATGGCGATGGCGGCGTTATCGCTCAAACGGTTCAAGAAGCCGAGATTTACCTGCGAGTCGCTGGTGCTTTCGAGAAGGAGCAATCCGATCACGTCTGCCTCGCGGCGGATTGGAACGATGATTTGTGTGTGTGCGCCCGGGAAGATTCCCTTTGCGCCGTTTTTCAAAAGTGAGACTTGACTCGGTTGCCCGCTTTGAATTACCGTTTGGATGGAGGGCATTTCAAGAGGGAAGCGTGAACCAGGCTGGTCGGTCAGTACATCTTCATACCCCTCCTGCACCATAATCCGCAGATCATTTTCATGCAACATGCCCACCAGTCCAGCCTCTGCATGGGATTGCCTCATCGCCCAATCGAGCGTGATACGCATGGCGCGGTCCACTTCGAGGGTGGCATTCAATTCACGGACAATGCGTCCCATGATCGAGAGTTCATCGACTTTCGCAGTGAGTTCCTGATCTGTGAGGGCAATCAGGCGCGCATTTTCGATGGCTACCGCGGCTTGCCCGGCAAAAGCGGTGAGCAGGTTTTGGTCATCTGGCACGAAAGGCAACCCGTCGCGGCGGTTGATGACCTCGATGACGCCCAGGACGCGGTCCTTGACCTGCATGGGAACTGCGAGAAGCGAGCGCGAAACGAATCCGGTTTGTTTATCCGTGGCATCTGAACGCGTGGTGGAATGTTGGGCATCGTTTTCGATCACTGGTGCGCGGGTTTGCACGGCGCGCCCGACTATCCCTGTCCCCGGGGGAAGTTTTTGGCCCAACAGATTCCCTGCCACGGGTCCTACGGTCACACGGAAGACGAGTTCGCCCGTTTGGTCGTCCATGAGGAACAACGTGCCTGCTTCACAATTCAAAATGCCGACAGCGTTTTCAAGAATATTTTGAAGCAATGGCTCCTGTTCCAACGTGGAGGTCAACTGCCTTGTGATTTCATTCAATGTGGAGAGTTGGTGCGCGCGTTGTTGTGTCTCTTCCAACAAACGGGCTTTTACAATGGCGCCGACTGTTTGATCTGCGATGGCCTGTAACAGGTCAAGTTGTGCGCGGGTATAGGTAACAGTTGCATCGCGGCTCCCAACACTCAACGCGCCCATCGTTTCAGCCCCGGCGTTGAGTGGCACGCCCATCCATGCGTACACACCCTGCGAAGAAGGAATGATGTTGCGCGCCTGGCATTCCCGTGTGTAATCCTGGGTGAGGAGGGGGCGTCCCCTGCGGATGACCTCCTGCCCCAACCCGAAGTTGGATGGAAGCGGTTTATTTTCGCGGCTTGAGGCGCGATCCCTGTCATCCACGCAGAAACCATAGTAGAAATAACTACCCGCTTTGTTATACAAAGTAATATGGAAATGGGTGGATGG
>Ga0247727_10011475_pt1 | contig 15456 bp, 16 predicted proteins | sample WisWelCaveWW1625_FD_202498 | JGI IMG/M metagenome (GOLD analysis project Ga0247727, IMG submission 202498) | Biofilm microbial communities from Wishing Well Cave, Virginia, United States - WW16-25 | ecosystem: Environmental > Aquatic > Deep subsurface > Groundwater > Cave microbial mat | place...
GCTGGATCACCGAGGGGCTGCACCTCAACTTCTACTTCGGCGGCACCTCGCTGCTGATCGTGGTGGGGGTCGCCATGGATACCGTGGCGCAGGTCGAGGCGCAGCTCGTGATGCGGCACTACGACGGCTTCACGGGACGGGGAGGCAAGAGGATTCGTGGCCGCCGCTAGCACCCGCGCCGCGCACGACAAGGTCCGCGTGATCTTCCTCGGTCCTCCCGGGGCGGGCAAGGGAACGCAGGCCGTGCGGCTCGCGACGCACCTGGGCGTGCCCAAGATCTCGACGGGAGAGATGCTGCGAACAGCGATCGCGAAGAGCACGCCGCTCGGGCGGGAAGCGGGCCCGCTCATGGAGCAGGGCCGGCTCGTGCCCGACGCACTGCTGGTGAAGCTGATCGGAGAGCGCACGGCGGAGGGCGATTGCCGGCTGGGTTTCGTGCTCGACGGCTTTCCGCGTACGCTGCCGCAGGCGGAGGGTCTGGAGCAGATGCCGGGGGGCGACCCGCGCGGTTTCATCGTGTTCGATTTCCAGGTCCCGCGCGAGGAGCTGATGCAAAGGCTCAGCGGCCGGCGCTGGTGCCCGTCGTGCCAAGCCACGTATCACGTGACCAACGATCCCCCGAAGCGTCCGATGATCTGCGACGTGTGCGGCAGCGGGCTGGTCCAGCGCGAGGACGACCTCGAGGCCGTGGTCGAGCGGCGCCTGCGCGAGTACGACGAGCGCACCCACCCGCTGATCGAGTACTACCGGTCGCGGGCGCGGATGCGGCCGATCGACGGCAACCGCCCGCAAGACGCGGTGTTCCAGGGCCTGCTGCAGGCCGTGGAGGCGTGCGCGTGAGCATCCAGAAGTCCTGGAGCGAGCTTCAGACGATGGCGCGCGCCTGCCGGATCGTGGTCGAGACGCTCGACTTGCTCGAGGCGGCAGCGCAGCCGGGCGTCACGACCAGGGAGCTCGACCGGGTGGCGCGCGAGGCGATCGAGAAGGCCGGGGCGCGCCCCGCGTTCCTCGGCTATCGCGGCTACCCGGCGACGCTGTGCATCTCGGTGAACGAGGAGATCGTGCACGGCATCCCGGGCCCGAAGAAGCTCCAGGAAGGCGACATAGTGGGGCTCGACCTCGGCTGCGTCGTGGACGGCTTCTACGGCGACGCCGCCCGCACGGTCGCGGTGGGCCGCACCAGCGCCGAGGCCGAGCGCCTGATGAGGGTGACGCGCGAGGCCCTCTTCGCGGGGATCGACTTGTGCCGCCCGGGCAAGCGGGTGGGCGACATCGGCCACGCGGTGCAGACGCACGCCGAGAGCTTCGGTTATTCTGTGGTGAAGGACTTCGTCGGCCACGGGATCGGCACGAGCCTGCACGAGGAGCCGCAGGTCCCGAACTACGGCCCCGCGGGCCGCCGCGAGCGTCTCGTCCCCGGCATGTGCCTGGCGATCGAGCCGATGCTCAACGTCGGCCGCGCGGAGGTCGAGGTGCTGGCGGACGGCTGGACCGCGGTCACGCGAGACGGCAGCCTTTCGGCGCACTTCGAGCTGTCGGTCGCGGTCACCGAGGCCGGACCGTGGATCCTGTCGGAACCCTACCCGTACGCGCGGGAGGAGGCGGCGAATGCCTGAAGCTGGCGAGGCGCTCGAGGTGGAAGCCACGGTGCGGGAGGCGCTGCCGAACGCGCTCTTCCGCGTCGAGCTCAAGGGCGGCTCGAAGGGCGCGGTCGTGGCGCACGTGGCGGGGGACTCGAGCCTGCTGCGCTTGCGGCCGGGCGACCGGGTGGTGGTGGAGTTGGCGCCCTACGACACGGGGCGTGGCCGCATCGTGAGGCGGCAGTGACGTCCAGGGGAATGAAACAGTGAAAGTCAGGTCGTCGGTCAAGAAGATCTGCGTGAAATGCAAGGTGGTCCGCCGCCACGGGGTGGTGAGGATCATCTGTCCGAACCAGAAGCACAAGCAGAGGCAGGGGTAGCAGATGGCTCGTATTGCAGGCATCGACCTTCCGCGGCAGAAGCGGGTCGAGATCGCGCTCACCTACATCTACGGGATCGGCGTCACCCGTTCGAACCGCGTCCTCCAGCAGGCCGGGATCGAGCGGGCGGTGCGGGTCAAGGACCTGTCCGAGGAGGAGGTGAGCCGCATCGCCAAGATCCTCGATGGCGAGGGGAGCGTCGAAGGCGATCTCCGCAAGGACACCGCCACGAACATCAAGCGCCTGATGGAGATCGGGTCCTACCGTGGCGGACGCCACCGCAGGAACCTGCCCGTGCGGGGCCAGCGCACCCACACGAACGCCCGCACCCGCAAGGGGCCGCGGCGCGCGATGATCCGCGCCAAGAAGGCCTAGGAGCCGGAACATGAGCAGCACGAAGGTCGTCGGAGCCAGAAAAGCAAAAAAGGAGAAGAAGCACGTGGTGCACGGCATCGCACACGTGCACGCCTCCTTCAACAACACGATCGTGACCATCACCGATCTCGAGGGCAACGTGGTCTCGTGGTCGAGTGCTGGAACACTCGGCTTCAAGGGCTCGCGCAAGGGGACTCCCTTCGCGGCGCAGCAGGCGGCCACGACGGCCGCCGGCAACGCGCGTGAGCACGGGCTGCGCTCGATCGACATCCGGGTCAAGGGGCCGGGCAGCGGGCGCGAGTCCGCGATCCGTGCCCTCCAGGGCGCCGGGATCGAGATTAAGTCGATCCGCGACGTGACCCCCATCCCCCACAACGGCTGCCGCCCTCCGAAGCGGCGCCGGGTCTAAAGGAGCCTACGCTCGTGGCACGATACACCGGTTCCGTCTGTCGTCTCTGCCGTCGCGAGGGGATGAAGCTGTTCCTGAAGGCCGACCGCTGCTTCACCGAGAAGTGCGCGATCGAAAAGCGCAACTACGCGCCCGGCCAGCACGGCAAGGGCGGTCGCATCAAGAAGCAGGTGCAGGGCTACGGGCTGCAGCTGCGCGAGAAGCAGAAGGTAAAGCGCCTCTACGGCATGCTCGAGGGGCAGTTCGCTCTCACCTTCAAGTGCGCCAGCCAGGAGAAAGGCGTCTCGGGCGAGCTCTTGCTGTCGAAGCTCGAGCGCCGGCTTTCGAACGTGGTGTACAGGCTCGGTCTCGGCAGCTCGCAGGCCCAGGGCCGCCAGCTCGTGCGCCACGGGCATGTGCACGTGAACGCCCACAAGATCGACATCCCGTCCTACCAGGTCAGGGTGGGAGACGTGATCACGCTCGCGCCGCGTGCGACCCAGAACGCCCTGGTGCAGGCCTCGGTCGAGGCGGTCAAGGGGCGTGGGGTGCCGCGCTGGCTCGAGCTCGACGCCGCCAACCTGAGCGGCAAGGTGCTGGCGCTTCCCGCGCGTGACGACGTGAGCTTCCCGATCCAGGAGCAGCTGATCGTGGAGTTGTACTCGAAGTAGGAATAGGCGGCCGGGGATGTCCCCCGGCCCCGGAGGACTTGAAGACATGCTTTGGAAGGGTTTCCAGAAGCCGAAGCGGCTCGAGGCGGACCGCGACACCGCGACCGACCAGTACGGGCGCTTCTCTGCCCAGCCGTTCGAGCGGGGCTTTGCGACCACCGTCGGCAACGCGCTCCGGCGCGTGCTGCTGTCGAGCATCGAGGGCGCGGCGGTCACTGCCGTGCGCGTCGAGGGAGTGCTCCACGAGTTCTCGCCGATCCCGGGCGCGATGGAGGACACCACCGACCTGATCCTCAACCTGAAGCGCGTGCCGCTCAAGATGCACGTCGACCACCCCAAGCTGCTGATGCTGCGCACGTCCGAGCCGGGCGAAGTGCGCGCCAAGCACATCACGCCCGACGCGGATATCGAAGTGCTCGACCCCGAGGCGTACGTCGCGACGCTCGGGGCAGGCTCGACGCTCTCCGTCGAGATGCGCGTCAAGCACGGCCGCGGCTACGTCTCGGCCGACAAGAACTTCGACGAGGACCTCTCGATCGGCTGGATCCCGCTCGACTCGGTGCACTCGCCGGTCAAGAAGGTCAACTATTTCGTCGAGCAGGCCCGCGTCGGCCAGGCGACCGACTACGAGAAGCTGACGATCGAGGTCTGGACCAACGGCGCCGTGTCGCCGCGCGACGCGGTCGGCCTCGCCGCCAAGCTGATGAAGGACCACCTGCAGATCTTTATCAACCTCGAGGAAGAGGACGAGGAGGAGGGCGAGCCGAGCGTACCGGTCGAGGTCTCCGACGAAGAGAAGGGCGTCCTCTACGAGCGGCTCGCCAAGAGCGTCGACGAGATGGAGCTCTCGGTGCGCTCCTACAACTGCCTCAAGAACGCGAACATCCGAAGCATCGGCGAGCTCGTCCAGAAGACGGAGATCGAGATGCTCAAGACCAAGAACTTCGGCCGCAAGTCGCTCAACGAGATCAAGGAGATCCTCGGGTCGATGGGGCTCTCGCTCGGGATGAAGCTCGACGACTGGCCGCAGGCCCAGAAGTAGTGAGGCTGTCGAGGAGCAGGGCATGAGACACCGCGTCGCACATCGGAAGCTGGGGCGGACGACACCTCACCGCAGAGCGCTGCTGCGCAACCTCGCCACGGCTCTCTTCGAGCGGGAGCGGATCCGGACCACGCTCCCGAAGGCCAAGGAGCTGCGCCCGTTCGCCGAGAAGCTGATCACGCTCGCCAAGCGCGAGGACGGGCGGCTGCACGCGCGGCGGCAGGCCGCTCGCCATATCCAGGACCCGGCCGTGGTGAAGAAGCTGTTCGACACGCTCGGGGCCCGCTACGCGAGCCGGCCGGGCGGCTACACCCGGATCCTGCGTCTCGGCACCCGCCACGGCGATGGGGCGGAGATGGCCTATCTCGAGCTCGTTGGCTACGAGTACAAGCCCGCCGGCAAGGCCGACAAGACGGCCCGCAAGGACGCCCCGGCGCCCAAGGCGGAGGGCAAACAGGTCGAGGGCAAGAAACCGCCCAGGAAGAAGGCCGCTGAGGCGAAGGCCGAGTAGGCGGGTCTACTACTTCAGCGAGGCGGGAGCCTGCGGCGCGGGTGGCGGCACCGCTACGGCCGGGGGTGATGTCGGCGGTGGCGGCGGCACCGGCGGTTGTGTTGCGGGAGGTGTGGCGGCGGCCGGCTCGGCAGGTTGGGCGGCCAGAGGCGCTGCCTGGGGCCGGACGACAGCCGAGCCCCTGTCGCTTTCGTAGGTGAAAACCGCCACCAGGTACGCGCGATCCGCTCGCGACCGGCGGAACACCCAGGAGGCGACCGTCTGCTCCGCGGCGTAGCGGAGTAGATCCGATCCCGACGCAGTCTGGAGCGCAGTCGTGCCTCCCGCGCTGACCGAGAACGACACCTTGACCGTGCCCGTCGTGCCGCTCATCCGGGCGAGCGGCGGAGGGACCGGACGCCGCCCGCGGGCCAGCTCCGGCACGCCTGCTTCCAGGGTCACGTCCCGCACCGCGGACACACCCCCCTCCGGGGGCGGAGCCGGAGCTGGCGCCGTGATCACTTCGACCGGCGGTGTCGCGCTGCCGGCGGGTGCCATCACGCTCGCGGGACCAGGGCTCGGTCCCGCCGCGGGGCCGGCGACCGCCGTCGTGGGCGGCTGCGGGACGGCGGGCGGCACGCTTTTGGGCTGAGCCGCGCTCGGCCCCGGAATCGGACTCTGCGGCTTCAACGCCGCTGGCGAGCTCACGGCAGGTGTCGCGGCCTCGGGGATGGCGGCCGCGGGCGCCGCCACCGGCTGTGGCGTGGGCGCCTGGCCGGCCGGGGTTGCCGGACCGGCATCACCAGGCGCTTGCGGCGTGGCGGGCCCCGCTCCTGGGTCCGCGAGCAGCTCCGAACGCCGCAGGCCGCTGGCCCTGAGCTGGACGGAGTCCGGGTCGGAACCCCGGGCCTTCACGAACTCGGCCTCCACCCGGAACGAGAGCACCGCATCGTCCGGAGCCGGGGCGAAGCGCCACGTCCTGAGCGCCGCGAGCAGCGCCTCCGTCCACGGTGCGTCCCCCGAGATCAGGTTCGCGACGGCGATCCGGCCGTCGGGCTCGAGCGTGACCTCGGCGGTCGCGAGCCCCCCGCTCGGCGCGCCCGCGGGAAAGCTTGGCACGATGCCCTGGCGCAGCTCCGGCACGCCGGCCTGACGCGTCAGCCTCGGCAACGCCAACGAGAACGTGATGGGGACCGTCACGCGGACGCTGACCGGCTTGCCGTCGATCTTCGACGGCTCGTACTCCCATTGCCGGGCCGCCGCGATCGCGGCCTCGTCGAGCCCCGGCACGCTCCGCAGCACGCTGGTCGAGGCGACCTTCCCGCGGGCGTCGACCACGAGGTCCAGGATCACGATCCCGCGGATGCCCTGCGCGAGCGCCTCCGCCGGATACACCGGCTGGACGTGCCTGGTCTTCTTCGGCACCGGCACGCCTTCGGCGCCCGCCGTGAGGGGTTCGTCCTGCGCCTGGAGCGAGGCTGTTCCGCCGAGGGCGAGCAGCAGGGCGAGCGTGACCGGGCGCAAAAGACTCATGCTGACAGTCTACGCCAGCTACTCGGCTTCCTTCACCTCGCCCCGCTCCGCCTTCGCCGCCGCGATCACTTTCTCTTGCAGGTGTCCCGGGACCTCGTCGTAGTGGTCCAGCTCCATGTGATACGAGCCACGGCCTCCGGTCATCGAGGTGAGCTCGGCGTCGTAGGAGAGCATCTCGGCGAGGGGGACCTCGGCCTTGATCACCTGCACCCCACCCCTGGGTTCCATGCCCTGGGGCCGTCCGCGCCGGCTCGAGAGATCGCCCATCACGGCCCCCGCGTACTCGTCGGGCACACCGATCTCGACGCTCATCACCGGCTCGAGGATCGTGGGTCGGCACTTGGGGACGGCGTCCTTGAACGCGAGCGAGCCCGCGATCTTGAACGACATCTCGGAGCTGTCGACGTCGTGGTACTGGCCGTCGTAGAGCTCGACCTGGAAGTCCACCATCGGGAAGCCCGCGAGCAGGCCCTTGAGGCGCGCGTCCTGGATGCCCTTCTCGACCGCCGGAATGAAGTTCCTGGGAATCGAGCCGCCGAAGATGTCGTCGACGAACTTGAAGTCCGCGCCGCGCGCCAGGGGTTTCATGCGGATCCTGCAGTCGCCGAACTGCCCGTGGCCGCCGGTCTGCTTCTTGTGGCGGCCGTGCCCCTCAGCCGCGGCCTTGATCGTCTCCCGGTACGGGATCTTCGGCTTCTTGAGGTTGACCTCGACCTTGTAGCGCTTGCGCAGGCGGGCGACGACGACCTCGATGTGGAGCTGGCCCACGCCGGAGAGCAGCATTTCGTGGGTCTGCGCGTCGCGCGAGACGCGCAGCACCGGGTCCTCCTCCAGTAGCCGCTGGAGCGCGGTCGAGATCTTGTCGTCGTCGCCTCGCGTCTTGGGCTCGATCGCGAAGGTCGTGGCGGGCTGCTGGAACACGACCTTCGGGTAGACGATCGCGTGCGCCTTGTCCGCGAGGGTGTCGCCGGTCTGGGTGTCCTTGAGCTTCGCCACGGCCCCGATGTCGCCCGCCTGGATCTCGGGCACGGAGGTCTGGGCCTTGCCCTGCAGCAGCAGCAGCGAGCCGATCCGCTCGGCGACGTCCCGCGTCGCGTTGTGGACGGCCGAGTCGGACTTGAGCGTCCCCGAGTAGACGCGGAACAGGCTGATCCGCCCGGCGTGCGGGTCCACGAGCGTCTTCCAGACGAATGCCGACGCCGGCGCGTCGGCGGCCACCTTGCGCGTCAGCTCCGCCTGCGAGGCGCCCGTTCCCTTTACTTCGCCCCGGTCGGCGGGCGACGGCAAGAGGTCCACGATCGCGTCGAGCAGACCGTGCACGCCGATGTTGAGCAGCGCCGAGGCGGGCAGCACGGGGAAGATCCGACCCGTGCCCACGGCGCTCCGCAGCCCCTTCGCGAGCTGCTCCTCGGAGAGCGTCCCCTTCTCGAAGAACTCCTCCATCAGCTCTTCGTTGCTCTCGGCCACCATTTCCACCAGCTTCTCGCGCCAAGCCTTGGCCGTCTCGGCCTGGGCCGCGGGAATCTCGGCCAGCTGGAACTTACCGTGCGTGTCGTCGCCGTAGAGCCGGGCACTGCCCGAGACGAGGTCGACGACACCCTTGAACGCCTTGCCCTCTCCGATCGGCACGCCGATCGGCACCGCGGCACGCCCGAACGCCTTCTGGATCCCCTCGAGCGACCGCTCGAAGGAGGCATTGTCGCGGTCCATGCGGTTGACGACCAGCAGGCGCGCGAGGCCGCCCTCCTCGGCGTAGCCCCAGACCTTCTCGGTCTGCACCTCGACGCCCGCCACCGCGTCGACCACGACGAGGGCGGCCTCGGCCACGCGCAGCGCCGCACGCGCCTCGGACAGGAAGTTGGCATAGCCCGGCGCGTCGATCAGGTTGAGCTTGGTCTTCTTCCATTCGGCGAAGGCGAGGGCGGAGAGCAGGCTGATCTTGCGCTCGATCTCGTCCGGGTCGAAGTCGGTCACGGTGCTGCCGTCGTCCACGCGTCCGAGGCGGTTCACCGCCCCAGCGTCGAACAGCAGGGCGGAGACGAGCGAGGTCTTGCCGCAGCCGCCGTGGCCGACGATGGCCGCGTTGCGGAGGTTCGGGGCGTCGTACACCTTCATGATTCCGGGCCTCCCGATGCGGCTGGGATTCTACATCGGCGTTAACATGGGAGGCGTGGCGTGGCTTGGAACCAGGATCTACCTTGCCGTCGACGCGTCGTCCGTGGCGGCCGCGGAACTCGCAGAGGGCGTCAAGGGGTACAAGCTACGGACGCTCGCCCACGAGCCCCTGGCCAAGGGCGCGCTCGCTCCGGGTGCTTCGGGCCCCAACCTGGCGGACTCCGAGCTGGTCGGCATGGCCCTCGCCCGCGTGCTGGGGCGCGTGGGGGGCGCGCGCGTGACGCTCGTGCTGCCCGACGGCGTCGCGCGTCTCGCGCTGGTCGAGCCGCCGCGAGGCATAGCCGCCCGCGAGTACGTCCGCTATCGGCTGGCGTCGTCTTTGCCCTGGCCCGCGGCAGAGGCCCGTTTCGAGGCGCTCGACGCCGGCCTCGGCAAGGTCGTCGCCGCTGCCGTCCGACGCACGACCGTTTCGGAGTACGAGCAGGCTGCGACAGCCGCCGGCGCGACGGTCGACGAGGTGCAGCTCGCGCCGCTCTTGGCCCTAGCGGGCCTGCTGCGCGGGCGGAGCGGGGACGCGGCGCACGCGCTACTCGGGGATGTGGCGATGTGCCTGGCCCTCGTGCGCGACGGGGCGCTTTTGGCGCTGCGCAGCCGGCGGCGCGATCGCTCGCCCGGAGAGGCGTCCCGGCTGCACGAGGAGCTGCGGATGCTCGCCTCCCGGACCAGAAACGGCAACGGGGACGTCCCGCTCGCGCTCAGCGGATCGGACGCAGCCCGGCTGCGTCCGGAGATTGGAGCCGCGGGGTCCGGCGACCGCGTCGCGCCTTTGGGGCTCCCGCCGAACGACGCCGAAGCGGCCTGGCTCGGAGGCCTGCTGGCATGAGGCGCCAGCCCGACTTCTCGACCACGAACCGGCCGGCGCGAGTGCCCGCCTGGCAGCCGCTCGCGCTCGCGGCCTGCGGCCTGCTGGCGACCTTTGCCGTGTTGCAGGCGTTCGTGGCGCGGGAAGAGGCGGCGAGCGCCGCCGCGCGCCTGGCCGAGGTCAGCCGCGAGGTCGAAGCGGCCGCGGCCCGGCGCCAGGCCCTCGAGACGCGGGCGCGCGCTGCAGGCGGCGAAGCGCTGGCTGCCGAGGAAGCGCCGCCCGCGCGCATCGTCGCGGAGGTCGCCTCGCTGCTGCCGGACGACGCGCGCCTCGAGCGTCTCGCGATCGACTACAAGCGCGGCGGGTTGCTCGAGATGCTGGTGGTGGCTCGCGACGCCGCCGCCTGGGACCGCTTGCTGCAGCGAATGGAGGCGGCGCCGCGCTTGCGCGAGCTGGAGCCCGGACCCGAGGCGCGCGCCGCCGAGGTGCGCAGCCTGGTGCGCGCTCGCTGGGCGGCGGGACCCCGATGACGCGCCGGCTGGTCGCGCTCGGGTTACTGCTCGGCGCGGTCGTCGTGCACGTGGGGCTCACGCTTCCGGCGCGGCGCGCGCGCGACGAGGCGCGCGAGGCGTTCGCCCGCAAGCGTGAAGAGCGCGAGCGCCTGCGCTCGGAGCTGAAACACCTCGAGCGCCGAGCCTTTAGCGCGCGGCCGGCAACACCCGACGGAGACGCCGCCGCCGCGCGTGCGCTCCGGACGACGCTGCTCGGGGCGATCCGTGGCTTGGCGGTTGGCGACGTCCAGATCGCAACCCAGGCGGAACGCCGCGGCAGCGTCGCGGCCCGCGGCCGGCTGGTGGCGGTGGGCACGCAGGCGGACCTGCTGCGCGTCGCAGGCCGGCTCGCGGAGCCGACCTCGGGCGTGATGCTCGAGCGCGTTCAGCTGAGCGGCGGCCCCGGGCGACACCGGCTGGAGGCCGAGACCACCAGCATCAAGGCCGGGTCGTGACTCGCCGGGGCCTGTGGCTGGTCGCCGCAGTGGCGCTTCTCGCTGCGGCGCTCGTGATGGCACAGAGGCCGCAGCCAAAGGCAAAGGCGTCGCCTGCGGGTGCTTCGAGCGCCCAACGGCCACCGGTCGACGCGCAGCCCGCGCCGCCCGTCGATCCAGCCGCCATTCGCGACGTGTTCCGCTTCGCGGACCGCCCGGCGCGTGTGGCCCCGCGTCCACAGGCGCGCTCGCCTTCCGCGGCCGTGCCGTCCCCGCCCTCGGACCTACCGCGGCTCGTGGGACTGGTGCGCCGCCAAGGTCGACTCCTCGCCGCGTTCGCGGTCGAAGGCGATGTCGTGCTGGCCGGTCCGGGAGAAACAGTGGCGGGGGTCACCGTTCTCGAGGTGTCCGAAGAAGGGGTCAGGATCAGGCGCCCTGACGGCTCCGAGGAGCGCCTCGCGCTGCCCTGAGGCCGCTTCCCACCGCTCCTTCCCGCTCCATCCCGCTCCCGACCGCGGGCGTCAATGTGTGCTATCGTCCGCAGGCATTTCGGGGCGAGACCGCATGGCCCTTCGGGAGAAGTTCGGCAGGCTCGTTCTCCTCGAGGAGACGGATTCGGGTCCGCTCGCGAACGAGTACCGCGCCGCCCGCCTCGGCCCGTCGGGTTTCGACCGCCTCGTGACCGTGCTGCGTTTCTCGAGCGCCGTGTCGGGACACGCCGAGGCCTCGAAGCGGCTGTTGGAGGAAGCGCGGCTCGCGGCCCAGATCCACAACCCGGGCCTGGTGCGCGCTCTGGGTGTGGGGCGGGTTGGACCGTCCTTTTACCTGTCGACCGAGCTCGTCGAAGGACGCACGCTGCGCGCCATCCTGGCCTGCTGCCGCGACGAGGGCTTTCCCTTCGCGGCCGATCACGCGCTGATGATCGCAAGCCGCGCGGCGGCCGGGCTCGAGCTGCTGCACGGCCGCAAGGATGAGGCCGGCCAGCCGCTGCTGCACGGCCTGGTTTCGCCGCGGCAGCTGGTCGTAGCGTTCGACGGAGAGGTGAAGATCAAGGGCCTCGGCTTGTGGTCCGCCCTGGGAGCCACCGAGCTCCTGGCTTCCGAGGAGCGCGCCTACCTCGCGCCGGAGCAGGCCACCACGAAGGGCGACCCGCGTTCCGATGTTTACGGGCTCGGGCTGGTGCTGCTCGAGGCGTTGAGCGGTCTCCGTCCGGACGGCATCGATCCGCTGGAGCGCATCGCTTCGGCCCGGTTGGCGAACGCCGGCGGCGAGCCGGGGCCGTTGCCCCGGCCGCTCGCGGACCTCTTGCGTCGGGCGCTGGGCCACGAGCCGGCCTCCCGCTTCCCGGGGATGCCGGAGCTGCGCAAGGCGATCGACGCCTTGCTGTTCTCCGGCGACTTCACGCCCACCACCTTCGACCTGGCTTTCTTCATGCACACGCTGTTCCGAGACGAGGTCGAGCGCGACGCCAAGGCTGTCGAAGACGCCCGTGCCGGAGACTACCGCGAGTTCATGGCCGACGACGCCGTGAAGGCGCCGGCGCCCACGAGTGAGCGGACCGAGCCTGTCGACGCGCGGGCGCCAGCGGCCGACGTCACGCACGCTCTCTCTGCGCAACCGACGGTGCTAAAGGCGCCCAGCGTGCCGGAGCCGACGCCGACGCCTCCGAGCGACACCGTTCCGCCGCACCCCCCGCTCTCGCGTCAGGCCGGAGGCCAGGGGCCGGATTCCTCGCAGTCGCGCCTGGCCGCGCGCGCCGCCCGCGACCCGGCCGCGCGAGAGGCGGCGGCGCGCTTGGCGCTCGGCGGCGCCGTGCTCCCGCGCGCCGGCATCAGTCGCAGCCTCGGTCTCGCCCTGGGCCTGGTCGCGGCCCTGGTGGTGGGTGGCGGCGCGGGCTGGCTCTACTTCGTGGCGCAGCGACAGCCGAGCACGCCTCCCGCGCCGAGCGCGGAGCAAGTGGCGGCCGACGCTCGCGTGCGCGAGCTCGAGGCCCGCATCGCGGAGCTCGAGCGCGAGAAGGCCGATGCCGAGTCGCGCGCCGCGGAAGAGGCCCGTCGCCTGGTCGAGCAGCAGGCCGCGGCGGGTGGGCGGCCCGTCGACCCTGCGGCGATCGCGCGAGCGCAGGAGGCGGCGCGCCAGCGCGCGCGCGCGGAGCAGGAGCGGCAGCAACGGGAAGAGCTGCAACGGCTGGCCGACGAGAAGCGGACCGAGGAGCTGCGGGCGGCCGCCGCCGCCGCAGCGCCGACGCCTCCGCCTGCCCCGGCCCCCACGCCGACAGCCGTGACCACGCCCATCCCCATGACGACCGAGTCCCCCTCGTCCAGCACCGAGCCCGTGCCGGCCCCCCAGCAGGCCGCCACCTCGACGCCGGGCCCCTCCGCCGATTCGGCAACCGCCAGCCCGCAGCCCCAGCTCGCGGCCCCGATACCGGCTCTTGTCGCTGCGGCCGGCCCCTTGGCCGCGCCTGCGGCCGGCCGGCTCACACCCGCCGATCCGACCGATCCCGCGGTTCGGCCTCCGGGCCTCATCTCGGAAGACTTGTCTTCCTATCCACGCCGCGCGGCGGCAGCGCGGATCACGGTTCCCGAGATCGTGGTCGTGGTGAGAGCGCTCGTAGATGAAACCGGCCGCGTGGTCGAGGCCGCCATCACGCAACCCTCGGGTCAGCGGCCGGAGTACGGGTTCGACGAGGCGGCGCTCAAGCGCGTGCGGAGCCGCAAGTACCGCCCCGCCCGCCGCAACGACGTCCCTGTGCCGATCTGGGTCGTGGTGCGTGTGGAGTTCCGGCCGCCACCGCTTCGCTGAGGATGGGGAGCGGCCGGGGCGACAGGAGGGCATGAGCCAGGCATCACGCGAGACGTGAAAGAAATGAAAACAGGAGGCAATCGATGGCGGAAAGCATGAGACGCGTCGAGTACTACTACGTCGTGGTGCCGGACAAGCCGGGCTCGGGCGCCGCAGTCCTGGGCCCGCTCCAGCAAGCGGGCGTGAACCTGATCGCCTATCTCGGCTTCCCCTCCGGCCGCGGCAAGTCGCAGATCGATCTGGTTCCGGAAGACCCGGCTGCGTTCAAGCGGGCGGCGCAGCAGGCCGGCCTGAAGCTCAGTCGCGCCAAGCGCGCCTTTCTCGTCGAAGGCGACGACCGCATCGGCGCCGTGGCCGACCTCACCCGGCGCCTCGCCGAGGCGAAGGTCAACGTGACGGCAGCCTGCGCCACGGCCGCGGGCGGCGGCCGCTACGGCATGATCGTCTGGGTCCCTCCCGCCTCGTACGGGAAGGCCGCGCGGGCCCTCGGCGTCTGAGCGCGTAGTCAATGGAGGCGGACAGGAGACCGAGTCTGGATTGCGTATGTGCCGGGCTGTGACGTCGTCCCGAGATCCGCGACTACCTCCTTTCCCAGACGCATCCTGTCGGGCGGTTCAAGGCTCGGGTCTTCGCCGCGCTGGGCTTTGATGAGGCGAAGATGGACGACTTCATTGCCCAGGTTCGTCGCATCGCTGCGGTAGGAGACGTCTTGGAGGTTGAGGTCTTCGAGTACGGCCGGAAGTACACTGTTCCTGGTGACCTGACGGGATCCGCTGGAAGCCTTCAGGTACTGACCGTGTGGATCCAGGAACGTGGGCGGGCAGAAGTCAGGCTCGTCACAGTTCGCCCGAGGTGACCATGAAGTTCACGCTGCTGGATACTGTGGTTCTGAACCGAGACTTGCCTGAGCATGGCCTGCGTGCAGGCGACCTGGGTGCCGTCGTCGAGGTCTACGGATCCGACGGTGTCGAGGTGGAGTTTGTTCGCGCCTCGGGTCAGACCAAGGCCTTGCTTACGCTGAAAGCGGCCGACCTGCGTTCGGTAGCGGTGAACGACATTCTGGCCGTTCGCGCCTCATAGAAGAGCGAGGCCGTAGAACAACCAGATGCAGCGGACGAGGCCGGCGCAAGTGTCGGAGCCTCGCCGCTGATCTCAGTGTTCTCGCTCGCCAGATTCTCGATGGCCTTCCTGACGACTGCTCGCTGGAAGAGATCCGGTATCGACTACGTCCGGCAGTTGGTGGAGGAAGGGCGGCAGGACGAAGCCAACGAACAAAGGGGTGACGAGCTCGTTGAGCTCGCCACCCCTTCTTCTTGGGGGTGCTGCGTCGCACCCCCGGAGGTGCTCAGAAGCCGCCGCCGTGCGGCATGCCGCCGCCCATCGGGGACTTCTCTTCCTTCTCCTCCGGGATCTCGGAGACGAGAGCCTCGGTGGTGAGCAGGAGCGAGGCGATCGACGCCGCGTTCTGCAGCGCCGAACGGACGACCTTGGTCGGGTCGATGACGCCGGCCTCGACCAGGTTCTCGTACTCTTCGCTCTGCGCGTTGAAGCCCTCGTCGGTCTTCATCTCGCGCACCTTCGCGACCACGACCGCGCCCTCGAAGCCCGCGTTGCCGGCGATCTGCCGGATCGGCTCCTCGAGCGAGCGGCGCACGATCGCGACGCCGACCGCCTCGTCGCCCGTGGCCTTGAGCGACTCGATCGTCTTCTGGGCCCGCAGCAGCGCCACGCCGCCGCCGGCGACGATGCCCTCCTCGACCGCGGCCTTGGTCGCGTGCATCGCGTCCTCGACCCGGGCTTTCTTCTCCTTCATCTCGGTCTCGGTGGCCGCGCCGACCTTGATCACGGCGACGCCGCCGACCAGCTTGGCGAGCCGCTCCTGCAGCTTCTCGCGGTCGTAGTCGGAGGTCGTCTCCTCGACCTGGGTGCGGATCTGCTTGACGCGGCCCTCGATCGTCTTGGCCGTGCCAGCGCCCTCGATGATCGTCGTGTTGTCCTTGTCGATGGTGATCTTCTTGGCCTTGCCGAGGTCGTCGAGCTTGAGGTTCTCGAGCTTGATGCCGAGGTCCTCGGTGATCGCCTTGCCGCCGGTGAGGATCGCGATGTCCTCGAGCATGGCCTTCCTGCGGTCGCCGTAGCCCGGGGCCTTGACGGCCGCGACCTGGAGCGTGCCGCGCAGCTTGTTCACCACCAGGGTGGCGAGGGCCTCACCCTCGACCTCCTCGGCGAT
>Ga0247727_10011476_pt1 | contig 15455 bp, 13 predicted proteins | sample WisWelCaveWW1625_FD_202498 | JGI IMG/M metagenome (GOLD analysis project Ga0247727, IMG submission 202498) | Biofilm microbial communities from Wishing Well Cave, Virginia, United States - WW16-25 | ecosystem: Environmental > Aquatic > Deep subsurface > Groundwater > Cave microbial mat | place...
CGCGCGAATCGCCCGAAGGCCCGAGAGTTCCGCGAACCTGGCCACCGCGGCCCGCATCCCCTGCCCAGCGCGCAACCGCGCTCATTTCGCGGCGTTGGTACACCCGACAGGAGTCGAACCTGTGACCTCTTGCTCCGGAGGCAAGCGCTCTATCCAGCTGAGCTACGGGTGCACGCGAACGATCGATGATCCGCGCCAGCCCGTGCCGCGGTCAAGGCCCGCACCTCGATCGCTTGCGCCGGCCCGCTTCCCGCGCTCCCGTCGCGCACCCGCCCCGCGCTACTTCGGCGACCCGCCGCCCTTGCCCTTGGCGCCACCCGGCAGCGCCTGAACCGCCGCCGGCATCGGCACGTCCTTCAGCAGCGGCGCGACCGCCTCGAACAGCGCCACCCCGAAGACCACGTTGCCGGCAACGTTGAGGTGGTGGTCGCGCAGCCAGTAGTACGCATCGGCCGAGGCCTTCATCCCATCGGCCGGATCCACCACCAAGTGCCCGTACGCCCGCATGGCCTCCACGAACCCGCGCCGCAGGCGTTCGTTGACGTCCATGTCCTGCTGCGTCAGCTTCAGGTCGGCCATGATCGCGGACTCGGTGTCGCGGTCGTCCTCGTCCACGTCGGGCTTGGCCGGGATCACGCCGATGACGAAGCGCACGCCGTTCTCGGCGCAGATCCGCGCCATGCCGTCGAAGACGTGCACCACCTCCCACAGCGCGAAGGCCTCCTCGTCGGGCAGGAACTTGAGGCGATAGGCCTGGTTGAAGGAGTTGCCGATGAGCGACACCTCCTTGAACTTCTTGACCGCGTCGTCCAGCGGCTTCTGGTACTCGTCGTAGGTCAGTTGCCGTGAGCGACGACCGCTGAAGTGGTCGTGCAGGTAGACCGCGTCGCTGAAGTCGTTGCCGACGTAGAGCATGGCCACGAACACGTCGGGCTGCAGGAACAGGGCCTTGCGCAGCATGCCGAGGTAGTTGTGCGGGCCGTTGCCGCCGACGCCGGCGTTCAGGCACTCGTGGCGCCGGGCGGGGTCCTGGGCGTCGAGGTGCTGCTCGAGCAGCGTCACGAAGGACTCGTCGTTGTCCACCAGGCCGTCCGTGTGGCTGTCGCCGGCGACGACGACGCGCAGCATGGTCTTGCGCGGGTCGGTGTCGGTGTCGCGGCGGAAGCCGAAGTTGTTGGTCTTCATCGTGACCTTGCCGCCCTCGTGCTCCTCCCACTTGAAGGTCAGCTCGCGCTTCTCGGTGAGCACCGCCATGGCCAGCGGGTCCCACTTCTGGCGCTTGCCGCTGCGCACGCCGTTGAACAGCTTCTTGGCGGTCTCCTCGTCCACCAGCGGCGGCGGGCGGCGCGAGAGGTCCACCACGTCCCAGCCCGCGGGCGGCGCCGGCCGGTCGGCGGGTGCTGCGGCAGCGGCTGCAGGCTGCTGGGCGCGTGCGGGCGCCACGCAGAGCACGACCAGCAGCAGCGTTGCGGGCGAGAGGCGGGACATGCGGGACTCCTCCTGAGGCGGAGCTCCGGCGGCTCCGCGAGAGCGCAGATCCTACCAGCCGCGACTCAGCGCGCCGGCTCGCCCTGCACGCCGCCGACCAGCAGCTCGACCAGGCCGTCCACCTCGGCCGGCAGCACGCCGCTGCGGATCTGGCCCTCGTGCGCCAGCAGGACGTTTGGGCCGGTGGCGCAGTTGTCCAGGCAGCCGGTCTCGACCACGCGCACCGCGCGCCGCGCGGGCGAGGCGGCCAGGGCCTCTCGGAGCCGGCGGCAGGACTCGGGGCTGCCGCGCTCGCTGCACGACGGGCCGTGGCAGACGAAGACCAGCGTGCGCTCGGGCGGCAGCGGCGCGCCGCTCACGCCTTCGCCCCGCGTCCCGCGAGCCAGGACGTGGCGTAGCACGCGCCGGCCAGCACGAAAACCGCCGTGAAACCCGCCGCCATGGCCAGCAGGATACCAACCACCGAGGCGATGACCGACGCTCCGCCGTTGACGCCGCAGGCCCACGGCACCAGCGGCGCCGCGCGGCCCGACACCAGCCGCAGCCCGCACGGAAAGGGCATGCCCATCACGAAGGCCGCCGGCGCCAGCAGCACCACGCTGAGGAACAGGCGCGCCGGCAGCGGGAAGCGCAGCGTGGCCTCGAACACCGGGTGCAGGACCAGCGCCAGCAGCGCGACCAGGAGCACGATGCCCGGCAGCGCACGGCGCAGCGTGCGCGCCGGGTCGGTGCTCTGCCCGGCCACGGCCGCGCCCCAGCCCGAGAACAGCAGGAAGGTCAGCAGCACGACCGAGAGCGCGTAGCCCGGGTTGCCCAGGAACAGCACGAAGCGCTGCATGCACACGACCTCGAGCAGGATGTAGCCCGCGCCGAGGCCCGAGAAGTACAGCACCCAGCGTCCCGCGCCCGGCACGCGCAGGCCCTCGCGCCGGAACAGCCACAGCGGCACCAGCACCAGCACGGCGCACAGCAGCGCCGACTCGGCCAGCACGGTGACCAGCAGGATCAGGCCGATGGGCTCGCCACCGACGATGTTGGTGTACTCGACCGCCGCGCGCCCCGCGGTGCCGGTCTCGCCCACGTTGGCGCCCAGCCGGCTGCCCACGAGGCCGGCCAGCGCCGCGTCCCAGCGCTCGTAGCGGAAGAAGAAGGGGTTGTCGTCGGTGACGGGATCGAGGTTGTAGACGTAGGCGTCGCGGAAGGCGGCGTCCGTGCCGGCGCGTACGGCGGCGAAGTAGTCGGCGGCGGGGCCCGAGCCGGCCGCGCCCGGGGCGTACATGACGTGCGCGCGCGGCTCGCCGCGCACGTAGCGCTCGTAGTCCGCGACCTCTGCCCGCGTGAACGGGCGCTTGCGGATCAGCAGCGCGACGTAGTCCAGGCCCACGTCGCGGCCGTCCACCTCCACGACCGGGCCTTCCCAGCCGATCACCACCAGGTGGTCGGCCGGGCTCGCCGCACCGTCGCGGCGCAGCGCGTCCACGGCGATGGCCGAGAGCCGCAGCTCCTCGCGCGGCGGCGTGAAGCCGAAGCGCAGCACCGAGATGACGCCGTCGGGCGTGAGGTGCGCGAGGAAGTCGTCGTAGGCCTCGGCCGTGTACAGGTACGACTCGCTCATGACGTAGCTGCCCGACGCCAGCGCGGCGTAGGTGTCGGTGCCGGTCATCTGGATCACGTCGTAGAGCTCGTCGCTGCGGCGCAGCCAACTGCGGCCCTCGTCGAGGTGGACCTGGACGCCGGGCAGGATGTAGCGCTCGCCCGACAGCTCGCGGAAGGGCCCGGTCATCAGGCCGAAGGTGGTGGCGTTGATCTCCACGCCGGTGAAGTCCGGCGGGCGCCCGTCGAAGAGCTGCCGGGCCGTGCCGAAGGCCTGCAGGATGTCGATGCCGCCGCCGATGCCGATGGCCAGCGCCTTGGGCACCTTCTGGTCCGGCCTGGGCAGCGTCTTGTCGGGCTTGAACAGCAGGTAGGCCAGCCCCTCCTTGCTCAGCGCGCCGGTGGTCTCGTGCGCGGGCCCGACAGCCATGACCGTGGACGCGTCGCCGTCCTGATACAGCGTGCGCGGCGCCGTCGAGCCCGGGTCCGCCGGCCCGACGACGTCGATGCGGCACAGCGGGTCCCAGGCCGTCAGCAGGCGCGTCTGGCTCGGGTCGCGCGCGAGGTGCTGGCTCATCGCCTTGCTGGGCGCGACGGGCACCTCGAACAGCGCGGTGGGCGTCGCCGCCGCGAGCACGGCCAGCAGCAGCGCGCCCGCCGCCGCCGCGCGGCGCAGCCCCGCCCGCGGCGCGAAGCACGCCGCCGCCGCCAGCGCCAGCGCCGCCGAGAGCAGCACGCAGCCCTCGCCGCCCAGCGTGCGCAGCACCGGCACGTACACGAGGCACCCCAGCGCCGACCCGGCCATGTTGACCGCGTACGTGCGCCCCACCGCCGCGCCTGCGTCGGCCAGGGCCAGGGCCACGACGAAGCCGCCGAAGATCATCGGCAGCACCAGCAGCGCGTAGTTGCCGGCCGCGGTGGCGATGCCCAGGCGCGTGAAGCTGGCCTCGGGCAGGAAGCGGGTCATCAGCGCGTAGGCCGCCAGCACCGCCAGACCGAACAGCCCCGCGGCGCGCGCGAGCCGCCCGGCCACGTCGCCCTGCAACCAGCGCGGCCGGCAGGCCAGCGCCGTGCCGCCGGCCGCGAAACCCAGCAGCGTGAACGTCACCACCAGGTAGGTCAGGTGGTGCCAGAGCATGACCGAGAAGACGCGCGTCTGGACGAGCTGCAGCAGCAGCACCGCGGCGCTGACGAGGGCCAGGCCCAGCGCGCGCACTCAGCCTCCCAGCACGAAGTTGACGATGCGCCCGGGCACCACCACGACCTTGCGCACCTGCGCGTCCTGCAGTTGGCGGGCCACGTTGGGCTCGGCGCGCGCGGCCGCCTCGAGCGCGGCCCGGTCGGCGTCCTTGGCGGCGCGCAGCGTGGCGCGCAGCTTGCCGTTGACCTGCACCGCGATCTCGACCGTGTCCTGCACCAGCCAGCGCGCGTCGGCCTGCGGCCAAGGGGCCCAGGCCAGCTCCGGCGCACCCGCGCCGTGCAGGCGCTCGTTCAGCTCCTCGGCCAGGTGCGGTGCGAAGGGCTCGAGCAGCACCAGCGCGTCGCGCGCAAACTCGCGCGGCATGGCGGCGCCTTCGCGCGTGAGCAGGTTGACGAACTCCATCATGGCCGCGATCGCCGTGTTGAAGGCCAGCTCGTCCACGTCGGCCGTGACCTTGGCCAGCAGGCGGTGGAAGGCGGCGCGCAGCGCGTCGGAGGGCGGCGCGTCGCCGACGCAGACGCGGCCGTCGTCGTCCACGTACAGGCGCCAGAAGCGCTTGAGGAAGCGGTGCGTGCCCGACAGCCCGGCCGTCTGCCAGGGCTTGGTGGCTGTCAGCGGGCCGAGGAACATCTCGTACAGCCGGAAGGCGTCCGCGCCGTAGTCGGGCAGCACGTCGTCGGGGCTGACCGTGTTGCCCCGGCTCTTGGACATCTTCTCGTGGTCCTCGCCCAGGATCATGCCCTGGCAGAACAGGCGCTGGAACGGCTCCCTGGTGCTGACGAGGCCGCAGTCGTAGAGGACCTTGTGCCAGAAGCGCGCGTAGAGCAGGTGCAGCGTGGCGTGCTCGGCACCGCCGACGTACAGGTCCACGGGCATCCAGTACTTCTCCAGCGCCGGGTCCACCGGGGCCTGGTCGTTGCGCGGGTCGATGAAGCGCAGGTAGTACCAGCACGAGCCGGCCCACTGCGGCATCGTGTGCGTCTCGCGCCGCGCGGGGCGGCCGGTGCGCGGGTCGGTCGTGCGCACCCAGCTCTCGACCGTGGCCAGCGGGCTCTCGCCGGTGCCGGAGGGCTGGTAGCGCTCGACCTCCGGCAGGCGCACGGGCAGGTCGGCCTCGGGCACGCTGGTGACGCGGCCGTCGTCCAGGTACAGGACCGGAAAGGGCTCGCCCCAGTAGCGCTGGCGCGAGAAGAGCCAGTCGCGCAGCCGGGTGTGCACGGCCGGCACGCCGCAGCCGCGCTCCTGCAGCCAGGCCGTGATGCGTGCCTTGGCGGCCGGCACCTCGAGCCCGTCGAGGAAGGCGCTGTTGATGGCCGGGCCGTCCTCGGTGTACGCCTCGCCCGTCCAGCCGGGCGGCGGCTGCACGGTGCGGACGATGGGCAGGTCGTAGGCCTTGGCGAAATCCCAGTCGCGCTGGTCCTGCCCGGGCACGGCCATGATCGCGCCGGTTCCGTAGGTCATCACGACGTAGTCCGCGATCCACACCGGCAGGCGCGCGCCGTTGACCGGATTGATGGCGTGGCTGCCGCTGAAGACGCCGGACTTCTCGCGCGCCAGGGCCGAGCGCTCGAAGTCGCTCTTGCCCGCGGCTGCGGCGCGGTAGGCGGCCACGGCCTGCCGCTGCGCGGGCGTGGACAGCGCCTCGGCCAGCGGGTGCTCGGGCGCGATGACCATGTACGTGGCGCCGAACAGCGTGTCGGGGCGCGTGGTGAAGACGCGCAGCGCGGCCGGCGCGCCGCCCGGCGCCCCCGGACCGAACTCCACGCGGAAGTCCACCTCGGCCCCGGTGCTGCGCCCGATCCAGTTGCGCTGCAGCGCCTTGATGTGCTCGGGCCAGTCGATGTCGTCCAGGTCCTTCAGCAGGCGCTCGGCGTAGGCCGTGATCTTCAGCAGCCACTGCTTCATCGGCCGGCGCACCACCGGGTGGCCGCCCACCTCGGACCTGCCCTCGATGACCTCCTCGTTGGCCAGCACCGTGCCCAGCGCCGGGCACCAGTTCACCGGCACCTCGGCCTGGTAGGCCAGGCCGCGCTCGAGCAGCTTGAGGAAGATCCACTGCGTCCAGCGGTAGTAGGACGGGTCGGTGGTGTCCACCTCGCGCGTCCAGTCGTAGCTGAAGCCGAAGGCGCGCAACTGGCGGCGGAAGTTGTCGATGTTGCGGCGCGTGGTCAGCGCCGGGTGCACGCCGGTCTTCAGCGCGTGCTGCTCGGCGGGCAGACCGAAGGCGTCCCAGCCCATGGGGTGCAGGACGTTGAAGCCGCGGTGGCGCTTGGCGCGCGCGACGATGTCGGTGGCGATGTAGCCCAGCGGGTGCCCGACGTGCAGCCCCGTGCCGCTGGGGTAAGGAAAGAAGTCCAGCACGTACCACTTGGGCAGCGACAGGTCGTCGCGCGTGCGGAACGTGCCCCGCTCGAGCCAGCGCGCCTGCCACTTGGCGTCGATGAGCTGGTGGTTGAAGGTGCCGGAGGCCGGCTGCGCGGTGGTCACGGGGGCGGGCGCCTGCGGGAGCGGACCGGAAAACTCGGCGTTTCCCGGCGTGAAATGGGGAAGGATACCGCCCGGCCGCCGCGATCCCAGCACCCGGCGCGCCGACTGCCCCCTTGCGCGCGGCGCGGCGCGTTCCTACGTTCACCCGCTCGCTGCGCGACCGGGAAGCCGTCCCGCGGCGCGACGCGAGCGCGGGCGGTTAGCTCAGTTGGTAGAGCGCCTGGATGGCATCCAGGAGGTCAGGGGTTCGACCCCCCTACCGTCCACCACGGCCGCCCTCAGTCCGCGCGCGCCAGCAGCGTGACGTCGGGCCGCCAGGCCACGGCGCGTTCGAGGTCGCCGCGCGGGGCGCGCAGCACCGCGGCCACCTCGTACAGGCCGGCCAGCCGGTCGCCTACGCGCGGCTCGGCCGCCTCTGCACGCGCCGCGCCCGAGGGCGGATCGGTCGCGAAGCCCAGCACGACCACGAAGTCCGGCCGCTCGCCGGGCGGCAGCGCGCGCAGCGCTTCCAGGCGTGGCAGGACCGCGTCCAGCCCGGCCACGTCCGTGCTCCAGCGCGCCGGATCCAGCGGCGGACCGTGCTCGCGCTCGTCGGCGAACAGCAGCACGCGCCCACCGCCGGGCGCCAGCGCCTCGAGGCGCGACACGAGTTCGAGCCGCGCATCGGGGCCATCTTGCGGCGCGACCGCCAGCCCCGCCGCCAGCACCGCCAGCGCCAGCCAGACGCTGCCCGCGATGGCCGGACCCGGCCGCCCCCACGCCGCCGCCGCGGCGGTCACGCGCGCCAGCGTGGCGCCGATCACGGCCAGCAGCAGTGCGAGCGTGGGCAGCAGGAAGCGCGCGTAGACGAAGCCCACCGGCAGCACGAAGAGCAGCACCGGAGCCAGCGCCGCCGCCAGCAGCAACCCGAGGTCGCGGCGCGCCTCGGGCGAGCCCGGCCCGCGCCAGGCGACGGCCACGAAGAGGAAGCCTCCGACCGAGACCCACAGGAGCCAGCCGACGTGTGCCAGCAGGCGCCACCATGCGGCAGGGTCGGCGTGGTCGATGCCTCCGACGCCCTCCACCCCGCCCTGCGTCAGGTAGGCCACGTGCTGCCACCACGTCGCGGGGCCGGTGGCAGCGCCTGAGGCGAGCGCGTAGGCCAGCGCCGCCGCTGCACCCGCCCGCAGCAGCGCCGGCCGCCCGCCGCGCCACGCCGCCGCGCCCAGCACCACCGGCACGAGCGCCACCTGCGGATCCTTGAGCGCCACCGCCAGCGCCAGCGTCGCGCCCGCCGCCAGCCAGCGCCGCCGCAGCGCCAGCAACACGCAGCCCAGCGCAGGCAGCAGCGCCAACGCATCGACGTTGGTGGTGCCGGCGTAGACGCGCGCCATGGGCCCCGCCGCGAAGACCACGCCCGCCGCCAGCGGCCCGGCCAGCGCCCACGGGTCGCGCTGCAGCGCCTCGCGCGCCAAGTGCGCCGCCAGCAGCACGACCAGCGCGGCGCAGCCCGCCATGGCCAGGCGCGACAGCCAGCGCTCGCGCGCCAGCGCCGCCTGCACGGCGTCGCGCAGATCCCAAAGCTGCGCGCGACGCGTCGGCTCGCTCGCGGACAGCACCGGCGCGACCGCGAGCGCGAGCCGGCCGTCGTCGCCCGCCGTCACCGCCAGCCCGAACAGGAAGGAGCCCAGCGGCGGGTACTTGTCCAGGAAGCCGCCGCCGGGCGCGAAGGCCGTGTCCAGCGCCTGCAGCGCGCGCAGCGGGTGCACGCCGTCCACCTCGGGCATCACCGGCCGCAGGTCGGGCAGCGGCAGCGCCATGGCGCCGGCCAGCACGGCCGCGACGACGGCCGCGAGGGTGAGCGCCAAGGTGCGGTTCACGGCGCGCCATCGTGGCAGCGCCCGCAGGCCGCCTCAAGCACCGCCGGCGCCGGGGCCGATAGGTCGTCCCGGACGACACCTCGGGCCCCGGCCCGCTCGGCGTCCCCATGAGCCGGACGGGGCGATCGCGGCGACACCGGGGCGGACCTCCCGCCATGCTCCGACTGCCCCGCACCCGCCCGGCCGCGGGCTTCACCCTCGTCGAGCTGCTGCTCGCCGCCGCACTCGGCGCCCTGCTGCTGGTGGCCACCGCCACCAGCACCGGCCTGTTCGGGGCCCAACTCGAGAACCTGGAACAGGACGGGGACAACGAGTTGCACCGTGCGCTGGCCACCGTCACCGACGACGTGCGCTACGCGTGGTGGGCACAGGTGCCCTCGGCTCGCCAACTGATCCTGGCCGACCCCGACGGGGACGAGACGATCTACGAGTTCAACAACGGCCAGCTGCTGGTGACGCGCCCCGACGGCCAGCAGGGCGTGCTGCTGGACGACCTGAAGTCGGCCAGCTTCACGGCCGAGACGACCACGCGCTACCGCGAGGACGACCCCAACCAGCGTCACGGCACGTTCTGGGCGGAGGCGGCTCCCGGCCTGGGCACTCCGCAGGCCACGGTGCTGGACACGGGCGAGCGCCTGGCGCTGGGCTTCACCATCGACTCCGGCGACCCGCTGGGCACGGGCAAGCTGCCGGAGGTCGAGGAGCAGTTGCTGCAGACGACGCTGCTGTCGCTGTCGCTGCCGTTGGCCTCGATCGCGCCCGTCAGCGGCGCGGGCAAGCTGCAGGTCTCGCTGTACCGCGCGCGCGCGCCGCACGACGCGCGCCCCGACGGCGCGGCGCTGGCCAGCACCAGCATCGCCATCGGCGTGCTCCCGACCGCGACCTCGTGGGTGCAGACCAAGGTCAGCAAGCTGCGCATCAAGACGCCGGCCGGCGCCGCATGGGGCTGGTGGAAGTCCGTCTCCAGCCAGGAGCTGGTCGTCTCGGCCCCGGCGGCCACGCTCGACCTGGATGTCACCGGCCTGTCCGCCGCGGTGCAGCCCGGGCGCGCCTACACGCTGGTTCTGCAACCGTCGGGCAGCGGCGTCGCGCTGGCCAGCTACGCGGCGGCCACGTCGGCCAAGAGCGGCGTGGCGCTGGACACCGGCGGCGGATACGTGTCGCAGGCGCTTGACGTGCCGCGCTCGCTGTCGGGCCAGCTCACGCTGACGCGCACCGAGGCCACCCCGGTCGTGCGGCGCCTGCTGGTGACGCTGGTGGACGAGGACGACAACGAGGTGGCCAGCTCGGCCTCCGTGCTCGGCCAGGGCCTGGCCGACAACGCCTGGCTGGGCGTGGTGCCGGGCGAGACCGACCCGTGAAACAGGAGCTTGGGCTGACGCTGCTGGAGGTGCTGCTCGCGGCGACCGTGATCGGGACCGTGGTCGTGTCGGCCAGCTGGGCCGTCGGCATGGCCAGCCAGGCCCGGGCCATCACGCAGGAGGAGAGCCTGGACGCGGCCCTGGTGGCGCGCGAGGTCTTCGAGCTCGCGCTGGGCCAGGACACCACCGACGACGGCGACGGGCCGGCCAAGGACGCCGCCGGAGTCTCCGGCCTGGACAGCCTGGACGGCGCCAGCTTCAGCCCGCCGCTGGACGCCACGGGCGCGGAGCTGGCCTTGGCCAACCCGGAGCTGTGGAGCCAGGCGTGCGACGTGCAGGTCTACGACCTCGCCGACCTGGGGCTGCCCGTGGCGGAGCAGTTCGCCGGCGCCACGCAGAGCAGCTCGACGCTCTACCGGCTGACGGTGTCGGTCAGCTTCCGCGGGCAGGACCAGGGCAGCTGGTGGTGGTGGATCAACCCGTGAAGCGCAGCACGTCCGGCTACGTCCTGATCGTCGTGCTGCTGCTGGGAGGCCTGATCGCCGCCACGACGGCGGCCTGGGCGCGCCACTACCTGGTGCGCCAGCACGCCACGACCACCTCGCTGTGGGTGCTCGAGTCGCGCGAGGCCGCCGGCTCGGGCGTGGCCTGGGCGCGCCAGCGGCTGGCCAGCGGCGGCGGCAGCGGTTCGGCGCAGTTCACGGTCGCGGGCCATGCCCTGGCCGTGGACCTCTGGCCGACGGACACGGATCGCATGGGCCTGCGCGTGGACGCGACCAGCGACGAGTTGGGCGCCACCGTGGAGGGCGAGGCGCTCGTGCTCGGCCTGCCGTGCGAGGTGCTGCCGGCGCTGACCTCCGCAGCAGCCGCCGCCCTGGACGGCGACGCGCTCGGCACGCGGCTGGCTGGCACGCAGACCCTGAAGGGCCAGACCTTCGCGGGCACGCTGGTGCTGGAGCACGGCGCGGTCATCACGCTGGACGACGTCGTGGTGCAGGGCGCCATCGTCAGTCGCGCGGCGCTGGCCGGGCCGCCCTACCACCCCGGCGACGCCGCCACGCTGGTGCTGCGCAACGGCGCGCGCGTCGGCCCGTCGGCGCTGGCCGCGGGCCTCGGCATCGTCCTGCCCGACGGCACGCTGACCGTCGAGGACAACTGCTCGCTCGAGGTGCAGGGCACCATCGTGGCCGGAAAGCTGGACCTGCAGGGCGACGGCGCCTGCGACGGCTACGTCGTCGCGGCCGCCGCCTTCGGCCTGCCCGCCGACTTCGACCGGCCCGGCATGGGCCGCGTGCCGCCCGCCTGGCCCGAGGCGCTGTCCGTCTCCGCGCTCGGCGTGTCGCGCCTGGCCTTTCCGCGTCATGCCGTCGACGACGCTGCGCTCGCCAGCATCGGCAAGTTCACCTTCAAGGCCGCCAAGTGACGCTCAACTCATGGCGGCCCGGCGCCGACGAAGGCGCAGATCCAGTGTGCCCCGGCGGTGCCCGGAGGAGCTGCATGTCCCACAGGCACGACGCGCGACGGGCCGGTTTCACGCTGGTGGAGACGCTGCTGGCGGCGCTGCTGGGCGCGCTGCTGCTGGCCGCGGCGGCCTCGTCCGCGGGCCAGTTCTCGCAGGCCATGGCCGAGCTGCAGACCGAATCGGCCGACAGCTACGAAAACGTGCTGGCGCGCATCGGCCGCGACGTGCGCTACGCCTGGTGGGTGGACGTCCCGGCGCGCAACCGCCTGCAGCTCGTGGGCCCGGACAACCTGGTCACGGAGTACAGCGTGGTGGGCAACAGCCTGCTGGTCACGCGGCCGGATGGCACGTCGGGTTCCGTGGTGACCGGCCTGCAGTCGCTGGTCTTCGAGGAGAGCACGCTGCAGCGGCTGCGCGAGGGTTCCGCCTCGACGGTGTCCGCCACGCTGGCCTCGCTCGGCATCCCGGCCCTCGCGCCGCACACGGCCTCGACCATGAGCTCCAGCCAGGCCTACGCCATCTCCTTCATGGTGCCCAGCGACGCCGGCGCGCGCAGCCTGGCCGGCGTGAGCGACCCGTACACGGCCTGGCAGCCGACCACGATCGAGCTGACCATGGCCAGGATCGGCAGCGGCTCGCTGACCTTCTCGATCTACCCCGCCTTCGGGCCCGGCCGCGCCCAACCACGGCCCGGTGCGGCCGCCCTGGCCTCCTGGACGCAGAATCTGTCGGGCCTGCCGGCGGCTGCTGTCCTGGCGAGTTGGCCCCGCCTGCTGTACGTCCTGCCGGCGGCGACGACGCCCATCAACGTGCCGGTGCTGCCCGCCAGCCTGGAGCCGGGAGTGGCGTACTCGCTGGTGATCACCGTTTCCGCGGGCGCCACCGCGATCTTCGCGAGCGGCACCGTGGCGGCGCACACAGAGCAGATGTACCGCTCGCCGGCCGGCGCCTGGAACGCCTCGCCGGCCGTGGTGCCCTTCGCCGTGCGCGGCAACGCCACCTGCGGCTCGACGCGGGCCAGCGACGTGACGACCCAGGTGCGCGCCACGCTGCAGGCCGAGTCGGGCGCGACCTACGTGGGCTCGGCCTGCGTGTACAGCCAGGTCATGGCCGAGGACCCGTGGCTGGGGGTCGTCCCCGGCGAGCTGCCGGCCGGCCCCTGACCGGCGCGGCAGCCGGAGGCTCAAGTCGTGCCGCCGGCGGGCCGATGAGCCTTCCCGTCCGCAGGGTTCCGCGTGTGCGGCGCCCGCCGTTCCAAGTCCGGAGACTTCCCATCATGTCCACCCCGCGCAAGAACCAGTCGGGCTTCACGCTCGTCGAGTTGCTGATCGTGGTCATCATCCTCGGCATCCTCGCCGCGGTCGTGATCCCGCAGTTCAACACGGCGGCCGCGGAGTCCAAGGAGGCCGCGCTGGCTTCCAACCTGGCGACCATTCGCCAGGCCGTCGAGCTCTACAAGGTCCAGCACAACGACAGCTTCCCGGGCGCCACGATGGTGACCCAGCTCACGACCACCACCGACGCCACGGGCGCCGCGGGCACCAAGTACGGCCCGTACATCCGCAACAACTTCCCGGTGAACCCCATCGACGGCAGCGCGGCGGTCGCCACGGCGGCCTCGATGCCCGGTGCGCCCACCGCGGCCGGCGGGTGGATCTACGCCACCGGCAACGGCGAGTTCCGCGCCAACGTGTCGGGCTCCGGCCCGAGCGGCACGGCCTACTTCAGCCTGTGATGCGATCGTGAGCGTGAAGTCGCCACGACACGCGTTGAGCTCCGGCTTCCGGCCCGGCGGGAGGTTCGCCTCCCGCCGGGCCGCGACCGGCTTCTCGCTGATCGAGATCCTGCTGGCCACGCTGGTGGTCGGCACCGTGCTGGCCGCGGCCACGGGTGCGATCGGCGGCGCGATCACCGCGCGCGACACGCTGGCCGGCGAGCCCGTCACGGCCTTCGGCTTGGCACGCGAGATCCACAACCTGGCCCTGGTGCTCCCGCGCGACACCGGCGACGGCCTGCCGGCCGCGACCGGGGCCGACATCGCGCTGCTCGAGGATCTCGACGGCGCCGACTTCTCCCCCCCGGTCTCCGCCGCGCGCGCCACGCTCGCGCACGCCACGGGCTGGAGCCAGGAGGTGGCGCTCGAGGCCGTGAACCTCGCTGCGCCCGGCAGCCTGGCGGCCGATGCCGACGCCGACGCCGTCCTGCTGCGCCTGACCGTGGTCGTGCGCGAGGGCGCCGACGTGCGCGGCAGCTACACCTGGTGGCTGAACCCTTGATCCCGCGCCGCCCACCGCGCCAGGCAGGCAGCGTGCTGATGGGCGTGCTGCTGATCGCGCTGCTCATGACCAGCATGTGCATGGCCTTCGCGCGCCACGCGCTCCTGTCCGCCTCGGCCGCCGAGGCCGCCGTGAGCGTGCAGGTCGCCGAAGGCGCGACCGATTCGGGCCTCGCCTGGGCGCGGCAGGCGCTGCAGGCCGGCGCCGCCGGCGGCGCGACGCTGGCGCTCGACGGCGACGCCGAGGTGCGCGTGGTCGTGGTCGACGACGGCGCCGGCCGCGGCAGCCTGAGCATCTCGTCCAGCGCGCGCGGCCAGACGCAGGCGCTGGCCGGCTCCCTCGAGACCTACGCGACCGTCGGCGGCGTGCTGCCGCAGCTCACCGACGCCGCACGCTCCGCCGTGCGCCTGCACTCGGAAAAGACCGAGATCAACGGCAGCCAGAGCTACTCCGACACGACGCTCACCGGCGTGCTGTACCTGCGCAACGGCGCCCGCCTGACGCTGACCAACTGCATCGTGGCCGGCACGCTGGTCAGCGAGCCGGCGCTGTCCTCGACGGGCTGGAGCGTCGCCGACGCGACCAGCATCAGCCTCGTCGGGACGGTCGTCATCGAGTCCGACCCGCAGCTCGCGGGCTGCTCGATCATCGCGCCCGACGCCGCCGTGTCCGGTGCCGGCGGCGAGGCCGTCCAGGTCCGCGGCGCGATCGTGTGCGCCTCGCTGGCGCTGCCCGGCTGGGGTGCGCTCCACGGCCCCATCGCCAGCGGTTCTCCTCCCGCCCTCACGCGCGCCATGCAGCTGCCCGGGTCCGGCCGCGCGCCGCAGGCCTGGCCGGCGGCGCTGCAGACCGGCGCGCTGGGCGTCAGCCGCCTGATCTTCCCGCGCGTCTCGGCCTCGGATGCCGAGCGCGCCGCCATCGAGGACTACGCCTTCCCCGCCGCCCCGGGGGGGCCATGAGCCCACCTGCCAACCGCACGGCCCGGGAGCAGGGCTTCACGCTGGTCGAGCTGCTGGTCGTGGTGGCCATCATGGGCCTGCTGGCGCTGGTGGCCGTGCCCGCCTCCGGCACCGGCTACGAGCAGCGCCTCGACCTGGTCGAGCTGCAGGTCCGCGACGCGCTCGAGCGCGCGCAGGCCCTGGCGCGCAGCACGCGCAGCACCCACGGCGTGGTCTTCGACACCCGCGACGAGCGCTTCGCCGTGGTGGACGGCGCCGGCGCGGCCGTCGTCGACCCGCTCACCCGCGGCGACTACGTGGTGTCGTTCGACCGGCCGGACCAGCCGCGCTCGATCGACCTGTCCGTGGCCGACTTCGGCGACACCGGCAAGTCGGCCGTCTTCGACGGCCAGGGCCTGCCGGTGGACGGCGGCGAGATCGTCATCGCCTGCAACGGCGCCACCCGCACGCTGACGCTGGACGCCGCGACGGGCATGGTCTCGGCCGAGTAGCGCGGCCGGCGCCCCCGGCGGCGCCGCCTCAAGTCACCCCCCGGCCGACCCGATCCGGGTCCTGTGCCCCGACGCCTCACCTCCGGTGACACCATGACCGACACCCTCGCCCGCAACGTCCGCCGCGCCCAGGCCGGCTTCACCCTGGCCGAGCTGCTGCTCGCTTCCGTGCTGGGGGCGATGCTGCTCTCGGCGCTGGCCATCTCGACCCTCAGCTTCGCCATGGCGCTCGACCACATGGAGGAGGAGGCCGGCATCGACGACGACGCCGACCCGGT
>Ga0247727_10011477_pt1 | contig 15455 bp, 14 predicted proteins | sample WisWelCaveWW1625_FD_202498 | JGI IMG/M metagenome (GOLD analysis project Ga0247727, IMG submission 202498) | Biofilm microbial communities from Wishing Well Cave, Virginia, United States - WW16-25 | ecosystem: Environmental > Aquatic > Deep subsurface > Groundwater > Cave microbial mat | place...
CGTCGCGTAAATCCAGCCGTCGAATCCCCACGTGAAGCTCGACGCCATGCCGTGCGTGTCTTGAAAACCGAACCTGCTGAGTAGCACTTCGCGCGTGTCCGCCCGATCGTCGCCATCGGTGTCGAGGAACCGCCAGATGTTCGGTATCGAGTACGCGACGCATCCGCTGACGAGTTTCGCTCCGGACCCCGACTGCGACGCCGGCCGGCCGTCCGGCCCGTTCACGCGCGTCATGACCGGCAGCACGCCGATCGGAATGTTCAGTCCGTCCACGAACGTTTTCACAACGTCTGCGCGGCCGTCGCCGTCGGTGTCTTCCAGAATCATGATCGAATCGCGTGGTGTCGCGCCGTCCTTCGCCGGGAACGGATACTCGACGGAACTCGTCACCCACAGCCGCGAGCGGTCGTCGAACGCGATGTTCATCGGCTTATTGATGTCCGGCTCGGCCGCGACGAGCTGAATCTCGAATCCGGGCGGCAGATGAAACATCTTCTGCTGCTCCTCCGGCGTGCGCGGTCCGGTTGGCGCGACGAGTGTTGGGTCTTCGGCGCGAATCGGAATCGTGAAGCAACAAGCCATTGCGATCGCGATCGACGCCGCAAGCGATCGAACGTGTTTGTTTGATGACCAGTTCATTGAGTCCTCGAAGAATGACCGTGGACGACGCAGTCCGACACTGTGTGAACCGCGGCCAGCATACATGAAGCCAGCCGTTGCTGCCAAAGCTCGTCACGCTCGACTCGGCACGTGTGTCACGTTACATTCTTGCGAACGAAAGGAGTTGCCCAATGCGAGCAACGAGTCTGGTTTGTCCCGGCAAGCAAGTTGACGAGGCACGATTCAGCGGCGCGGTGCAGTCGCGAATGGCGATCGGTCGAGTCGCCCTGGTCGCGTGGCTGCTGCCGTTCGTCGGCGTGGCGATCGGCGGCGATTGGCCACAATTTCGCGGACCGGGCGGGCAGGGCGCCAGCGCCGTGCAGGGCGTGCCGACTCGATGGAGCGCAGACGAGAACATCGTCTGGAAGGCTGAACTGCCCGGATCCGGCACGTCGAGTCCGATCATTGTCGGCGACCGCGTGTTCGTCGCATGTTACACGGGCGACGGGTCCGACGCAGGCGAGTTGAAGCGCCAGCTCGTGTGCGTTGACCGCCGCACCGGCCGCGTCGCGTGGAACCGCACCGTCGGCAGCGAGCTGCCCGAACAGGAAAAGATTCGTGAGGAGCACGGCTACGCTTCGAGCACTCCCGCGTGCGACGGCGAGCGCGTGGTCGCGTTCTTCGGAAAGTCCGGCGTGTTCGCATTCGATCTGGACGGGCGCCAACTGTGGCACGCGCACGTCGGCTCGCGGCTGCACGGTTGGGGTTCGGCCGCGTCGCCCGTGATTGTCGGCGACCTGGTGATCGTCAATGCGAGCGTCGAGAGCGACTCGCTCGTCGCGCTCGACCGGCGAACCGGCAAAGAAGTGTGGCGGGCCAAGGGCATTCGCGAGTCGTGGAATACTCCGATCGTGGTCTCGGTCGCAGGCAGCCTCGAACTCGTCGTGGCGATCCAGGGCAAGGTGCTCGGCTTCGATCCCGCGACCGGCGAGCAGCTCTGGTCGTGCGCGACGGACATAAGCTGGTACATGGTTCCGAGCTTGGTGGCCGCCAACGATGTGATTTACTGCATCGGCGGCCGGACTGGCGGCGCGCTTGCCGTGCGGGCCGGCGGACGCGGCGACGTCACCGCGTCGCATCGCCTGTGGACCAACAACAAAGGGTCGAACGTCTCGTCGCCCATTGTCCACAACGGACATCTTTACTGGGCGCACGAGAACCTCGGCATCGTCTACTGCGCCGACGCGAAGTCCGGCGAGGTCATTTACGAGCAACGGCTGGAACGCGCCGGCCAAATCTACGCCTGCCCGGTTCTGGCCGGCGGCAACCTGTATTACATCTCGCGCGCCGGCCGCACGTTCGTGATCGCCGCCCAGCCCGAGTTTCAGCAGGTCGCCGCCAACGATCTTGGCGACAGGTCCCGATTCAACGCGAGTCCCGCAATCGCCGGCGGGCAGTTGTTCGTGAGGTCCGACAAGTATCTTTATTGCGTCGGGAGCACGACGACCGCCGGCCGATAGCCGCGCGGCTCGCCGGCTAGCTTGCGACGTACTTCCCGCGTTAGAATTCCGCACGGATTGAACGGACACGTTCGCGCATAAACGCCAGCTTTTCCAAACGCAAGGGAAGTACACCATGAAGCAATTCGCACGTCTGACGAGCGTTGTCGTCGTCGCAGCCGGATCATTTGCCGCCATCGCGCTGTGCGGCGGCGCCCGCGGCGACGAAGCAATTCGGCCGCAAACGATTCAACTCTTCAACGGCAAAGACCTGACGAACTTCTACTCGTGGCTCGTCGGTCACAAGTACGACGACCCGGACAAGGTCTTCTCCGTCGTTGATGCGATTGACGGTGCGCCGGCGATTCGCGTGAGCGGCCAGCATTACGGCGCGTTCATCACGAAAGAAGAGTTCTCGAACTTTCACATCGTCGCCGAGTTCCGTTGGGGGCTGGCCACGTGGGGCGGGCGCAAGGATCGCACGAAAGACAGCGGCATTTTGCTGCACTGCCAAGGGCCGGACGGCAACTCCGTGAAGACGGCAGACGGAAAGTTCAACGGACCGTGGATGCACTCGATCGAATGCCAAATTATCGAGGGCGGCACGGGTGATTTCATCCTAGTCGGCGGCCACGACAAAGACGGCAACGCGGTCAAAGCGAAACTTACGGCCACCGTGCGCAAGGAGGGCCGGGCGACGATCTACGACCCGAAAGGCGAGCCGACGAAATTCGAGGGCGGCCGAATCGATTGGTTCGGCCGCGACTCGGAATGGAAGGACGTGCTCGGCTTCCGCGGCAAGTACGACGTCGAAAGCCCTGACGGCCAATGGACGCGCGTCGAGTGCATTTGCGACGGCGACAAGATCACTAACATCGTCAACGGCAAGGTCGTCAACGTCGGCACCGGCGCGAGCCTCACGAAGGGCAAGATCATCTTTCAGTCGGAAGGGGCGGAAATCTTCTTCCGCAAGATCGAGCTGACGCCGTTGAAGTAGTGACGAGCAGGCTGTTGGACTGACATCCGTCAGGCAATCAATTCCTGAAGGATGCGCGCGTCGTGCACATCCGTCAGCCGGTCGTCGCGGCTGTTGTGGCGGAACGTGAGGCGTTTGTGGTCGAGGCCGAGGAGGTGGAGCATCGTGCCGTGCAGGTCGGCCATCGACACTCGGTTTTCGATGGCGTGGTGGCCGAAGGGGTCGGTGGCGCCGTGGCAGACGCCGCCCTTGATGCCGCCGCCGGCGAGCCAGATGGAGAAGCCGTACGGGTGATGGTCGCGGCCGTCTTTGCCTTGAGCGGCGGGCGTGCGGCCGAATTCGCCGGCCCAGAAGATGAGCGTGGTGTCCAGCAAGCCGGATCGCTTGAGATCGGTGAGGATTGCAGCGACGGGCTGGTCGGTTTGGTCGCAGCATTTGCGCGTGTCGGCCGCGTTGTTGGCGTGCGTGTCCCACGGCTGGCCGGGCATCGTGAGTTGCACGAAGCGGACGCCGCGCTCGACGAGGCGGCGGGCCAGCAGGCAGCGCGTGCCGTAGGAGCGAGTCGCGTCGCGGTCGAGGCCGTACATCTTTTTCGTCGCCTCGGTTTCCTGCGACAGGTCGAGCGCGTCGGTGGCGGAGAGTTGCATGCGGGCCGCGAGTTCGAATGAGGCAATGCGGGCGTCGAGTTCCAGTTCGTCCGGATGTCGCTCGCGGTGCCGTGCGTTGAGCTTGCTCAAGAACTCGCGGCGGCCCTGTTCGACCGCCTCCGGTCGCGGCTGTTTCGGTCGGAGGTTCAGCACCGGCATGCCTTCCGAGCGGAGCGGCGTGCCTTGATAGAGCGGCGGCAGCCAGCCGCTCGTCCAATTCTGCATCGCGTTCGTGGGCAGCCCGCCCAAATCGTTCAACACGACGAAGGCCGGCAGGTTTTGATTCTCGGCGCCGAGTCCGTACGTCGCCCACGAGCCGATCGTCGGGCGGCCGGACGTGATCATGCCCGAGTGCAGCATCCACATCGCCTGCTCGTGATTGCGGTGCTCGGAGAACATCGAGCGGATCACGGCGATGTCGTCGGCGTGCCGCGCGAGGTGCGGCATGACTTCGGATATTTCCAGCCCCGACTGGCCGTGCTTTGCGAACTTAAACGGGCTCTTCAGCAACTTGTTCGTGACCTTTTCTTCGTCGGTGATTTCGGCCGGCGGGTCTTGGCCGTCGCGTTTTTCGAGTTCCGGCTTCGGGTCGAACAGATCGACGTGGCTCGGACCGCCCGGCATGAAGAGCTGAATCACGGACGACGCCCGCTGCCGGTAGTGCGGCGGCTTGGGAAACAAATCAAACGTGGCCGGCCGGTCCAGCTCGATCGCTCGCGCCGCTGAACGCGAATCAAACTCGCCCATCAGCGCCGCCAGCGCGAGCCCGGCGAATCCGGTGCTGACACGTGAGAACAGCTCGCGCCGCGTGATGGCCACCGAAAGTGCGAGTCGGTCTGAACCTGAGCAGAGCATGACGCGTCTCCCGTGGCCTTACTTTAGGTCGCCATGTTTGATTGGCACTAGCCGATGGCCAACCCTATCCACGGCGACAAGCGATTGTTCGAGAATGAGGTAGCCGAGCAAGGGTTCGTACTGCCCGTCTTGGGGCTGCATGTCGAGGAAAACGACTGCGTTGAAAACCGGTTGAAACGCCTCAATTTGAATTTCAACCGGGCCACAGACTGCACCGGCCACCGTCCGTTGAGCCGCGACCTCGAAGTCTCGTTGGCGAGACGATCCGAGTTTTCCGAGTCGCTCGCGCCAAGCACTCGGCAACTTGATCGGGCCTTCCCCGGCATCGACGAGCGCGGCGCAATCGATCTTCCCGGCCGGATCCAACGGATTCGTTATGCGAACTTGTGCGATGATGCGGCCCATACTGCAAACCTCCGCTGCCAGTTTAACCTAGCGCTCAAGGGCTGTCGCTGACAAGTTCCGTGCGGTTCAGCCTCCGAGTTGGACTTCCTGCTCGGCGAGCCGGAGTTGGTCCTCGACCCAGTGTTCGACGCGGCTGGGTGTCGGAATGTGCAGGGCGAGGCCACAAATCAGCGCGATCGCCAGAGCAAGGCCCGGCCACCAGTGCTCGATCATGTAAGCAATGATGGTGAAGAACGTGACTCCTTCGATGAGCGCAGCGCTGATGATCGTCTTGACCTTAAACGCCTGGCAGAGGCTGATCGCGTCGGTGGCGCGGTCAACAATCTCCGCATTCGCGGCGTTGGCATACCTGGCCGGCCGCCCGCTTTGACGTCGCTCATCCACGAGTCTGCGTCGCGACGCGGCGGCCACGCTGTCCGGCACGAACTGTCGCAAACCGAGCTGCACGACGGAAAATCCAATTGCGATGTATGTGATGATCGGTGTTCCAGCCGGCTTTGCCGCGTCGCCGACCGCCCCGATTACCAAAACGAAAACCAAGAAAAACGCCGCACCGGCGGTGAGTCCCGCGGTGATGATCTGAATCGTGCGTACATTTCCCGATAAATCTGCTCGCTGGGATTCGTTGTACAAGTTGGCTCCATTGCTGGAAGATCAATCACCGGCCGCGCAGATCGTAACACACCAGCCGTGACGGCTCGCGCTTGAAGACCGACCGGGTGTTCTGGCTCACGTACAGCAAGCCGCGGCTGAGCACTGGCAGCGCCCACGATTCTTCGGCGGCGAAAAGCCACGTGCGGCCGAGTTCCTTGTAGCCTTGCGGCGACAGGTCGAGCCACTGCAAGTGACCGAATTCGCCAAGACACAAGGACCGGCCGTCCACGAGCATCAAGCAGCCGCGGCCGCTCGAAGTGAACACGCGGCGTTGCTCCCCGTTCAACTCGACGCTCTCCTCCCATTCCGGCGCCTCGCGCCACACCGTCTTGCCCGTCGCGGCATCGACACACACGAGCGCGGAATCTTGCGTGAAGTGTCCGTCGAATCCGTAAAAGTAGCCGTCCTTGAACACCGCGGTGTTCCAATGCGTGCCGAGGTCCTTGTTCGTCCACACGACTTCGTGCGACATGTCCGGTTTGATTCGGAGCAGGGCACTGCCGGTGAAGTAGTTCGACGAGATGAGCACTTGATCGTCAACGATGACCGGGCACGACGCGTTAACCGATTCGTGAACGCGGCTGCGAAACGGAAACTCGAAATCGACCGCTCCGTTCGCCGGGTCGATCGATAACAGGCCGCCGGTCGGCGGCCGGCTTTCGCCACCTGCAAAGACGAATACGCGCCGCTTGCCGTGCACGACTGCCGGCACGGGCGACGCGTAACTGGGCCCCCACTTGTCGCCCGCACCCCAAGCCATGCGGCCCGTTCGCTGATCGAACGCCGCGACGCACGGTCCGTTCGGCGCGCCGACATTGATGATCAGCAGGTCGCCTTCGACGAGCGGCGTTGTGGACGTGCCGAAGAAATCTTGCGGCACCTTGAACTCGCGAGCCAGGTCGCGCTGCCAAAAAACCTGGCCCGTATCGAGCTTCAAGCAGAACAGTTTTCCTTCCGCGCTGTAGATGAACACGCGATCGCCGGCGATCACGGGGCTGGCCCGCGGGCCGTTGTTGTAGCCGAAGCGATCCTCGAATCGAGTCGGGTAGCGGAATTCCCAGTACTGTTCGCCCGTCTCCGGGTGCAGGCACTCGACGATTCCTTCGTTGCCCATGCGGTGCAAATACACGAGGCGGTCGCCCTGAATCGCCGGCGACGTGTAGCCGGTGCCCTTCGTCATTTCCCAGACGATCTTCGGTTCGTCCTGCGGCCACACTTTGAGCAGCATCGTTTCGGCGGAGACCGCGTTGTGGGTCGGGCCGAGGAACGAGGTCCAGTCGTGCGTGACGGCGCCGTCGGCGAGCGGCTTTGGCTTTGCGTGAAACTTCAGCCGTGGAAACGAATGGGCCGCCGGCGGCGCGACCGATTCGAGCGAGAGCGCTTTGGGCGGCGCCGGGTCGGCAGATCGCGAACTTTGCGTCTCACCTGCCGGTTTGATCGTCGTCGGTTCCGCAGCGACAACATTGTCGCTCAACGTCGTGGCAGGCGCCGGCGCACCGCGACTGCACCCGGTGCCGGCCGCGCATGCGCCGGCCGCGAGCACGACACCGAGCAATTGGTGGAAACAGCCGAGCAGTTTGACGATCATGGTGTGAATCGTGGTCTCCGCTGACACGACGGAAGAATGTAACGCTCAAGGCCGGACCGCTCAACGGCTGAACGTCAGAGGACTCATCGTGCCACCGTTTATGGGGCTGCTCGGCAAAGTTCTGCTCGTGTGTTTGGCGATCGGCGTGCTCGTACTCATCGTCGCGCGGATCGTTGTGCGTGCGATTTTCTACGGCAACTCGGCGCGGCCGCGCGTGAAGGTCCCGTGGCGATTCTCGCTGCTCGCCATCGTCGTCTTAGCCACGCTGCTGGCGCCCGTGCTGGGCGTTTTTCGCGAAGAACCGACTTCAGCCGTTGTAGCCGCCATTGTGGTCACCGGGCTTTGGTTGCCCGTGGCGAGCTTTCTTGAATTCCGCCGTGCGTTGACCGACCGGCGCAACAAGGAACTCGCGGCGACGATCAAAGTCGTTCGCATGCAGCACGAGCAACGCGATGACGCGTCCTCATAGCCGTTGAACAGGCCATGCTTCGCACGCGGTCCTTGGTCGCGAAGCATTTCGTGGCGACTCACCGGCCGCGGGTCTGCCTGCTATAATTCGGCCGGTTCGACTTGAGCACGGAGGCCACATGGCCCGCGAGAAGGTGATTGACGGCGACGACTTGCCGAGCGGCGAAAACACCGATGGCGGCGACCGCGAGTTTTTCGAGAAGCTGCGGCCGCAGCGGCTCAGCGAGGTCATCGGCCAGAAGGACGTCGCGGACCGGCTGAAGATTTCAATTGACGCGGCGAAGATTCGCGGCGAGCCGCTGCCGCACTTGTTGCTCGACGGGCCGCCGGGGCTCGGCAAGACCACATTCGCGACCGTGCTGCCGCGCGAGTTGGGCGTCGAGTTTCAGATCACCAGCGGCCCGGCGCTCGCCAGCCCGCGCGACTTGATTCCGTACCTCACGAACGCCCCGGAAGGCTCGATCCTGTTCATCGACGAAATCCATCGGCTGCCGCGCGTCGTCGAAGAATTCATCTATCCCGCGATGGAAGATTTCCGCATCGACTTCGTGATCGGCGAAGGGATCGGCGCCCGAACGATCAACATGCCGCTCAAACATTTCACGCTGATCGGCGCGACGACGCGGAGCGGCATGCTGTCCGCCCCGCTGCGCGAACGGTTCCTGATGCACGAGCATCTGGAGTTCTACTCGGCCGAGGAACTCGCCGAGATCGTGCGGATCAACGCGCGGAAGCTGAAGACCGAGATCGCCGCCGACGCATGCACGGAACTGGCACAGCGCAGCCGGGGCACGCCGCGTCTGGCGAACGCCCGGCTCCGTTGGGTGCGCGACTACGCGACGAGCAAGGCCGACGGCAACGTCACACTCGCGCTTGCCCGCCGTGCGCTCGAGATGCAGGAGATCGACGCGGTGGGACTCGACCGGCAGGACCGCCGCTACCTGCTGACGCTCATTCGCGTTTTTGGCGGCGGCCCGGCCGGCGTCGAAGCGATCGCGGCTACGATGAACATCGCCGCCGACACGCTCACCGACGAGGTCGAGCCGTTTCTGCTCCGCCGCGGCTACGTCGTACGCACCTCGCGCGGCCGGCAAGTCACGCCCGACGGATTCGCCCACCTCGAAATTGATCCAACGCCCGGCGCGGGCGGCCAAGCGCACCTCTTTTGAAGCACGACAACAGCATCCGACGCTTCCAGGTGATCCGCACGATCGTAAACCGTTATCCTAAAACGCATTAAAACGTCGCATCCATCTCCAAAACCGCCCCCAGATCGCCTTCCGAGCCACTCAGACCGCCTCAATCCGAGCGCGGATCACGGCAAACCGAGTGCGGATTATGGAATTCCGAACGCTCATCGCCACGATCGGCGCGCCGACGATCGCGATCGCCGCGCGGACGACGACCATCTCCGCACCAACCGCGACGATCCGAACGCCGATTACGGCAATCTCGACGTGGCTCGCGACCGAGTGGATTCAAGTCACCCCCATCTGTGCACGAATTGTGCGCCCTGGCGCCCTGATCGCCCGTGCGAACCGCGGTCAGCGCCTACCGCCGATCGAACCGATGATGCGACACGAACCACTCGTCGCCGCCGCGGTAGCCCCAGAGTTTTTTGCACGCCATTAAGTACACGCCAGTTCACGAGCCACTTCGTCGCCTAGTGCCTCGACCGACCTGAACTGACAGTAGGCTGGGTCGCGACCGCACAAGCCGGCTAGCGGATTCTCAAGGGACAACCGCGGTCGCGACCCAGCCTACGAGAGAGCCGCAATTACGGGAATGCACCCGCCGACGATGGCAATCTACAAAGTTTGCCCCTCATGGAGTACAATCCGGCCGCGTGATTCTTTGCTCTGCGAGCACCGCGCCTCTGCATGAAACGTTTCTCTCGGCGTGAAGAAGGCTCACGCAGAGGCGCAAGGCTCGCCGAGCGATTCAATCGAGGGCCAACGCATGCGGAAGCGAAATGATCTCGGCGGTCACATTCCACTCGCGTTGCCGCAAGGGTTGTGGAGCCGGCGCGACGTGCTGCGCGTCGGGTCGCTGAGCGTTGCGGGGACGCTCGTGCCGAGTATTCTCGGTCGAGACGCGCGGGCGGAAACAGACGGAGCCGGCTCGACACGGCGCGCGGATGAGAAGCGGACCGCTCAATCAGTGATCTTGCTTTGGATGGCCGGCGGCGTCACGCACATCGACTCGTTCGACCCGAAGCCCGACGCGCCGGATAAAGTGCGCGGTTCGCTCGGCGCGATTCGCACGAGCGTGCCGGGGACGATCTTCGGCGAGGCGCTGCCGCACTTGGCGAATCAGGCACACCGGCTCGCGGTGGTGCGAAGTTTTTCGCACGACTCGAATGACCACTTCATGAGTCAGGCGTTTGCCCTCTCCGGCCGCCGTGTGACGCCGCAACAAATCACTACCGAGCCGAACATCGGATCGATCGTGTGGAAGTTGCACGGGTCGCGCGGCGGGCTGCCCGGTTACATCGCCGTGCCGGGCACGACGCGGCCCGGCCCGCCGCCGACCAACGAATTCACCGGCGGCTGGCTCGGCAAGCAGTATTCGCCGTTCTCTAGCGGCGGCACGCCGAAGAATGAAGACTTCACCGCGAAAGTGCCGGAAGCCGCGGAAGAGGAGTTCAACCTGCAAGCACTCGAGCTGGCGCTGGGGCTTGATCCGGCCCGGCTCGCCGAGCGACGTACAATCCGCGAACGCCTCGACGACAGCCTGCGGCGACTGGACGCGGCGGGACAGGCAAACGTGCTCGGCGAACAATACAAGAGCGCGTTCGACATGTTGATTTCGCCGTCCGTGCGCGAAGCGTTCGATCTTCGGCGCGAGGCGGATGCGGCGCGCGACCGATACGGCCGCACGAAGATCGGCCAACGCTGCCTGCTCGCACGGCGACTCGTCGAGGCCGGCGCCCGATTCGTCATGGTCGATTACGGCTACGATCCTGAGTACGGCAACTTGTGGGACAACCATCGCGTCGCCGTGCAGAACCAGCCGCACATTTGCGAAATTGTCAAGAAGCCGTATCACCTCGCGGGCACCGACCAGGCGTTCGCCGCACTCATCGCCGAACTCGCCGAACGCGGCCGGCTCGACGAAACGCTCGTCGTCTTCCTCACCGAATTCGGCCGCACGCCGAAGATCAACCGCGACGGCGGACGCGATCACTGGGGCGCCGCCGGCTCGATCTTCTTCTCAGGCGGCGGCACGCGCGGCGGTCAAGTCATCGGTGCCACCGACAAGCATTCCGCCTACCCGACCGCCCGCGGCTACACGCCCGCAGATGTCGCCGCCACGATCTACCGTGCAATTGGCATCGACGCGCAGACACTGCTTCACGACCGCCAGAACCGACCGATTGCCGTGTTGCCGGAAGGGGAGCCGATCGCGGGGGCCGTCACGAGTTGACAGGTTCCCGCCGCCAGAATCCACTTGTGCCAGCTCACTCGTCCACCAATTCCTTCCGCGTCGCTTCCGTCGCCCAGATCGCAATCGCCTTGCGGACTCGCGCGGGTTCGTCGCGTGGATCGCCCAGCACGTAGCTGCCGAAGAGTTTCGATTCGAGCGCGGTGACAACGCAGAGTTGTTCGGCGATCTTCATCAGTTGCTTGCCGCGCCATGTGTCTTCGTCGCTGGGCGCGGGCTGAGTGAGCCAGCGGAGTCCTTCAAGATTGAGCTTGCGGCAGGCGTCGAGTTGGGCGAAAAGCGACGCGCCGATCGGATCTCTCGCGTCGGGTGAAGGCGTGCGGCCGGACGACGATTTGCCGGGCGGCAGTTTTTTCATCGCACGCTCGACCGAGTGCCGCAGTTCGGACGGATTGAGACCGGAGTCGAGCAGCTTGTACAGATTGTTCGCCTTCGCGGACCGCGTGGCGTTGACGCAGAAGCCGATCGCCTCGGCCAGCGACGTGTTGGACTTGGTCTGATCGTCCGGCGCGAGCGGCATTTTGATCGCGATGCGGTGAGCGAGCGCGAGCAGGGCACGGGCGCGGCCGAGTTGTCCTGTGATTTCCTTGACCAGCCCGTCTACTTTGGCGTCGTCCATCCGGTCTGTTCCAGTCACCAAGTTTGCTCCTAACGCGGCAGCCCGGCGTGGTCGCGCCGCCGCCACAACATCCTTTTTCGCCCCTCGACGGTGCGGCATTGTCGCAAGTCGCCGCCGAAAATGGAACGGCAACAGGCGGAAGCTCCAAATCCAAAGCATTAGATTCCAAACAGGGGTTCAAATTCCAAGGTCCGACACGGACTTGTGCCGCCGACTGCGACGAGCGGCCGAGAATTCTGCTCGTGTTCCCCCAAGGTCGTTGGTATTCTTTTGCCGTGGACGCGGCCACGACGATCAGCGAGGCACCATCATGTCGATTGACGGGCAGTACACGCTGGAGACGCCGGAGAACGTCGAGGTCGATTTCGAGTTGGCCGGACCGGGTTCACGATTCTGCGCGATGTTGATCGACGGTTTGATGATGTTTCTGATCATTGTCCTATTGCTGCTGCTGGCCGTGCTCGCCAACTTCGGCGTGTGGCGGATGTTTCCGTGGGTGACGACTCAGCAGAGCGAAACGGGCAACTGGCTGAATTGGGTGAACGCGATCCTGATTTTTTCGGCGTTCGTCGTACTATTCGGGTATTACACGATCTTCGAGTTGCTGATGCGCGGGCAGACGCCGGGCAAGCGTGCGATGAAGATCCGCGTGATTCGCGACGACGGCACGCCGGCGGGCGGCATGGACGTCGTCGTGCGTAATCTGATTCGCATCGTCGATGCGTTGCCTGGATTTTACGCCATCGGCGGTGCGGTCGCGTTTTTTCACCCGATGAACAAGCGGCTGGGCGACCTGGCGGCCGGAACGATCGTCGTCAAGGAGCGTGAATTGGATTATCGCGCGCAAACGGACAAACGGGCCGTAGTAATGGAGGCGACCGTCGCGTGCTCGAACGCGGAATTGGAGCCCGACGAACGGCAGGTGCTGACAGGATTTCTCCGCCGCCGCGTCGAATTGCTGCCGGACGCGCGCAATCAACTGGCCGAGCGGCTGGCCAAGCCACTGTTCGAGAAATACGGCGGAACTTACGGCGACTCGGAGTCGTACATCGAGCGGCTGCTGAGCGGCCGGCACGCGGACGACCCGGTGCGCGAGCGGGCGGAGGCTGTTCGGGCGTGGATGAACACGGGAAAGGAAAACGCGGATGGGTCTGGACCAATTCGTTCGTGACCGCCGGCCGGTGTGGGACCGATTGTCCAAGATCGTCACGGAGGCGTATCGCCGCGGCGTGCGGCGGCTGCCGGCCGCCGACGCGGGCGACATGGTGCACCTCTACCGCGACGTGAGCGCGGACCTCGCGCGGCTGAGGGCGCTCGAGGCCGATCCGCATCTCGTGAACGAGATCAACCGGCTGGTCGCGCGAGCGCACGGTCAGATTTATCGCGGCGCGCGGCGGAAGTCGTACTCGCTGCTGCAATTTTTCCTGGTGCGTTACCCGCGACTCTTTCGCGAAACCGGGCGGTTCACGTTCGCGAGTTTCCTGATTTGCGTGCTATTCGCCGGCCTGGCCTATCGCACGGTGCAGTCGCACCCGGAACTGGTGGCCGACGTCATGGGTCCGATGATCGGCGCGGAAGTCCGCGGCGAGAAGACTGCCCAGGACATCAAGGCGCGATTTCGCATGGTCTCGTCGCCGATCCTGTCCAGCGCGGTCACGGGAAACAACATCATGGTCGCGCTCAAGGCGTTCGCGCTCGGCATCACGTTCGGGATCGGGACCGTGTTCGTGCTCATGTACAACAGTATGATGGTCGGCGGCATTGCGGGCGCGTACGCGAAGAGCGGCGTAGCCAAAGATCTGTGGATGACGCTGCTGCCGCACGGCGCGTTGGAGCTGAGCGCGATCGTCGTCGCCGGCGGGGCTGGATTGTTGCTCGGCTATTCGCTCTGGTGCCCCGGCCAGCGGACGCGGCGCCGAGCGCTGCGCGAAGACGCGCTCAAGGCTGTGCAACTCGCCGTCGGTCTGATTCCAGCGTTCATCGTCGCCGGATTCTTCGAAGGCTTTATCACGCCAAGCGACCGGATGCCGGAGCCGCTCAAGGTCGGAATGGGCGTGAGCATCGCAGTCGTGTTCTGGCTGTACTTGTTCCTGGGCGGCAGAAACGTGCATGAGGGTGACGCCGAGACCAATCCAACGCTCAGCTCCGCTGCGCCGCTGTGATCGCGTGGGACTCGTGGCTCAAAAACGCTGACGGCGTTTCAGCACCAAGTAGCGATTCAGCAACTTCGGCGTAAGCCCGCGCGGGTCCACGTCGAGCACGTCGGCGCCGAACTGCCGCATGCACGCCAGCGCCTCGTTGCGCCGTGTCAGCATTTCGATGGCGACCGATTTCGTGAAGCAGTCGGTCGTCGTAACCGGCCGCAGCGCGGACAGCCCCTCGACTTCCAAGTTGCGCAGCGTCACGCACAGCGGCAGATGATGCCGCGCGAAGCGGGCCGTGTACGCCAGTAGCATCGACGAGGCGTCCTTGTCGATCACGTCCGTGATGATGACGACGAGCGATCGCTTACGGTGCCGCAGCGCGAGGAATTTACACGCCGCTTCGTAGTTTGGCTCTTTGAGTCGCGGTTCCAGACGATACAGGGCCTCATTCATGCGGCCGAGCGCCCCGTGCCCTTTGAGCGGCGGCACGTAGCTTTCGATGCGATCGCTGAACGCGACGAGGCCGATGTAGTCGCCCTGCTTCATCGCGACGTAGGTCAAGAGCAGCGCGGCGTTGATGGCGTAGTCGAGCCGCGAGAGGTTGTCCACTTGCGTGGTCATGAGCCGCCCGCAGTCGATCACGAGCAGCACGTTTTGGCTGCGGTCGGTCTCGAAATTTCGCGTGATGAGCCGGCCGCGCCGCGCGGTCGCCTTCCAGGCGATGTCGGCCAGATCGTCGCCGGGCACGTAGTCGCGAAGGCTCTCGAATAGCAGCCCCTTGCCTCGCTGTCGCGCCGCGGTCAGGCCAAACTCGCTGAGCCGGTGCCGGTGCACAGCCAATTCGTAGCGCGCCAGGCTCGCGACGTTCGGATACACTTTCACCGGACTGGTCGCGCGGAATCGGCGTTGCCGGATCACCAAACCGAGCAGCGTCCGGTAACGCAAATGGATGTCGCCAAACTCGAAGAATCCGCGGCGCGTCGGCCGAACTCCGTAGCGCAACTCCGCCCGCGCCTGCGCGACAATGTTGCCGGACACCGACGGCACGTCTCGCTCCATTTCGTCCGGCACGTCCTCGGTCACCTCGAACGACACGGTGAACCCGCTCGCGTTGTGAATTTCCCAGCCAATCTTGTTGAATGTGCCGAGCGACAAGTGCCGCGGCACTTGTCGCTCGATGCTAATTTGGCGCGGTCTCGGCGAAAGGAGAATATCGACGAGAGCGAGCAAGACCAGTCCGGCGTCGAACGCTGCCGTGAGCACGACCGTCGTACGGCCGCGCAGCACGAGCAGCAGCGCGACGGGCACGATGAGAAAGTACAGGAACTTGCGGGACGGCAGAATCATAGTCGCGGAACTTCGATTCGTTCAACAACCTGCTTGACGCACTGGTCCGCCGTGACGCCTTCGATTTCCGATTCCGGATTGAGCACGATGCGGTGCCGCAGCGTGGGCGCGGCCATGTCGCGCACGTCGTCCGGCGTGACGTACGGCCGGCCACGCAGCACCGCCACGGCCTTGCTCGCCTGCATCAACATCACCGACGCGCGCGGGCT
>Ga0247727_10011478_pt1 | contig 15455 bp, 12 predicted proteins | sample WisWelCaveWW1625_FD_202498 | JGI IMG/M metagenome (GOLD analysis project Ga0247727, IMG submission 202498) | Biofilm microbial communities from Wishing Well Cave, Virginia, United States - WW16-25 | ecosystem: Environmental > Aquatic > Deep subsurface > Groundwater > Cave microbial mat | place...
GCCAACGTTCACGGCGGTTGGGCGCGGCCATTGCTATTTGCAGCGTAACCGGCATGAACATCGTCGAGAGCGCGCCCCAGGTCATGGTAATGGCTTGCGCGCTGAGCACTTTGGAAGAAAAACCGAGGGCAAATTTTCCCAAACCAAAAAGCGCCGCGACCGTGGCGGCGCCGATAAACGTCCACAACAGCGGCTGGCGCCAATTGGGGCGCCACTGCAATGAATGCGCGACGGTGTAGGCGCCGATCATCGTGAGCAAATATCGCAAGCCCGGAAAAGTTTCGCGCAGGTTGTCGGAAAGCAGGGTGGAGGCGACGGCAATGAGAGTGAACGCGGCAATTGGCCACTCGAGGCCGAACGCCAGCGCTGCCTCGTTTGGCTCCGGCGCGTTTTGCGGTTTGCTCTTCATGATCGCGAAGAGCCAACACAAACTCAGCAGGGCAAGACTAATGTGAGCGCCGGCTATGGAAAAGTTGGCGCAAGCGGCGAAGGCGAAGAGCGCGAAAGGATGCAGCCAGCGCCGGCCTTGGGCGATAATCGAAGATGAACTCTTGTCGCTTGGGTTGGCCGCGCCGCTATTGATTTTCATTACTAAAGGTTTTTCAAAAAATAATTTGTCATTAATGCGTGCAAATGCAACTGCGTGTTGCCGCCGGTAATAGCGTGATTGCGGCCGTGATAATACATCACGTCGAATTGCTTGTCAGCGGCTTGCAGCGCCTCTTGCAATTGCACGGTGTTTTGCATGTGCACGTTGTCATCGGCCATGCCGTGAACGAGATATAACTTGCCCTGCAATTTGTCGGCGTACGTCATCACCGAGGTCGATTTGTATCCAGCCGGGTTGTCTTTTGGTAAGCCCATGTAACGCTCCGTCCAAATCGTATCGTAGAGCCGAAAATCCGTGACCGGCGCGCGGGCGATGCCGGCTTTGAAATACGGCGCGCCTTTCGTCATCGCCATCGCCGTGAGATAACCGCCGCCGCTGTGTCCCCAAATGCCGATGCGCGTCGCGTCGACATACGGCAAGCTGCCGAGATATTTTGCGCCTTCGATTTGATCGTGCGTCGACCATTTGCCCAAATCGCCGTAAACGAGATTCTTGAATTTCTTGCCGTGCCCGCCGGTGCCGCGACTGTCGATGCAAAAGATAATGAAACCTTTTTCCGTCATCAACTGATGCCACAAATAGCGCCGGCCCGACCATTGATTGACGACGTGCTGCGCGCCGGGACCGCTGTAACAAAACATGATCACTGGATAGTTTTGGGTGGAATCAAAATTGGCGGGCTTCATGATCCACGCGTTGAGCGGCGTCGCGTCGTCGCCGGTTTTCACCGTGATGAATTTCGGCGCGACGAGATTGTATGCGGCTAAAAGATTTTCATTTTTCTCCAACCAGCGCAGGAGTTTGCCATCGGTTTGCCGCAAGCTCGTTTGCGTCGGCGTTTGGGCATCGGAAAACGCGCCGATCACATATTTCATATCCGGCGAAAAATTTGAAACGTGCCAGCCGGGCCGTTGGCTGATGCGCTCCAAATTTTTTCCATCAAGGCTGGCGCGATAAATATTCTCTTCAATCGGTGAATCTTTTTTGCCGGAAAAATAAATGAGACCCGCGGTTTCATCGAAACTGGAGAGCGCCGAAATTTCCCATTCGCCGCTGGTGAGGGGATAAAGCAGGCGGCCGTTGTAATCGTAAAGATACGCGTGGCGATAGCCGCTGCGTTCAGACGTCCAAATGAATTGTTCTTTTTTATTAAGAAAAGTCAAATCATCTTGCACATCGACCCAACACGGATCGGTGTCGCTCAATACGACGCGAGTCGCGCCGGAGTTGACGTCCGCAAAAAGCAAGTCGAGTTTATTTTGTAAACGATTGAGTCGTTGAATGGAGAGAATGCGCGGATCGGGCGTCCACTGAAGGCGCGGAATGTAGATGTCGGTTTCATCGCCAAGCCCCATCCATTTGGTTTGGCCGCTTTCGAGCGTGATCACGCCGACTTGCACCAATGCATTCGGCTCGCCCGCTTTCGGATATTTCAACCAAAAGACCGTCGGATAAAGCGGCGTCATGCTTTCGAGTGGGAACGCATTGACGCGGGTTTGATCGAGCCGCCAGTAAGCAATCATCTTGCTATCCGGCGACCAGCGCCAGCCGTCGGCAATGCTGAATTCTTCTTCATACACCCAATCGAACTGGCCGTTGATGATGTTGTCGCTGCCGTCGGTGGTGAGTTGTGTTTCTACGCCGCTTGCCAAATCCAGCACGAAAAGATTGTTGCCGCGCACGAAACCGACTTTGCCGCCGTCCGGCGAAAACTTGGCGTTGCTTTGCGGCCCGGCGATGCCGCTCAATGGGCGCAATTTTCTGGCCGCCAGTTCATAAATAAAATATTGCCCGTCGGTGGAATGCCGCCAGATTTGCCGCATGTTACTCGCAATCAAAAGATGTCTGCGATCGCTGCTCCATTCGTAGCTGTCAATGGCAATCGGCTCGCCGCCCGCTTTGAGCGTCAAACTTTTTCCGGCGAGCAGCAGCGTTTCCCTGCCGCTGGCGATGTCGTGCTTATAAACCCCGCCTTCTTTTAAATAAGTGAACGCCGCCTCGCCGGGAACCCATTGCACGCCCCGCCGCGTTTTCGGCGTGAGCTGGTTGGAAGCGAAAATGTCTTCGAGGGTGAGGGGTTTTTTCCCCTGGGAAAATAAAAAAGAAGAGAACAGCAACAGGCAAACGAAGATGGTGCGGGAAGTACGAGCGGCGACGGCAGGCATAATTTGCTCCTTCACAGTGATCAGTTGTATTTGAAAGCGCAATTAAAATTTAATTGAATTTTACGATTAAAACCTACATAAATTTTTTAGAAAAATCAAGCTTCGATATCTCGATCACTAAAAAGCGCTTGGAATTTGTTTTTTTAAGCGCGATGCGCGTGAAACCCTTTGGCAAAACCACTGGAGAAATTTTATGAATACCATATCGGTGCAAAATTTACAAAAGCAGCTCGACACTCACCTCGAGCAAGCGCAGACCGCACGCGTGGTGGTGACTCGCAAGGGCAAACTGTCGGCGTTAATTGTCGGACTTGAAGGTATCGATTGGAATACACTCGTTTTAGAGTCAGATGCCGAGTTTTGGAAAATGATACAAAAGCGGCGCAAGCAGCGCACGGTGCCATTGGCTAAAGTCAAAGAGCAACTCGGTATTGTCACCAAAAATGGCAAGGGCAAAAGATTGCGATAAACAACTATTCAAAAAACTTTCTTACTCATCACTTCTCCCCAAATACTCCCACTGCTGCAACGCGATCGGCACGTTGCCGTTTTGCCAAACGAAGTTGTGAAGCTCGCGCAGATTGAATTTTTCGCCTTGTTGAATTTTGGCCGCAGCGAGAAAATGCAGAATTTGAATTTTGCCTATTTGATACGAGATCGCCTGCCCGGGATTCGACGCGAACGAGGCGGCCTCTTCTTCGGCAGTTTTGGCATCCATTGGCGCGGTTTCGGCGAGGCAGCGGCCGGCATCTTGAATGGAAAATTCGCCAGTCGCGAGTTTGATGTCAACTTCGACGCGCAGCGCCCGCAAGCGCATGAAGCGATAAATAATTTCGCGCGAGTGCGGCGCGTCGTCGAACAGACCGTGTTGCAGCATCATCTCTTCGGCGTAAAATCCCAAACCTTCGATGGAGCCGGAATCAATGTAATGGCGTCGAATCGGGTTCGGATGCGCCCACGACCAGCAGAGTTGGAAATAATGTCCGGGTGTGCCTTCGTGCACGATGATCGGCCGCGGATCTTGCGCGCTGGCGCGATAAAAGAAGGGCAAATTGGGCGCGGGTTCGGGAATGTAACTCACGCCGTTTTGTCCGAGCCGTGAAGGGCCGGTGAGATCATCCGTCACGCCCATCGACAGCGCCTCGATATAATCCGGCATTTTCAAATTGCCGTAATGGCCCATCCACGACGGCACGTCGAGAATGCCTTTTTTCATCATAAAATCCCGCGCGGCTTGCTCCTGTTTTTTGCACGCTTCGATTTGCTCGGCAGAAGTTTTGAATAATGCCGGCTTTGGCGCTTCGGCATTGCGCAAACCTTCGTAATGATGAAACGCCACCGAACGATCCCATTCCTGCCGCGCCATGTGGAGCAGCTCTTCGCGCGTGAAGGGCATCAGCGCAATGTTACGCAAATACCAATCATACGCTTGTGGGCCGATGGCAAAAGTTTTTCCCATGTCGGGCTTTTGTTGTTGCAACCATGTGGCATAATCTTCCAGCGCGACAGCGGCTTTTTTCGCGGCTTCGACGAGCGGCTTTTGTTGCGCCTTGGGAAAGAGCGGCGTCAATCCCGTTGTAACTTTGTCCAATCGCTCGCGCACTCCGTTGAGATTCGCCAACGCAATGTCGGCAAAATAGACGACGGCTTCGGAAAGATTTTCTTTCGCATGTTTGATCGTATTCGGAAACGACTGCATTCGCAGCACGATATTTTTCGCCCGCGTTTCATCGAACGGCGGCGGCTGCAAGACCAGCTCGAAAACCGCGCCGAGCGTTTGGTGCACGTAAAACTCCGGGTTGCGCTTCGCCGTTCGCACGATATTCAATTCGTAATTGACGCGCTCGAGGGCCGCGCGCAAAAAGAGATAATCGACGCTGTCGGCAATTGTCCGGCCGGTAAGATCGAGCGCCTCGAGCCGTTCGAGAAATTTTTTCTGCGCCTCATCGTGCTGACGCAATGCCGCCGCAGAAAAATTCGGAATCCAGCCGTCCGGCCGCTCGACACGGTTGACATCGTCCCCGGTGGCCGGCTGTGTCGTCGCGCGCCAGGCAAAAAATTCTTGGGCGAGGGTTTGAAGATTTTCTGCGGGTTTCGGTTGGTTGGATTGAGCCAAAAAAGTGAGAGGACAACAGATGACGAATGCGAACCATTTAGAACTTTTATTCATGCGATATCCCATTCTTGTTTTTCGGGCCGTTTTTTTCTAATTCACGCGCCGCCGCTTTGATAATCTCCAGCGCCTCTTCAACTTCTTGCTGATGCGTGCGAAAACTCAAAATGCAAACGCGAATGACAAACATGCCGTTGAGCAGCGTGCTCGAAAGAAACAGCTTGCCGCTTTTGACGATGTTTTCGAGCAGGCGACGATTGAAATTTTCAATATTACCGCGTTGGGGACGATAGCGAAACGCAATAACGGAGAGATCGGGAACGGCAAGACACTCGAATCCGGGTGCTTCGAGAAAGCGTTGGTACATCCACTGCGTCAGCCGCAATTTCTCGGCGAGATTGTGGCGAAAGGCTCGCAGTCCGAAAAGTTTCAGCGGCAGCCAAACTTGCAAGCCGCGAAACGAGCGCGACAATTCGGGCGAATGCTCGGTGAAGTTGATTTCGCCTTCCGGCGTGAATTGATCCTGCATGTAATCGGCGCTCATCATGTGCGCGCGGCGCAAACGTTCGCCGTCTTTAACCAGCAAACTGCCGCAGCCGTACGGTGTGAACAGCCCTTTGTGCGGGTCAAGCGACATCGAGTCTGAGCGCTCGATGCCGGCGAGCTTGCGTTTGCCTTCATCACAAAAATTAAAGAAGCCGCCGTACGCGCCGTCGACGTGAAACCAGATGGAATATTTTTGGCTAATTTCAGCCAGCGCATCGAGCGGATCAATCGCGCCGGTGTTGGTCGTTCCGGCGCTGCCAACGATCAAGAACGGTTTCAAACCTTTTTGGCGATCGGCTTTTATTGCATCTTCAAAGTGATCCGGAACCGCGCGATAATTTTCATCCGGCGGCAGCAAGCGGATATTCCGCTCCGGAATGCCGGCCAGCATCGCGGCTTTCATCACCGAATGATGCGTTTGATCGGAGCAATACAAAGTTCCCTTTGCAATGTCATCGCCGAGAATATGCTTTCGGGCCGTGACGGCGGCGCTGAAATTCGCCAATGAGCCGCCGGTGGTCATGATGCCGCGACTGGTTTTGGGATAGCCCATCAGCTCGGCAAACCATTCGAGCACATTGGCTTCGAGCCGTGCTGCTGCCGGAGCCGCATACCACGCGCCGACGTAACGATTCGTCGCCGCCGCGAGAAAATCCGCAATCGCCGAGGGAAAAAGGCCGCCGCCGGGAATATAACCCATGTACGCCGGATGCGCGGTGTTGATCGAAACCGGAAAAACGCGCTCCAGCAAAAATTTTAGAAGCGCGTCAAAATCGGTTGCGGTTTCGGGCGGTGACTCGCGCAGCGATTTGGCAATTTCAACAATGTTGTCTAAATTCGAACGCGGGGAATCGGGCAGCTCGGCGATATGATTGACAGCCGCGCCCAGACACGCTTCGCCCATGCGCTGCATCGCTTCGGGAGAGAGTTCGAGGTTGGTAGCAATTTGTTTCATTAAAAAATTTGCCTCGGAAAGTTTTGAATCAATATACAAATTCTCTTTTATTTGTCAACCAAAATTCCCTTGCGTTTCAATTTGTTTCGCTGTATACTTTTGGGGTAAAATTGGCAACATTATTTAACCATTTTGGAGAGATGGTTTATGTCCAATCGTCGTTTGTTTCTTTCGATGTCGCTCCTCACCTTGCTGTTGAGCGGCGAAATTTTTTCTCAATCTCGTGAACTCGGCAATCTCGTCATCGACGGCATTCCCGACATTCCGCCGCGCATTGTCGAGCGCTTGAATCAATATCAAAACGTCCGCTCGGCGTCTTTTCAAAATTGGAACCCAAACGGGCCGGGCATGTTGGTTTCAACACGTTTTGGCGAGGCAGCGCAAATTCATTACGTCGAGCAACCGGGGGGGCGCGCGGCAGCAATTGACATTTTTCAAGGAGCCGGTTGGCGGCGCGAGTTATTATCCCGCCCAAGGCCGCAACGGCTTCTTGTTTAGCATGGACACTGGCGGCGCGGAGTTTTTTCAATTTTATTTTTTCGATCTCGACGCCGGACAAACGACGCTGCTAACCGACGGCAAGTCGCGCAACACCGGCGCACGCTGGTCAAGCGACGGCAAGTGGGTCGCGTTTTCCAGCACGCTGCGCAACGGCACGGATTCGGATGTGCGGGTGATGAGCTTCGACAAACCGGGCCTCTCGGAAATTTTGGTTGAGGCCAAAGGCAGTTGGAGCGCCGTCGATTGGTCGCCGGATAACAGCAAATTGCTTGTTGCGCACGGCATTTCGGCGAACGAATCGTATCTCTATTGGTGCGAGGTGGCGACGAAAAAGTTGACGCCCATCAATCCGCACAAAGATAAAAAAATCGCGTATGGCAGCGCGTTGTGGAGCAAAGACGGCCGCGGCGTTTACTACACCTCGGACGAGGCCGGGGAATTTCAACAACTCACTTACTACGAGCTTGCCACCGGCAAGAAAAAGATTGTCTCCGGCAGCATCGCGTGGGACGTGACCGATCTCGCGCTTGCCGACAATGGCTGGCGATTGGCTTACGTCACCAATGAAGACGGCATCAGCAAATTGTATGTCTTCGATCTGCAAAATAATTGGGCCGCAATCCCTTTGCCGCCGCTGCCGGTCGGTTTGATTGGCGGCTTGGAATTTTCAAAAGACGGCAACGAGCTTGGCATGACATTGAATAACTCACAAACACCGGGCGATGCACATTCGATCAATTTGGCGGCGAAAGAATTGGTGCGCTGGACGTTCAGCGAAGTCGGCGGCTTGAAAACCGAAAAATTCGTTACGCCGCAATTGATTCGTTATCCGACTTTCGATCAAGTCAACGGCAAGCCGCGGCTGATCCCGGCGTTTTATTATAAGCCGAAAAACCTCGCCGGCAAAATCCCCGTCATCATCAACATTCACGGCGGGCCGGAAGGCCAGGCCTTTCCTAGTTTCAGCTCGGGCATTCAATACTTGCTGAACGAGCTTGGCATCGCGGTGCTGGTGCCGAATGTGCGCGGTTCGTCTGGCTATGGCAAAACGTATTTGACGCTCGACAACGGCTTCAAACGCGAAGAGTCCGTCAAAGATATCGGCGCGCTGTTGGATTGGATTGCGCAGCAACCGGAATTGGATGCGACGCGCGTCGGCGTGACCGGCGGCTCGTACGGCGGTTATATGACGCTGGCAACGTTGTGCACGTATGATGACCGCATTCGCGCCGCCGTCGACGTGGTTGGCATCAGCAATTTCGTGACGTTTCTCGAAAGCACCTCGGCGTATCGCCGCGATTTGCGCCGCGTCGAATATGGCGACGAGCGCGATCCGAAGATGCGCGAGTTTCTCCTGAAAATTTCACCGACAACGAATGCCGGCAAAATCACCAAACCTTTGTTTGTGATTCAAGGCCAAAATGATCCGCGCGTGCCGGTGACGGAATCCAAACAAATGGTCGAAACGGTGCGCAAAAACGGCGGCACGGTTTGGTATCTGGTCGGCAAAGATGAAGGACACGGTTTCCGCAAAAAGACCAACACGGATTATCAAGGTTATGCAACGTCGCTGTTTTGGGAGACGTTCCTTCTCGATCGCAAAGAAGGGACGAACTGAGCATTGGGGAGTGTTGGATGATTGGAGTCATGAAAGTTGCGGCATCTAAATAATCCAAAACTCCATTACTCCAACACTCCGGTTTCACGGCATGGACATTTTCAGCCATCTTTCGCCCCGGCGCTTTCGTGATGTCGATGATTTGCTCGCGTTCATCTCGATCTACGACGACGCGCGGCGAACGCGAGCTTTTCGCAAATTATTGCGCGCGCATCAAAAACAAATTCGCGGCGCGGTGTGCGCCGAAGGCGGTTGCGGACTCGGCATTCTCGCCGTTGAAATGGCAAAATTAGGCGCGCAGCACGTCTTCGCCGTGGAACAAAATCCGTCGCTGGCAAAATTGGCGCGTGAACGGATCGCTAAATTGCCGAAGGCAATCTGGCAAAGAATCGAGGTGATCGCGGCGCCGCTGCAGGAATTTCGACCGCCGCAGAAAATCGACGTGCTCGTGCATGAATTTTATGGGCAACTGTTATACGACGAAGATTTGTGGGCGCTCGAAAATTTAAAATTTCAACCGCAACTGGTTTTGCCGGACGGCGGCGAATTGCTGGCGGGCGTGGTTTCATCAAAACAATACACCGACCGCATCGTCACCAACGATATTCTCGACGCGCTTGAGGGCGTGCTGGTCGCCGGTTTGTTTGAGGAAAAATTACGCGAGTTAAAATTTCCGGTTTTGCAGTGGAAATTTGGCCGCGGGCTTGTGCAAATTAAAAATACGCTCGACAATTTTACGGGCGATTTGCTCTGCTTCGGTGTCGCGGTTACCCATCGCGGCAAACGCGTCTGTGAGGCCGGCCGCTGCCCGAACTGGTCGTATGTGTGGACGCCGCGAAAAGGCGAGCGGTTTAAATTTGAATTTCGTCCGGCCGCCGCCGGGAGAGAATGTCATTTCCATTGGCTTGCATAAAGCAGAATCCTTCAGCAAGGATGAGTTAAAACCCAAACCAATTTTTTTTCAAGGAGAGAAATATGTTCCACAGTTACAAGAATGATTGCCGTCATTGGTTAACGATAATCGTCACCGTCGCTGTTGTTGCGTTTCTGCCTTCACTGGCGTCAACTCAAACCGGCAATCTCAATCGCCCTTATCAGCCCGTCGTTCTCGACAGCAGCTTTGCCGAGTTTTCCAACAACGCCGCGCCGATGAGCCAACTTTTTCTCTACAAATATATCAGCGCGAGCAATACGTGGGAACAAATTCCATTTCAATTTGATGAAGTGGAACCGGATCCTTCCCCCACCGATCCGAATCGGACGACATATTTTGGCACGGGTGATGGCAACCTCGATGACGCGGACGAGCTGGCCTTTATGGCGCGCGATGCCGGCGATAAAGCGGCGACTAACACCTGGATCCCCGATGCTTCGGCGCGCACGTTTTCGCGTTATGAAATCGAAGTCACCGATCCGATCACTGCCGGCAGCGCCGGTTATGTTTATCTCTTCCGCTCAAGCACGTTGAGCGTGCCGCCGGCGGCCAAAGATTACGTCACCTATATCGCAGCGCCGCCCGGTGCAAGCGCCGGCCAAGACACCGTGCGCGGACAAACGTATGAAGAGAGACATGCGATCAATGGCATTCAAGATTGGCTGCACGTGCCGGTCGCCGCGAACGGCAGCGGCCAGGATTTGCTGGACCGGCTCAAAGTGCGTTTTAAAATCAGCACATTTTTAGGCGCGACCACTTTTACCGAGGCCGGTTTCGGCTTTCTCGGCGTCGTGTTCAAAGATGGGCGTGTTCGTGTTATTCGCGAGTTGAGAGAACGAATTGTGGCGCTAACCGGCAATATTGATTTTCCGATCTTGATTTTTTACTACGGTTACTCATCCGTTCTCAGTACCTCGCTGAATTTAAACTCGCTGCCCTCGATTGTAAACGTGGTTTTGTTGCGCCAGTCTTTTGATTTTGATCCGAGGGTAAATGGCGCGCAATGGCACAATCAAAATACGGCGGCCCCGGTTACCGTGACGGGGAGTTCCGGCAATTTGAGCGCAGCGCAAGCCGCCGTGGTCAACGCTCCCAATCTGAATTGGTACATGCTCAGCAGCGCGCACGGCTCGTTTGTCAATCTTTTTTCCTTGCCGCCGAATTTCGGCAATAGCCAAAGATTTTACTTTCACGACGCGCAGAGCGGCACGAATGACGACACCGATGAAACCGGTGACACCAAATCTTACGGCGACGGCGGCTTGATGATTACCGGAACCAATATTCGCGGCGTCTTCAATTTGTCTTTGATCAGTTACGTGTTCGGCAAAGATCAACCGCGCAGCGTAGCTGTAGACTTGTATAATCAATCGACCAAACCGGTGATGGTGCAGACGCGCTCCCAACGCTCGACGGTTGCCGTGCGGCAAAACATCAACCTCGTGCCGCGGCGTTTTGCGTTGCTGCAAAATTCGCCCAATCCGGTTTCGTTCACAACCCCGGCAACAGTGATTCGTTACGAATTGCCTTTTACGTCTCAGACGGCGGTGTCGCTGCGGATTTTCAATTTGCTCGGCCAAAACGCGCGCGAGTTGGTGAATGCAGTGCAACCGGCGGGACAATATGAAGTGAATTGGGATGGCCGCCTGCAAAATGGCGAGCGCGCGCCGGCGGGAATTTATTTCTATCAGTTGCTCGCGGGCAATCAAATGGCTACACAGAAACTTATGATATTGCCCTAACACGAATGCGCTGCAACCAAAGATGACCACGAAGGCACAAAGACACGAAACGAAGTAATCAGTTTCTTGGTGTCTTTGTGTCTTGGTGGTTTCAAAACAAAAATGTATGGAGGAAAAGATGGAAAAACGCTTTCAGCCTTTCGCCGAGTTTTGGCCGTTTTATCTCGGCGAGCACTCGGCGACGGCCAATCGCTGGCTGCATTTCGTCGGCACTTCGTTGGCGTTGCTGCAAATTATCTACGGTCTCGCCACTCAGCGCTTGTGGATGTTGCTCACCGCGTTGGTGACCGGCTACGCTTTCGCGTGGATCGGGCATTTCTTTTTGGGGAAAAATAAGCCCGCCACTTTTACGTATCCGTGGTTCTCTTTCATGGGGGATTGGAAAATGTGGGCGCTCATTCTCACCGGTCAATTAAAGGGAGAGATGAAAAAGTTGGGATTGGAAAATAAACTAAATTAATGCTCGCGCGCAAATAACGAAGTCGCGGCCGAGGAGGTGATTCATATGGCAAATATTCTCGCAATCGCTGGTCCAAATTCGAAGTATAAACTTCCAAACGCCGCGCCGGCAGGTTTTTGGGCTGGTCTATGGCACGGCATCATTGCCCCCATCGCGTTTTTAGTGAGTCTTTTCAAGACTGAGGTTCGAATTTACGAAACAAACAACAAGGGCCGTCTCTACGACTTTGGTTTCATGCTCGGTGTCTCCAGTTCTTTTGGCTCACGCGAAGCCACGCGTGCGGCCTCTGCCATGCTGCTGTAGACAAAAACATTCTTCGCGACATTATAAAACACGGAAGGCATTATGAAATCTTTTTTTATCGTTTACAAGTCGGTGAATTTTCTGATACAAAAAACTGGTTATCGTCAGGTAGATTTATGAAAGCCTTGTTCGTTGTTTTCATCATTCTCGCCTTGCTTGTTGGGTTCATCTATTATTCTTTTCCGTGGGTGTTTCATCCGCTGACTTTTAACAGCGCCGCGATTGAGAAAGATTTTGTCGCCAGCCTGCCGGCCATCTTTCGAACGCCGGGCGGCAATTTGGAATTGGCGGGAATAAACGCCACGGAAACGTTCATGAGTTCCGACACCGCGAAATTGCCGTATTTTAATTTTAACATTCCGGGCGCGACGACGACGGTGATCATCACCGTGCCGGTGGTTTATCGCTATTACGTTCCGCTGCGCGAGGGGTGGGAAATTAAAATCGTTGACAACGCCTGCCAGATCGTAGCGCCGGAGATTCGGCCGACTTTGCCGCCGGCCATTCAATCCGACAAAATGCAAATTAAAACGATCGAGGGGCCGCTCGCGTTTGACGGCGAGGCGCTGCAGGCTAAACTTGTGCAAAGCCTGACGCCGCAGCTCGAAGCGAATGCGAAAGATTCGACGCGTATCAAACTCGTGCGCGAAGAGGCGCGCAAAACCGTCGCCGAGTTCGTGCAAACCTGGCTTTTGGAGCGCGGTGAATGGGGCGAGAAGAAAATTGAGAACATCAAAGTGTTTTTTAAAAACGAAAACCGTTTGCCGGCGGCATTGCCGGCTGCATCTATCGAAACGCCGGCCGTGCAATGAAAGAGGGTAACTATAAACTTAATCCGGACAAGTCGGAATCAAAAAGGCAAAACGATTATGGGCAAAACAATTTTTTAATCGTTTTGCCAAAAATAGTTTTGCCATAGTTTTTTGCTTAAAAAGCAAAGATTTCACTAAGTAGTGGACCAAAACCTACGATCGACACGCATAATCCGCAGTTTGCTGAAAATGCTGTTTGTAAAAACTACGAGAAATCGTTATGAAGTATATTAGGACTTTGATTACGGTTATTTTTTTTCTGACAGGATTTGAATATAGCGCGCAAGCCCAAAACCATAAAATTCCTTCGGGATGGGAAAAATATGATTTCATTCCCGGCTACCAATTGGTTTTTTACGACGATTTCTCCGGCGAGCGCGCCGGTGAGAACCCGACGGCTTGGAAGCTCATCGAAGGCAAAGCGGAAGTGCTTCTCTTCGACAATCAGCGCTGGCTGCGCGCCATTAACGCGTCTTTTGTTGCTCCCGTCGTCGACGCGTTGCCGGCGCAGCTTTCATTCGAAATGGATTTCTATGTCACGCCGCACGGCTACAGCGGCAATTATCGCGTCGATATTTACGGGCAAACCGATAACGATTGGGCGGCCTTGACCATCGAGGAATTTGGCGCCTATTTCAATACCTCTTGGGGGCTCAGTTTGGATTATCCGCTCGAACTAAAAGGCCGTCATCGCTTGGCGATCATGCTGACGAGTGAGGGTTTCAAATGTTATGTGGACAGCCTTCGCGTCGTCAGCGCGCCGAAAAGCGGCAATTTTCGGCCGCAGGATTTGGAAATTTTCATGCCGGGCGGCGAAAAAGCCGGCGATGACAAGAGCGTGATCACGAATGTTCGGCTGGCTGATTTGGACAAAAATTTCCGCGAGCAAATTCAAGTGAACGGCAAAATTGTCAGCTACGGCATTCCCTTCGCGACCGGCGCGGCCACGCCGAAGCCGGAAGCTTTGGCAACGCTGAAAGAGCTATCAACGCTGCTGCAAAACGATCTGAGTTTGAATTTATCCATCGAATGCCACGTTTATGAACCCGATGACGACGGCAATAACAATCGTCTGTCACAGCAGCGCGCCGAGGCGTTGCGAGAAATGCTGATCGCTCTTTATAAAATCGACCGTGATCGTCTGCGCACGAAAGGGTGGGGAAGCTCGAAACCGATCAATGACAACGATACGGTCGAGGGCCGCGCCGGGAATAGTCGGGTGGAGTTTGTGAAGAAGTAATCGGTTGATGAGCAATTGCTTATGGTTTTTGCCCACATGAAAATAAAATTTTTTTTAATCTCTGCTTTGCTCGACTGCTTGCCTGTTGCGCCCGATTCAATTTTTGCGCAGGAGCCGCCGCCGTCTATCCACGAACTGATGCTCGAAGCGCATCGCGATGAAGAACCGGTCGTCTTGCGAAAAGTGAGCGAAATTATTCCATTGCAAAGTCTCGCGACCGGGCTTTCGCACAAAGTTTATGGCTATCTGCCGTACTGGTCGAGTTACGCTTCGCTCGATTACAGCCTGCTTTCAACCATTGCTTATTTTAGCATCGAAATCGATGGCAACGGCAACATTACGAATCGTCGCGGCTGGCCGAACGCCGATTTGATCAATCGCGCGCACAGCCGCGGTGTGCGCATCGATCTGGTCGCGACGCTGTTTGATGACAACGCCATTCACAATGTGATTGCGAACAGTTCGGCGCGGGATCGCTTTATCAACAACGCCATTGCCGAAGTGAAGCGCGGCGCCGATGGCTTGAACATTGATTTTGAATTTTCGCCGCCGGCGGACCGCGATTTGTGGACGGCGTTTATGAATGAATTGGCCATGCGTTTAAAAGCCGAATTGCCCAACGCGCAATTGAGCATGGCGGCGCCGGCGGTTAATTGGTCGGATCGCTACGACCGCAATGCGCTGGCGCGAATCTGCGATTTGCTTTTCATCATGTGTTATAATTATTATTGGAGCGGCTCGCCGAATGCCGGCCCGGTTTCGCCGCTGACCGGCGGGGCTTACAACGTCACCAACTCGGTGAATGATTATCTAATTGCCACCGGCAACAATCGCAGCAAATTGATTTTGGGCGGCTCATATTACGGCATCGATTGGCCGACGACATCGGATCAACCGCTCGCGCCGGCGACGAGCACGGGCACGGCGCGTTTTTATTCCGCGGCGGAAGACATGGCAGCGCAGCACGGCAAGCTGTGGTACGCGCCCGGACAAGTGCCGTGGTTCAAATATCAAAATAATGGCTGGCGGCAATGTTATTATGATGACTCAACAAGTTTGAGCAAAAAGTATGAATTTGCCAAACAGAGAAATCTCGCCGGAGCCGGCATGTGGGCGCTCGGTTACGACGAGGGCCGCGTCGAGCTTTGGCAAGCTTTGCGAACGGCGTTTGCGAGCGGCAGCTCGGTGCCTCCGCCAACACCGACGGATTTTTGGATTACCGCGCGCGCTGTGAATTCCGCGCAGATCAACGTCGATAGCACCATTGCAGCCACGAGTTATCTTTTTTATCATTCACTCGACGGTGTGAACTTCGACAACGGCACGTTCTCCGCTTCGCCCAATTTTGTGGCGACGAATTTGACGCCGGGCGTCGCGCATTATTATCGCGTCCGCGCCGTGAATGCCGCCGGTCAAAGCGAGCCGACGGAAGTGCTTGGTGTCGTTACCGGAAAAA
>Ga0247727_10011479_pt1 | contig 15455 bp, 9 predicted proteins | sample WisWelCaveWW1625_FD_202498 | JGI IMG/M metagenome (GOLD analysis project Ga0247727, IMG submission 202498) | Biofilm microbial communities from Wishing Well Cave, Virginia, United States - WW16-25 | ecosystem: Environmental > Aquatic > Deep subsurface > Groundwater > Cave microbial mat | place...
AGCAGCTCCTGAGTGGTTTGGTTGGTAAACTTAACCTTACTCAGGTCGCCGACGATGGGCAACTTCCCTTTTTTACCCTAGTGTCGGGTAGCTAGACAAGGGATGAATCTTATGCGCTTCCTCGGGGGTGAATACGGCGGTGTCAATGCCGAGTTCGTTTTGCGCCTTAAAGACTTCCAGCATGGGGGCGCGATGTGACTCGGGCCCGACGATAAGGTAGCCGGTGCGATGAAAGCCCGCCTCGCCGCCCACCACCTCCTGGAAATTCTCAAAAATTTTCAGACTCTCGACCGCGTGCAAGCGGTTGGACGGAATCGAGTAGTGGGTGCGACAGATGGCGCACGATTTGGCCGTGCCGCCGGAGCAAATGTGATTGCGCTCCAGCACCACGATGTTTTTAGCGCCCTGCTGGGCGAGGTTGTAGATCGAGGCTTTAGCCGGTTTAGCGACTCCGGCTAAAGCCTCGATTCCGGGTTTCGAGTTTAGGCCCGCAAGCGTTCGCTGGTCGGGTCAAACAACGGCTCCACCGCCACCGTCGCTGGCAATTGTTGGCTAAAGTATTCAATCTCCAGTTTTTGGCCGGGCCGGGTCAACTCAGGCGGCAGGTAAGCATAGACAATGTGCTGGCTGATGCTATAGCCGGTGTTGGCGGATGACACTTGGCCCACCACGCGCCCATCGCTAAAAATTGGCTCACGGCCCATCACGATGTCGCCGGGCCGGTCAAGGGTCAGGCAGGTTAGTTTGCGGGTGAGGGATTGCTCTTTCGCTTTTAGCAATGCGTCGCGGCCAATGAAATTACCTTTCTTGAATCTCACAACATGCTCCATGCCCGCCTCGAATGGATTGTAATTAGCATCCATATCAAACGTCAGGCGGCGATAGCCTTTCTCAATGCGGAGGCTGTCCATCGCCGCCATGCCGGCCGCAATCAGGCCGTGCGGGCGGCCCGCCTCCCACAGGGCATCCCAGATGTTGGCGGCAAAATCGGCGGGGATGTAAATCTCCCAACCCAATTCGCCTACATACGAGACGCGCATGGCATAGGCCGTCGCAAAGCCGATGGTGATTTCACGCGCGGTGTAATAGGGGAAGCCCATATTGGATACGTCGTCGTCGGTAACCTGAGCCAGGATGTCGCGGGCCTTTGGCCCCCACAGACCCAGCGCGCCATACAGGGCGGAGACATCGGTGAAGCGCACCTTCAAACCTTTGGCCCGCGCTTGACGATGGAGCCAGACCCAATCGCGCGGCCCCGCGCCCGCGCCGCTAAGGATACGAAACTTGTCGGCGGCCAACCGCACGACCGTCATATCGGATCGCATCCCGCCGTTGAAGTCGAGCATCAAGGTGTAAACGACCTTGCCGATGGCGACATCCAGGTTGTTGGTGAAGACCCATTGCATCAATGCCAACGTATCCGGCCCGGTCACTTCGATTTTGGTGAAGGCGCTCATATCGAACAGCGCGGCGGCGGCGCGCGTCCGCAAATGCTCGGCGGCCTGCACCGGCGACCAGTATTGCGCGGCCCAGCCGGAGCGCATCGGCGCATCGGGTTCTTCGACGCCCATGTTGGATTCACACCACGCGGCGCGTTCCCACCCGCTCATCTCAATAAAGAATGCCTGCTGTGAAGCATAGCGCTCATAGAACGGTGTGCGCCGGATGTTGCGCGGGGTCATCATCGGCTCGGCGGGGTGGGGGATGAGGTGGACATTGCAATAGGCTTCATTCCCGCGAATCGAAATATATTTCCGGGTGAGCGCATGCTTGTGAAAGCGGCTGATGTCGGCTTCGCGCAAGTCCAATTCGGGATAGCCTTGCGTCATCCACTCGGCGACGGATTTGCCCACGCCCGCGCCATGTGTAATCCACACTGCCTCCGCCAGCCACAATCCATCTACATCGGGGTGCGGGCCGAGGAGCGGGTTGCCATCGGGTGTGAACGAGAACATCCCGTTGAATGATTCGACGATGGGCTTGCCGCGCACCATCGGGAAGACCTCGGCAATTTTCTCAAACGGTTCCTGGAAGTGTTCGGGCGTGAAGGGATTCTTGGAGGGTTCGTCATTGGGGTTTTGGCGTTGGCGAATTTTTTCGGGCGCGACGGGCAGGGGGACGTGTTGATAATTGCCAATGCCAAACAGCGGCCCAAACTGGCGGCAATACATCAGATGGTCATGCACGCGTACAATCGGCATGGAGATTTCCACGCCCGTCGCCGCCAGTTCGGGGATGGGGCCGAACTTGGCATATTGATGCTCCATCGGCATGAGTGGAATCACAACGCCCGCCATCCGGCCAATGAGCGGCCCCCAGATTCCGGCGCAAACTAAAACGCTTTCGGTTTCAATGCGGCCCTGATGGGTGATGACGGCTTTGACTCGTCGTTCATTGACTTCGAGGCCCGTGACGGTGGTATGCCCGTGGAAGGTCGCCGCGCCCAGCGCGAGGGTGGCATTGGCCATGGCTTCGCACACCACTACGGGCGTGCCAACGCCCGCGCCCTCGGTGAACAGCCCACCGAGGAGGGTGGTCTCGTCAATGACTGGCACACTTTCCTTCACGTCAGCCGGTGTCATCAAATGACAATCAATGCCAAAGCCCTGACCCCAACCATAGCGCCGCTTCAGTTCGTTCCAACGCGCCTCCGAGCGGGCCACCTCCACACTGCCGATGAGATTCGCGCCCTTATGCCCATTCACGTCTAACGAAGCGTAGAGCGGCAAACCATACTTGGCAAACTCCGTCATCATGCGCGAGCCGCTGATGAGGGTCAGGCCGCCGGGCGCATGGCTGGTGGAACCGCCGGTGTGGAACAACGGCCCGGCGTCCACCACCACCATATCCTTCCAGCCCAGTTGGGCGAGATGATAGGCGACGCTGCATCCGGCGATACCGGCGCCGATGATGACGAGGCGGGCGTGGGTTTGCATCTCCATCTTCGTCAGAACACCAGCACCCCGCGCGCTATCTCACCACTGAGCATATCGGCGTAGGCTTCGTTGATTTGCTCCAGCGGATATTGTTTGGAGACCAGCCGGCCCAAATCAAGCAGACCACGTTGATAGAGTTCGGCGATGAGGGGAAAATCGCGGGCGGGGTTGGCGGTGCCATAGTAGCTACCGGTGATGGTCTTCTCCTGGCGGGCGATGATGGCGCCGGGCAGGTTGGTGCCACTGCCCATGGGCGAGATGCCGACGAGGACCAGCGTGCCGCCCTTGCGCGTGGCCGCGAGGCTCTGCTCTTGCACGGCGGGAATGCCAATCGCTTCAAACACAAAATCTGCGCCCCGACCGCTGGTTAATGACCGCACCGCTTCAGTCGCATCGGGCCCGGCCATCACCACATCCGTTGCGCCAAAGTCTTTGGCCAGATTAAGTTTGCCCTCGGCTTTGTCAATGACAATGATGCGACTCGCGCCCGCCAGTTTTGCGCCCATGATGACGCTCAGGCCAACGCCGCCCGCGCCAAAGACCGCCACACTAGAGCCGGGCTTGACCTTGACCGTGTTAAGCGTCGCGCCCACACCGGTCGTCACCGCGCACCCGATGAGGGCCGCAATGGTGAGCGGCACGTCTTTCGACATCGGCACACAACATTCCTGCGGCACCACACAATGATCGGCAAAGCAGGCCAGGGCGCTAAAGTGATAGACGGGCTGGCCGTTTTTGGTGAGGCGGGTCGTGCCATCCAGCATCACCCCATCCCAAATCGGGCCGACGTAGGTTTCACACAGGCTGGGGTGGTCGTTAAGACAATAGAAGCACGCGCCGCAGTTGGGGGCCCAACTGAGGGCGACATGGTCGCCGGGCTTAAATTTGGCGACGCCCGGTCCAACCGATTCCACGACGCCTGCGCCCTCGTGGCCGGGGACGACGGGCGTGGTGTGTTTGGTCGCGCCCGTCATCAGATGCCAATCGCTATGGCACACTCCGGCGGCGGCGACTTTGATCAGCACTTCGCCCGCGCGCGGCTCGGCGAGGTCGAGGGTTTCAACGCTAAAGGGTTTTCCGACTTCGTAAAAGACGGCGGCTTTGATTTGCATGGGGGATGTGTGGCTGAGTATAGCGGACAGTATTGGTCAAGACCACAGACGCCTGGCCCAATGTTTCGTGAAGTGACTTGTGCCATCGGCACAAGGGGTCAATCGGATGCCTTCGGGATTTTTGGCCGCGCGCTGAGACTTCCGAAGTCCGCGCACGAGGCGCGCGTAGTTAGGGTCCGTAAAAGAATAACTTCCGCTCCGCCGGATTTGTAATCCGGCGTTCGGGCGGCTGGATTACAAATCCAGCCGGAGCAAACCGGGAAGTTATACTTTTACAAGCCCTTAGGATTAGCTTTGCGCGGACTTCGGAAGTCTGGCCAGGATTGGCCACGATTGGCGAATGCACCCGGTCAATCCAGCAACTTGCTTTCATAGGGATACAACGAAATCACCACCGGCCCATCCAGGGTAATCAGCACCTCGTCTTCCAGCTTCACGCCATCCTGCTCACCCACCTTGCCCGCGTAGCACTCCACGCTCACCACCATATTCTCGCGGAACTCGCCTTCGGGCATCACCCTCCACTCGCCGCCGGGGAAAGGGATAAAGGGCGGTTCGTCATCCGTGCCAATGCCATGCACCACGGTCGTGTATTGCTGTTCACGATAGCCATCGGGCAGTAACGGCAACTTCGATAAAAACTCGTGGTAACTGATACCCGGCCCAATCAAGGCGATGGCTTGTTGGATGTAATCGTGGGCGATTTTGTAGGCTTCTTTTTGGATGGGAGTGGCGCGGTCACCGCATAAGAAGGTGCGCGAGATGTCGCACACATAGCCCTCTGGCCCAATCATGTCGGTATCAATCCCGACCAAATCGCCGGGCCGTACCATCTTGCTCCCGGCCTCGTGGAACCAGGGATTGGTTCTGTAGCCGGAGGCGATGAGGCGCGTAAAGCAATGCTCGCCGCCCAACGCCAACATCCGATGCCAAAAGGTCGCCAGCAGTTCATTCTCGGTGATGCCGGGGCGGATGGCGGTTTCCATGTCGTGCAAGGCCACTTCGGCCACCGTCACCGCTTGCCGCAACAGTTCAATCTCGTCGGGGGTCTTGTAGATGCGGGCGGCTTCGATGGCGAGGTCGGCGTCGGTTAATGTCACGCCTTGCTTTTGCAGAGCGGTGAAGCCATAGAAGTCCAGGCAGTCCATGCCCACTTTAGAGTCGGCCACGCCCCAACCCTTAAGCACATCTTTAATTTCTGCCGCGCACTCATCGGATTTCTCTGGCGCAAGTTCATCGGCAAAGCGGGCTTGCCAATAGTGCGCCGGGCGCACATCCTTCCAAAATTGCCTGGGCACAAACTGCGAAAGCGGATACTCAAAAATCACTGGCTCGCCACTGGTTGGCACGAGGGTGTAATGCGCCAGGTTCACCGCCGTCCACAACGGCATGACGCTGATGCCGGTGGTGTAGCGGATGTTCATGATGTCAGTGAGTATCAGTGCGCCGATGTCACGCGTTTGCATCTCGCGTTGCACCTTGGCCAGCCGCTCATGGCGCAGGCGGTTAAAGTCCACCGTCCGTTCCATAAAAGTGTTGGTCTGTCCGAGAACGCGCTTGTCACGTCGAATCATGGTTTCGTCCATTTTCGGATTTGTGTATGCTCACCGTCTCACCAGCGGCAAATATACCGTAACCTCCACCCGTGTAAACGGCTGGCCGTGGTCGAGCGCCAGCGCCACGTTGCCCACGCCATCCACCGCCTGGGCAAAGTATTCAATCGGCTCGCCGGGGTCGGGGATAAGGGCCGTCGCCAGTTGTGTTCCGGCGTCATAGGCCAATTCCACCCGCGTCCATAGCTGGCCGGTCAACGGGCGATATAGTATCACCGCCCTCGCTACCCCGCTCGCATCGTCGGTGGCTAACACGCTAAACAGCAAGCCGCTGGCCGTCTGCGTTGCGCGCACTTGCCACACACCTGGCTTGATAAAGTCGGTGGTCGTCAGCGGCGCATGGTAGACCTCGAACTCCAACTCGCTGTACAGCCGCTCGGTGCCGGTCGTCGGCCCAGAGGTGGTGACATTGGCCCAGAACTGGCAGGGCGTGACCACCAGCCGCTCACGCGATTGTCCGTCAATGCTCAAGAAGCGGTTGACGACGGCGACATGAATCGGCTCAAGCGACGGGCTGGGGAAGAGCGGCTCACTGTCCAGATAAGTCTCCTCCGTGACCAGGCGCGCGATAAGTGGATCAAAGCCGGGTGTGTCGCTGAACACACCGCCCAGCAGTAGCACGCCCATAGCCAGCGTGTCTGGCTGGTGAATGTCGAGGCTGGCGCGTGGTTGAACGGGCCGCCCCGCCGCCAGGTGAATCTCGTCGTCGCCCGCGAGCGTGTAATACGCCCCCAGCCCGGCAGTGTGCTGATCATACGCAAACGTCAGGGTCATTACGGTGCTGGTGAGCGGAGCGAGTGGCGCGGACGGCCCGCTCGTGTAATTCAACCTCAGGCCGGTGGATGGGGTGCCTGGCGGGAGGGTGGTGGTCAGGGGCAAGGTCACACGCAACATCGGCAGGCCATATAGCGTCAGTTCCTCCAGCACCTTTTCGTCATAGTTGCTCATCGCGCCCGTCGCCAACGCGTTGTAGTAGCGTTGCTTGGCTTGCACGAGCGCGTTGCCCACGGTCTGGGGCGCGCCGTTTTCCCAGTAGGGCAGGGCTTCGGCAAAGTTGGTCATCAGCCGCTCGGAGTAGGCGATGAGGTCCGAGTCGCCGTAGCCATAGCCGGTGTTGCCGATGAAAACGGCCCGCTGGCGTAGAAAGGCTTGCGCCCAATCGGTCGCCGCTAGCGGGGGCGAACCGGCATCCGGCACGTTGAGGCCGGAATGACAGCCTACCGAGAAAGCCAGTGTGCCGCTGTAATCTACGCTGGCCGTGATTTGCATGGCGAAGAAATCGTTGGCGTCGTTGGGGAAGAAGCTGAAGTGATTGAAGTGTGAGTTGAGCGAGACCAAGTCGGGCGCGTCAGCGTCGGCCAGCAGGGTGGCGCTAAAGATGTCGCGGGTCCAGGCGTCGTCAATCAGGCCCACCACCGGTGCTATGTTATGGGCCGCGAGCGTGGCGCTGATGGCGTTGGCCTCGTCCTTGAGAAAATCATAGCCCGTGACCAGCGCATCCTGGGGCGTGAGCTCGGGCCGCTCCAGGAAGGCGTTGAGGGCGGTGACGATTTCCTGGGGCGTCTCCACCAGGCGGCCCAGCGCCACTTGCGGCAGATAAAACTCGCGGCCCCGGAAGGGGAAGGGCAACAGCCCGGCGTAGTAATCGTCGCTGAGGAAATAGTTGAGAGCGAGCGAGCCGGAGAGCGCGGGCGTGTAGGCCAGGCTGGCATATGTGCGCTCGTTGGCGGCCAGCGCCTCGTCCACGATGCGACGGTGCGGCAGGAGGTCATCGCCGCCCACCAACACCATGTATGTGAGATTAGGATACGCGGGCGCGAGCGCGTAAATCAGCGACTTGATGGTTCCGGCCACAAAGTTGGCCGCCAATGGGTTGGAGGGCGTGGCGTCCCACACGGCGTAGGCGCTGTCCAGTTCGGGATAGTCGGCCAGGTCAATGGGCGCGCCCCGGACGTTGGGATGCTGGGCCAGCGCCTCGAGGGTAGCGCTCAGGCCCGAGGCGACAAACATACCCGCGCCATAGCGCGCATCCATTCGCGCGCTGTGGTAGAGGATAAGCGTGTTGATGGTCGTGTCGGTGAGCGGGGTGGTGAAGGTGGTGGGGATGGTGGCGGTGATAGCGGTGTAAGGCTCGACCGGCAAAGCAATCTCGGCCAACAGGCTGTAGGACGTGCCCAGAGCCTCCGGCGTGTGAGCGACCACCGCGATGTAGTACGGCCCGGCCAGCTCATAGATAGAATGGGTGAGGCGCTCATCCACCACGCCAGGTTGAGCCGAGAGGCCTACCAGCGTGCCGATGTCTCCGGCCTCGCCGATGTTGGTAATTTGCCCGATATTGGTAATCTGACCGATGTTGGTGATTTGGCCAATGTTTGTAATCTGTCCCAGGTCAATCAAGTCGCCAATGTTGGTAATTTGTCCGATGTTGGTAATTTGCCCGATGTTGGTGATCTGGCCGATGTCGCGCAGTTGGCCGCTCTCTTCGTCCACCGCCGGGGCAAAGAGGAGTAAATCGTAATCTTCGATGAGGTTGGAGAGCGTGACGGTGAGGGTGGAGCCTGGCTCGGAGACGGTGACGACATACCAGTTGGCGGAGGTGGACTGGGTGAGAGGGATCGTACTGGTCAGGAGCGTTCCAGAGGGAAGGGGCTCCGCGTCGGCTCGGGTCGAACCCCGGATCACATCCACCGGAACGAGTGAGTAGCCAGTCTGGTCGTTGCCCAATTGACCATAGTAGTTCTGTCCCCAACACTTGGCTTCCCCAGTGGTCGTCATGGCGCAGGAGTGAAAGCCGCCCGCCGCCACCGCCGCCACTCCGCTGGTCAGCCCACTCACATCGGCCGGGGTCAGATGGGGCGTCAAGGTGCCATCGCCCAGTTGCCCAATGACGTTGTCTCCCCAACACTTCGCCCCGCCGCCGGTGGTGAGCGCGCAAGTGTGATACCGACCCCCGTCCACGGCCGCCACGCCGCTGGTCAGCCCGCTGACATCAACCGGCGTGGGTTGGTTGGTCGTCGTGCCGTCGCCGAGTTGGCCTGTGGTGTTTTCTCCCCAACACTTCGCCCCGCCGCCGGTGGTGAGCGCGCAGGTGTGATTGTAGCCCGCGATCACCGCCGCCGCACCGCTGGTCAGCCCGCTGACGTCCACCGGGGTGGGTTGATCGGTCGTTGTACCATCGCCCAGTTGCCCGAAATTATTCCAGCCCCAGCACTTTACGCCGCCGCCAAGCGTCAGGGCGCAGGTGTGATAACCGCCGACCGTTACGGCCGCCACACCGCTGGTCAGCCCGCTGACGTCCACCGGGGTGGGTTGATTGGTCGTGGTGCCGTCGCCGAGTTGTCCATATGCGTTGTAGCCCCAACACTTGAGGCCACCGCCCGTGGTCAATGCACACGCATGGGCGCCGCCAGCGGCCACCGCCGCCATGCCGCTGGTGAGCCCGCTGACGTTGACCGGGGCGTAGCGGTCCGTGTTTGTGCCATCGCCGAGTGAACCGTAGACGTTATTTCCCCAACACTTGACGCCGCCGCCAAGCGTCAGGGCGCAGGTATGATGGTCGCCGACCGCCACGGCCTGGGCGTCACCGGCGAGTTCGCTCACAGCGACCGGGGTCAGGCGCTGGGTCACGGTGCCGTCGCCCACCTGGCCATATATATTGTATCCCCAACACCTGATGCTTCCGTCCGTGGTCAGCGCACAGGTGTGATAGTAGCCCGCTATCACTTCGGCAAAGTTATTGGCCCCCGGGGTTTGAGGCGTGGCGAGTTGGGTTGCGCTTGTCACTTGGGGCGGTTGGGCCAGCACGGGGGTGGGCTGGCTGTTGCCCACGGTCAGGGCCAGCAGGGCCATAATCGGGAGTAGGCGGGCGAGGAGTGAGTGCATGGGAGGTCTCCTTTTCTTTAGTCATGGTTTCGCCCATTTCCGGGTTGTGGTGAGTCGAATAATGTAAACTGCTGGGGTGTGATTTCGGGATACGTCTGTTTCAAAACTTCCTCGGCCAAACTATCGGCGCGCTGTTGGAGGTCCTGTAGGCGCGTCAATTCTCGCGGCCAATCATTAAGTTGGGAAAGCGCCGCCAGAACGTGCCCCAACAGAATCACTTTTACATCACCTATCGAAATAACCAGCGAAGCTTGCCGAAGCGCGGTGAGGTCGCGCTTGGCGCGGATCAGGCAGGTTAACAGGTGAAACTCCTGAGCGGCAGAGGACTTGGTGGGTTCTATCTTTCGACAGACAAAGATTAAGTCAAAGTTGATAGGCGTTTTTGATTGCTGGATGGGAATGGCGACCGCCATTTCGGCTTTGACCGGATGAGCTTGTGAGATGTAGAAGCCTGCTTGGCGAATGGCTTGATACACCGCCAGCCAGCCCTCGGCGCGCGAATGGTGATAGGTGAACACCAACAGGCCATCGGGCTTAAGCACGCGATAACACTCCCGGAAAACCGCGGTGAGTTTGTCGGCGAAACGGCCAGCCTCGGTATCTTGAACTTCGTCAAGCGAACGAGTCGTCACATGGGCAGTGGTGGGGCTGGCGTCCAGTATTTGGCGTAACCAGACGTAGAAGAAATCCGCCAGTTGAGAGTAATGGACGTTATCGAAGAACGGCGGGTCGGTCACGACCACATCCACTGATGCATCCGGTAAATCGCTTTTGGCCGAGTCGCCGCAGGACAAATAAACCGAGTGCGGATTGAGCAACTGGCAATCACTGACAAGGATTTTGTTTAACGGTTGACTTAGCCCAAATGTTTTTCGATTTGTTCGTTTGCCATTGTTGGTCTGGGCCAGGCGGAACTCATAGGGGGTGTCTTTGTAATCCAGGACGCGCAAGAGCCGTGACTCAAACAAGGTCGAGAATGACCCCGACGATTTGGGCGTGCCCCAGATATTGGCTTCTAGCGGGGCTAACTCCGGTTTCAGAATATGATGAGAAAAAATGGGCCGCACCGCGCCCGTGCCTTCGCCTTTGAATGAGCAGAATAGGTTGTTAAATTCAAGGACACTGGAGAGCAGGCAGGCAAACAGGGTGCGGAGTTCTGGTTTGGGAATAGCCTTGATTTCCGAAACCAACATACCGAAGCAGGCCAGCTGTCGGGCGTTAAACAACTCATGCCAGAAGCGGTAATTGTAGTTTAGGACTTGATTGGTGTTATAGCCCGGGCTAATTTGAGTCTGTGGAATATACGCCCCCAATTCAGGCAATCTCTGTTGAGCAGATTGATATAGCGCCATATCAGCGGCATCGGCTGGCAGGTACACCTTATCGTTATCGCACAACACCATCTTGGCATAGAGTTTGTGAGAAGGCGGCGAGTCGAGTTTCCGAACTGCCTCGATGACGGGAAACGCCTGGTGACAAGCCAGGCAATGTGCCTTTCTCTCAATGACTGTACCAAGTTGCGGGTTGTAAGTGTGGCGACAATTTGAGCAGGTAGCACTCACCGCATCATGGCGAACATCGTTAATCGTATGGCAGTGAGGACATAAGGCTTTGGCCTCCGGGTGTTTGCGTGGCGAGGCATTCTTGGCAAATATCCGGCTCTTGAACAACTCAACGGTGCTTCCACATGCTGGGCAAGGGACGGTCTTGACCCAGAAGTTATACAGCACCTCCGCATTCTGGCCGCTGGACAACTGGCAGGTATAGAAAGAGCGAATGGTTGCGCCAACCGTGTCGGAGAGGTGCTGGAAAGTGGCTTGAACTTCTGACCGGGTATAAGCCTGCAAAGCGGCGCTGACCATCAGATGCGATACGGGGTTAATGTCTCGGCCAATGACCCGACAGCCTAGCTTGACCGCTTCGTGAATGGTTGTGCCACTCCCCATAAATGGGTCGAAGACGGTGACTTTAGGAAAGCGGGTTGGCTGATAAAAAAGAGTTTCAACATCTTCAAGGCCATCCGCACAACTAGCGATGAGAATAGCGCGGAATACCGAGCCAAGCCGCCGCGCCCACCATTTGTGGAGGTAGTTCATGGGGCGGTAGACTTCTTTGCGCCACGACTCGTGTTCGGCGAGACGGCTGACAAAGGCGAGTGGGAACCCGTTCTCGATAGCGCGCCGCTTAACCGTCAACACGTCCGGCATGAGATAAGGAGACATGTGGCCTACTTTTCCTCGGATAACCGGAGCGGGAGTCGGAAGCGGCCACGCGCTTGGGTCGTGGCAACCCGTGTTAATGGTTTGGGGAAGGGGTCAAGTAAGTGTTGTACCTCCCAGCCGCGCGGGATGTCATTGGGGGCGCGGTAAGCAAAGAAGAAGCCTTGCCCGCCTTCGGGGATGGTGCGACCAATCTGATAGACTAACCCTAGCCGCGCATCTACCTCTGAGGCTGGTGCATCGCCGACGAGGGTAGTGGCATGGTCGAGTTGCGCCGCGCCTAACGGATTGGCAAAGACCATCATTGGGCGTTGCCGGTTGAAGCCATCGCCATACGTTCCCAGCCCAATTCCCTTTTGACGTTGGCCGGTGCTGCTTAGATATAATTTGAAATCAGCATTGATGACGTTGCCATCACACAGCGCGAGGGCGCTGAGAAAATATGTGCCTTTCCCTGTTTGTTCCTGGCAGGCAAACAAATAGAAACCCCGAATATCTAAAGGAGCATCGTCGGCATCGTACACGCGCACGGTCCCACAGGGCGGGGTAGTGTTGTAGTCCAAGCCGGTAGAGCGGGCTACCTGACCGCTCTTTTGGCGTTGGAGTTTTTTGACCTCGACCGCAACAATCCGGGTTGAGTCGCTTTGCAAGGCAGAACGCGGCATCCCAAGGCAATCATCTGGGCGATAGATAACAAAGTCGGGGCTGATAAGCGGCCCAGGAGAACGCTGACAGATGATGCCCTTAAGTTGACGGCTCAATACTTTAGCAATGTATTCATCGAGGGGATCATCTTGCGTATTACGCTTATCGCGCAACGTAAAGGTCTTGGGCGCGCCATTCTTGCCAAAGAACGCATGGCGAAGAATTAGAAACACCTCAATGGTCAAGTCGGTTAAGGGCATGGATAAGTGACTCCTGTGCCAATCATTATAGCGTTTGCGCTACCCTTCTTGGTTAATCATAGAGACTCTTGCCTTCCAACTCCCTCTCTCGACGAGCCACATAATCGTTCAAGGCCTCTTTGATGGCTGGGTCAAGCGGCGGTTGTTCGTAATGCGCCAGCACGTCTTTCCATAGCCCGTTGGCGCGTTGGGCGGCGGTGAGGCTACCGGCGGCCTGCCAGGTTTCATAGCCCAACCGGTCGGCCATGAAGGATTGATAAAACTCGGTGCTAAAGCGCGCCTGGGTGTGGGGCGTGCCAAAATGATGACCGCCCGGCCCGACTTCGGCCATCATATCCAGCGCCAACGTTTCGTCGTTGATAGTGAAGCCTTGCAGGAAATGCTGGAACATCGCCAGCGACTCTGCATCAATGATGATTTTTTCATACGATACGGTCAGGCCGCCCTCGATCCAGCCGACGGCGTGAAAAATAAAATTGGTGTGGGCCAGGATGGCGGGCCAGATCGTCCACTGGGTTTCGTAGGTGGCCTGGGCATCGGCGGCTTTGGAGGTGTTGAGCGTGCCACTGCCGCGATAGGGAAGATGATAACGCCGCGCCAGTTGCGCGCCGACCAACATCGCCCAGGCGCTCTCGGGCGTGCCAAAGGCCGGACTGCCGGAGCGCATGTCCACCGTGGCCGTGAAGCCGCCGTAGATGACGGGCGCGCCAGGCCGTACAATTTGGGTGAGGGCGATTCCGGCCAACGCCTCCGCATTTTGTTGGGCCATGGCCGAGGCGATGGTGATGGGGCTCATCGCGCCCGCCAGGATAAAGGGCGTGATGATGTTGATCTGACCGGCGCGGGCATAAGTGAGCAAACCGCCCAACATGCGGTCATCATAGCGCAGTGGGCTACTGGCGTTGATGACGCCGCCGATGAATGGCCCCGTCGCTGATTCGCCAAACACCAGCCGGGCCATGTTCACGGCGTCGGCGGTGATTTCGCGCCCATGCGCGGCTTCCATCAACGCTTTATCGGTAAAGGTGACGGCGCGCGGCAGGCGGCGCAGATGGCGCAGGGAGGCCGGCACCTCATGTGGCGCGATGAGTTGCTCGCCCGCATAGTGGATGACGTTAATCATCTGGTTGAGCTTAAGGAAATTCTCGTAATCTTCAAGCGTGCCACGTTGACGGCCCTTATCGAGACTCGTCACATAAGCCACACCACCCTGCGGCGCAAAGGTGATGGCGTTTTCGCCAATCAACACACTATGCGCCGGGTTGCGGGCCTGCCAGGTGAACGATGACGGCGCTTGGCTCACGGCTTCCAATATCAGCCCTCGGTCAAACCAAACATGCTGAGTTGCATGGTTAACTTTGGCCCCGGCTTTTTCCCAGATGTCCAACGTCTCGGCATCCAGCATGGCCAGGCCGGTGTTTTCTAAAATCTGCATGGAGGCTTCGTGCAATTGCTCGATGCGCTCCGGCGGCAACCACTCGACCGGCCGCAGGGGATTGCGGGGTTGGGTGAAGGGAATTTGAAGCAGGGGCGATTCACCACGCCGCTGGTGGCGTGCGGCCCGGCGTTCGGTGCGGGAGGATTCGGAAGACATAGGCTTTATGACGACATCACCACCACAGAGACACGGAGAGCACAGAGTTTACAAAGTTTGTCTCTGTGGTTCTCGGTGTTCTCTGTGACTCTGTGATGAAAGGATTTATGAGTTACGCAGTTGGTCAGTGTGGGAGGCGCGAAGCGTGCAAGCCCGATAGCATCGCGGTTGCAAACCGCTCTTACGCGCAACTGCGTAACTCCTGGAATTATTCAGTAAATCATTCATATAAGTTCACGCCCTCTAATTCGCGTTCGCGCCGCGCCACAAAATCGTCAATCGCTTCTTTGATGGCCGGGTCGAGCGGCGGCGGTTCGTAGTGAGCGAGCAAATCTTTCCAAATGGTGTGGGCGCGATGTTCAGTATCATGGCCGCCCGCGGCCAGCCAGGTCTCATAGTTCTGCCGGTCCGCCAGAGCCGAGTCGTAGAATTCAGTGCTAAAGCGGGCCTGGGTGTGTGGGGTGCCGAAGTGGTGTCCGCCCGGCCCCACCTCCGCAATCATATCCAGCGCCAGGGTTTCATCGTCAATCGTAAAGCCGTTGAGGAAGTGCTGGAACATCGCCAGGTTTTCGACATCCATGATGAACTTCTCAAATGAGGCGGTCAGGCCACTCTCGATCCAACCGGCGGCGTGCATCACCAGATTGGTGTGCGCTAACACACACGGCCACATGCTCCACAACGTTTCATAAGCGGCCTGAGCATCGGGGATTTTGGCGGTGGTGAGACTGCCGCTACCGCGATAGGGCAAGTTGTATTTGCGCGCAAGTTGCGCGCCCGCCAGCAAGGCCCAGGCACCCTCCGGTGTGCCAAAGGCCGGACTGCCCGACTTCATATCCACGTTGGTGGTGAAGCCGCCATAGACCACAGGCGCGCCGGGCCGCACCAGTTGTGTGAGCGCGACTCCAGCCAGTGTTTCAGCGTTTTGTTGCGCTAGCGCCGCCGCGATGGTGATGGGACTCATCGCGCCCGCCAGGATAAAGGGCGTAATCATCACGACTTGTCCGGCGTGAGCGTTGGTGATCAGGCCGCCTAACATGCGAGCATCATAGCGAAGCGGGCTGTTGGCGTTGATGACATCGCCCATGATGGGGTCGGCGGGCAGCTGGCCCCCAAAGGCCAGCCGTATTTGTTTACCGCGTTTTGGTCAGATTCTTGCATCGTGGGTAGGGTATGAACATTTCAGGTTTACTT
>Ga0247727_10011480_pt1 | contig 15455 bp, 13 predicted proteins | sample WisWelCaveWW1625_FD_202498 | JGI IMG/M metagenome (GOLD analysis project Ga0247727, IMG submission 202498) | Biofilm microbial communities from Wishing Well Cave, Virginia, United States - WW16-25 | ecosystem: Environmental > Aquatic > Deep subsurface > Groundwater > Cave microbial mat | place...
CGATGTTCGATGTTATCGCCCAACAAAAAAAGATCCCAAAGCACATAAGCATAAAAGGGAAGAAAATTGACATTCATCTTAAGGAAGAGTCCTTGGATGAATTGTTTAGATCCTGGTTAGGTGAGCTTTTGTCTCTCTCGGACTGCGAGGATGTGATTTTTTCGGAATTTTTCATCACGCAATTGACCGAAAAAGAGCTTAAGGGAACGTCCGTTGGCTTAAGTCGGAAAAGTTTTCATATCCTTCGGGAAATCAAGGCCGTGACTTACCATGATTTGAAGGTGGGTCAATCAGGCAAGATATTTAAGGCAGAGGTAATCTTTGACGTCTGACGGGTATAACTCATGAACGAAGCGGTTGAACTTCAATTAGAGAAAATTGATGAATATCGATACCGCATCCCGATTTCGTATCGCCCGGGCATGCGCGTTCCGGGACTTATTTTTGCCAATGAAAAGCTCTTAAAGGATATTCTGAATGACAAGGCCATGGAGCAGGTGGCCAATGTGGCGTTTTTACCTGGGATTGTCAGAAATTCTATGGCCATGCCGGACATGCATTGGGGTTATGGTTTTCCTATTGGCGGAGTGGCGGCTACAGACCCTACGGAAGGAGGGGTTGTTTCACCAGGGGGAGTAGGATTTGATATTAACTGTGGAGTGAGATTTACAAGAACCAATTTTAGTGAATCAGAGATAAGGCCAATATTGAGGGAATTAGTTAAAACCTTTTACCATTATGTCCCTTCCGGACTTGGCTCTAAAAGTGATCTGCATATCAATGCGAATGATTTAAAACAGGTGGGGCGCCAGGGGGCTAAATGGGCGGTCAATAAAGGGTTTGGGACAGAAGCTGATTTAGAATCAACTGAAGATAATGGAACGATCCAGGGGGCTGATCCAGAGGCAGTTTCCGACCGGGCCATGCAAAGAGGCCGGGAACAAATAGGGACATTAGGCTCTGGAAACCATTTTTTAGAGCTTCAGGTTGTTGATGAAATTTTCGATCCGAAAATCGCGAAAGAGTTGGGACTTTTTCAGGGACAAGTCTCGTTTATGATCCATTGTGGTTCGCGTGGATTTGGTTATCAGATTTGCGATGATTATTGTAAAGAGATGCCGAAGTATCTTGGGAAATTCGGGATCACCTTACCGGACAGGCAATTGGCCTGTGCGCCGGTAAATTCCATTGAGGGCCAGACTTATTTGTCAGCCATGCGCTGTGGGGCTAATTTTGCCTGGGCGAATCGCCAGTATATTCTGCATCGTGCTCGTCAGGCCTTTGAAAAAATTTTTAAAAAGACTTGGGTCAGCATGGGCATTAATCTTATCTATGATGTAGCCCACAACATCGCCAAAATGGAACGCCACATGGTTAATGCCAAGGAAAAGGAACTCTGTGTGCACCGCAAAGGGGCGACGCGTGCTTTCCCCCCAGGACATCCGGAACTCCCCCAACGTTATCAAAAGATCGGCCAGCCCGTGATTATTCCCGGTGATATGGGACGCAATTCGTATCTCTTAATTGGTGTCGAAGGTGCCCGGGAAACATTTTATTCCTGCTGCCACGGGGCCGGCCGGGTGATGTCTCGTTCCAAGGCCCAGAAAATATTTGATTATCAGACGTTATTACAGGATTTGGAATCACGAGGGATTGTGATTATGGCCAATTCAAAAGCCACTGTAGTGGAAGAGGCTCCGGGCGTTTACAAAGACGTTACCGATGTTGTGGATGTGGTCCACAATGCCGGTTTGGCGAGGAAGGTTTGCCGGATGCGACCGATTGGGGTAGTTAAAGGATAGGGTAAACATGATTACACCTACGAGGTGTCGTTTGAAAATATCGGAAACGACACCTCGTAGGTGTCTACGGTAAAGGATCAATTTGCTTGACCTAAAATTTATTCGAGAAAATTCAGATTTGGTTCGCCACGGCTTGGCGGCCAAAAATATTAAGGTGGATTTAGACGCGCTTTTGGAATTGGATAAAAAACGCCGTCAGCTATCGACCGAAACGGATGCTTTGCGTAGCCAACAAAACTCCGCCAATGACGAAATCAGCCGTTATATCAAGGAAAAGAAAAACCCAAAAGAAAAAATCTCAGCGATGAAGGAAGTTTCCAATCAAATTAGTCATCTGGAGCCGCTGGTCAAAGATATTGAGAATAAAATTAATTCCATCCTTTTGACGATCCCTAACATTCCGCATGCCTCCGTTCCCGTTGGCGGCCTGGATCACAACAAAGAGATACGCCGTTGGGGCGAAGTGAAGGGACAGGACTTTATGCCCAAGACCCATATGGAACTCGCGGAATATTTGGATATTATTGATTTCAAAAGGGCGGCTAAAATTTCGGGTTCGAATTTTGTTGTTTTTAAGAAAGACGGGGCCAGGCTGGAACGGGCCTTGATTAGTTTCATGCTGGATTTGCATACCCGCGAACACGGCTACACTGAGATATTTCCGCCGTTTTTAGTCAGCCGGGCGGCAATGACCGGGACCGGCCAACTTCCCAAAATGGAAGAGGATATGTATAAGTTGAAGGACGATGATTTATTTTTAATCCCTACGGCAGAAGTCCCCATTACTAATTTGCATCGCGACGAAATATTTGACGAAGCGGAGCTTCCTGTCTATTACGCGGGATATTCCGCGTGTTTTCGCCGGGAAGCCGGCTCCTACGGGAAAGACACTCGGGGCCTCGTGCGCGTTCATCAATTTGATAAAGTGGAACTGGTTAAGTTCGTTAAGCCCAAGACATCTTATGATGAGTTGGAGAAACTTGTGAACAACGCGGAAAGGGTTTTGCAGCTTTTAGAATTATCGTATCGTGTCGTCCTTTTGGCCAGCGGCGATTCAAGTTTCGCGTCCGCTAAAACTTATGATCTTGAGGTACACGCGGCCGGCATGGATAAATGGCTGGAGGTTTCCAGTTGCTCGAATTTCGAAGATTTTCAGGCGCGCCGGGCGAATATCCGCTTTAAAGCAAAGACGACAAAACCCGCCTTTGTCCATACGCTCAATGGTTCCGGACTGGCCTTAGCGAGGGTCGTGGTCGCCATTTTGGAAAATTATCAGACGAAAGAATCCGAGATCATGATCCCTGAGGTTCTGCGGCCGTATATGGGGGGGCAGGAAAAAATTACGAGGTAATTTATGGCTCAGGGTCAATCGAAAAGCATCATCGGGGATATCGTTAAGTTTTTAATTTTTGTCGGGCTGATTCCGTTAATCATCGCCTTGACGGTTGCCTTCTGCCAGGAGTTCCACTCGCTGCCGACCAGTTATAAATTCGCCTTCAACTGGGGTGTTATTCTGTATTTGATTATGCATTTGCTTGTTTATGAGCCGGAGGGGATTTATCGTTTCGGGCAAAAGCTGGTTTCTTCGGTATTTTGTTTCTTTGAGCCGTTGGTTAAGGTCGCGCCGTTCTTTTTCCCGGTTTATTCTATTTTACTGTTGATTGTCTTATTTTTCGAGAATATTTTTGTCAAATCTCCCAAGTTTGATTTGGCACTCATATTTCTTATTGCCTTCACTTTGATCATGCACATTGCGTTGACAGCCAAGGCCATTAAGGGAAAAGATGCGAATGCGACCAAACCCAATTATTTTTTTACGATGTCCTTTATATTCGTGATTAATATGCTTATCATTTCTTTGATGTTTGATTTAGTTATCCCGGAGTTTGCGTTTACGACTTTTTTTAAGCGTACGGTTTTGATCGCCAAGGAGATTTACTTGATGGTGTTTCGGCAGTTGTTTTGAGGAAGAGGGAGAAGTGGCATCCCTAACCTTTCTAATAAGGAAGTCAGCCTCAACCTTCCTTTAATTTTTTAGGAGTAAATCGGGACAGCGGTTTTTTCTGTCCTGGCCCGTGGCCAGTTCAGGCCAGGGAAAACTGTTTAATCTAAGGATAAATTTTGGAGAGGTGGCTGAGTGGTTGAAAGCGGCGGTCTTGAAAACCGTTATGGATCGTGAGGTCCATCTAGAGTTCGAATCTCTACCTCTCCGCCATAGTTGGCTCTCAGGTGAACCACCTCAAATTGCATTGAGCGGGTTTGTCATGAGTAAACGGCGGTGTGTTTATGAAAATAGTACATAGAGTCATTACTGGTGATTCAAGAAAAATGCGGGAGGTTAATGACGCCTCTGTGCATTTGATCGTAACCTCACCGCCTTATTGGCAATTGAAGGACTACGGCAGCAGTGATCAGATAGGATTCAATCACAGCTATGAGGAGTATATTAACAATCTTAATTTGGTCTGGAATGAATGCCACCGTGTTTTAGAAGATGGGTGCCGACTATGCGTTAATATCGGCGATCAATTTGCTCGTTCAGTATATTATGGTAGATATAAAATTATTCCAATCCGCACTGAAATAATCAAGTTTTGCGAAACAATCGGGTTTGATTATATGGGTGCCGTGATCTGGCAAAAAGTCACCACCTGTAATACAACGGGGGGTGCTACTGTTATGGGATCTTTCCCGTATCCAAGGAATGGAATTTTGAAACTCGATTATGAGTTCATTTTGATTTTTAAAAAACAGGGGATCTCGAAACCCGTGGGCCCAGATATAAGGGAAAAGTCAAGAATGACAACCGAGGAATGGAATCAATATTTTTCAGGACATTGGAATTTTGCCGGCGAAAAACAGGATAAGCATCTGGCGATGTTCCCCGAAGAGCTGCCCAAACGGCTCATAAAGATGTTTACCTTTGCGGGTGACACCGTTCTTGACCCGTTTTTGGGAAGCGGGACAACAACGTTAGCGGCAAAAAATTTGGGCAGAAATTCTATCGGCTATGAGATTAACGGCGATTTTTTGCCAGTCATCAAAGAAAGAATCGGCTGCAGTCAGAATCTTTTTGCTCACGAGCACATCTTTGAGATATCAAAACAAGAAAAGTTGACTGTAGATTTCGCTGAAGAAATTCAAAAGTTGTCATATATTTTTAAAGATCCGATTAAGTTTGATAAGAAAATAGATCCAAGAAAATTGCAATTTGGATCAAAGATTGATCAAAACGGTGGACAGAGAGAGGAATATTTTACGGTTAAGGAAGTCCTCAGCCCGGAGATTGTAAAATTGAGCAATGGTTTAAATGTGAGACTGTTGGGTATTAAGCAGGATGCTTTGAAAAACAGTGAAGCAACGGAATATTTAGCTAAGAAAGCGCAGGGACAGAAGGTGTTTTTGAAATGTGATCAAAAAAAATATGATGCCGATAATAGATTATGCTGTTATCTGTATCTTCAAAATAAGACTTTTATAAATGCCCATTTGATTAAAAGTGGTTTGGTAGATGTTGATAGTGAACTGGAATATAAATATAAATCAAAATTTTTAGAACTTAAGGAAGCAGCGCATGCCTAAAGAATGGATTATCGGTGCTGAAGGGAAGAATCTTAAGTTTAAACATGAAACCCTTTTAAATTATGCGATGAATAGATGGGGTTTGAATAAGGCCCATAGTGTTGGAAAAACATCCGAACTAATTCGAGCGTGTGCTCCAAAAGAATACAAGGAGTGGGAGGAGTTTTATTTTTCAAATGCAAAGCAAAAAAAGAAAAAAGGTATAAGCATTACGAGGCAATATATCACTACCCTTGGCAAACGCTTTACATAAAATTATCTGAAGTAGTTCAGAATGAGTTAGAATCTATTGCGGAAGAAGAGTGTATTGATTACGCATATAATTTAGTTCTCAACAGAACGTATGAAGGATATCGAACTGAGATTGAAACCATTTATGGGCAGCTGGAATCAATAATCGGAAAGAAAATTGAACCCGCCCCTGATAAGTGGGATAGAACTTATAATGTGGATTTCTCCATAAAAGTAGCAGATAAGTTTATTGGCATTCAAATTAAACCAATTGCGTCAGGGCAAGCACTAAATCAATATCAATGGGTTGAGATGCATAAAAAGAATCACGAAAAACTCGAGAAAGATTTTGGCGGCAAGGTATTCTTTGTTTATTCCGTAAAAAGTGTCGGCAAAAAGAAAAAAATATACAATATCGAACTGATTGAGGAACTTATTGCCGAAATAAAAAAAATATCAACTTAAGCTTTTTGGTAGAAAATGACGCCAGAAATAGACGAAACCGCGTCTACTTTTACGGATTGTCGTCTTCACAAGTGTAATGCCACTTGTAATTGAATTTCTTGGGGAGCAGTATATCTCTTTACCGAAGTAAACTAAGCATTGAGAATTCCTTTTGAAATTTAGCTTTAATAAAAGCCCCGTGAAAATGGGGCTTTTTTTGTGATTCTTATGAAAAGTGTGATATATATAAGAAAAAGTTTAAAAGAGATGAGTTTATTATGATGTTACGGGAAAAAATTGTTCTAGTCTTGATTTGTCTTTTGGCGGTCGCTTTGTTCGTGGACTATAATTCCCAGATCGGCAATGAGATTTGGGAAAAAACCGTTGGCACCCCGGACCGTTATATGGTGATGAAGAATTCTAAGATTGGTTACATTAATCGACGCGGCCGGATTGTCATTCCGCCTCAGTTTCAGGATGGTGTTGAGTATTTCACGAAGGGTATTGTTCCGGCCAAGGCCAATAATCGTTGGGGATATATCAACACAAAGGGAAGGTGGGTGATTAATCCCCAATTTCGTAAGGCGGATTTATTTTCTGAAGAGATAGCCCATGTGATCATTGAGACCAGGTCATTCGGGAAAGAAGGCTTTATTGATAAAACCGGTAAAATGATCATTCCCGCTCAATTCATTGATGCCAGGAATTTTTCCGAGGATCGGGCGGCGGTGAAGCCGCGTGATAAGTGGGGTTATATTAATCAGTCTGGTGAGATGGTTATCATTACGCGATTCAAACAGGCCGGACCATTCTCCGACGGCATGGCCGTTGTTCGAATGGAGGGTCGCTGGGGTTATATCAATGGGAATGGAGTTTTGGTGATCGAGCAGTTGTTTGATAAGGCCAAACCGTTTTCCCAGGGAATAGCCGCGGTCGCCTACAAAAATAGATGGGCGTATATCAATAAGTCAGGAGATTTTCTTTGCGATTTTATTTTTGAACAGGCCAATAATTTTATGGAAGGGCTGGCCGCCGTCAAACAAAATGGCAAATGGGGATACATTAACACGAAAGGAGAGCTTGTTGTTGTTCCTCGGTTTCAAGAGGTGCGTAGTTTTTCGGAAGGTTTAGCGGCTGTCAGGACGCCGGATCCTCTTTTGTCCAAGGGACATGGCAAATGGGGATACATTAATATGCGGGGTGAATTTGTGATTAAACCAGAATACGATTTTGCCGGAAGTTTTAAAGGAGGTTGGGCGCGTTTTGGGACGGGACGGGATAATATTAAGCGAGGCTATATCGATAAAAACGGAAAGGTCGTTTGGAAACCGACCAGGTAGTATAAACCACAAACAAGGAGAAAGACGTGGCCGGTAAGATTAAATTAACCACTTTTGAGAATGCTTCTATCTTAAGAAGATTCAATATCTTTTTTATCATCAATTCGATTATCCCTTTAGGGGTCCTTTACTATTTTTATCTTCAAATCCGCGACTTTGGAAATCTGGAATTGACCGCGACGGATTTAAGTTATACTTTGATGTGGGTTGTGGTCGGTGTTTTTGTTGGCTATTCAGGCATGAGACTTACGATCAAAGGTTTGATTGATGTCACTGAAGCCGGCAAGCGAACGCTCAAGGGAGTCCTCGAGCCCTCTAAACTCAAAGAATTGACGGAAGATAAAAACGAGATCGTGGTTTTAACTCGGACATTCAGCGAAATCACATCGCGTTTGGAAGAGAATGTCAGAAATCTGGAGTCGGCTAAAAAGACATTGCACTCCGTTTTGCGGAAAGTCAGCCGAGGCATTTCGTCGATGGATAAGATCGACAGTTTTTTGGAACTCATTATGGAGACAGTTGCCGAGGCCTTTTCGGCTCAGACAGGTGTGCTGCTTTTAAAAGATGAGAAAAAAGAAGAGCTGCGACTAGAAATCATTCACGGGGGCAGTCATCCAATAGAGAATAAATTTAAAACGATTCCCATTAGTGATGATAATTTTGGCTGGGTGATCAGGGAAAAGAAACCTTTGGTCGTTTCGAAATTGCAATTCGATACCGCCACCGCAAGGGTGTATAAAGGGCTATTGGAAGTCCCGATGCTTTGTGCGCCGCTTTATTTTCATGAGAAAATTTTGGGGCTGATGTGTGTTGGCGGGAGGTCCAAGAAAAATGATTTTAAGGAAGATGAAATAAGCTTAATCAGCAATCTGGCTTTGCAGACGGCCGTGGCGATAGAAAATGCCAAACTCAACGAAAACGCCGAGAAAACATATTTCGAAACGATTTCCGCTTTGGCCTTAGCCGTTGAGGCCAGAGACAAGTATTCCCGCGGCCATCTTGACCGTGTTGCCGAATACGCTATAAAGATTGCCCGTCAATTGAATCTTAGCGATGAAGATATCAACACTTTAAGAGATGGGGCGAGGCTCCATGACGTTGGCAAAATTGGAATACCGGATGAAATCTTAAGGAAGGCTAGTGGGCTTACCCCCGAAGAAAGAGACATGATGCGCAAGCACACCGAAATAGGTGAGAATATCATCAAGCCAATCAGCTCCTTGCGCAAGTTGTGTGATGTGGTTCGTCATCATCACGAACTTTTAGATGGCAGCGGTTATCCAGATAGTTTGCGGGGTGATGAAATCTGTTTATTAACGAGGATTTTGACGGTCGCCGATATTTTTGATGCCTTGACCACCAACCGTTCATATCGCGCGGCCTTTTCCTTCGCAGACGCTAAGAAAGAACTTTTAAGGATGGACGCTAAACTTGACCAAAATGTGGTCAAAGTTTTTCTGGAAACCTTCACGGAATAAATTCCCAATTTAGGTTATGAAAAAAAAGCAGCTGTACAAATCAGGGAAGAGTTCATTTTTTATTTTTTTTATAGTTTGGTTTTTTTGTTGTCTGGGCTGTGGCCGGACCGAGACTACGGAGGGCCTCCAAATGGAGCTTTATCCAACCGGACAAATGCGTTCTGAAGCTTTTTACAAGCAGGGTAAACTTGATGGTTTAAGAAAAGAGTATTATTCCAGCGGGGCTCTTAAAAGCACCGCCAATTTTGTTGACGGCGTAATCGAAGGCGAGGTTCTTATTTACTATGAAAGTGGTGCCATACGCGGCCGATATAGTTTTAAGAATGGCAAACAGCAAGGCCTGGCCCGAGAGTTTTATGAGTCCGGGACTTTAGAAAGAGAAGCCAATTTTAAAGATGATAAAGTGGAAGGGATGGTTAAAACCTATCATGACAATGGACAGCTCAAAGGAGAGGCGCAGTGTCAGGATGATAAACTTTCCGGGAAGATTCGGGAGTATTATGAGAATGGAAAGTTAAAAAGTGAGATCACCATTAGAGATGGTTTTCGTGAAGGCCCGGTGAAAGAATTTCATGATAACGGCATTCTCTCCCGGGAATTAGTTTACAAAAATGATAAAATCAACGGTTTAATAACGACTTATTATGAGAACGGATCGCTTAAGGGCAAGGCTTACAGCGTGGATGATCAATTCGAGGGGATGGTTCAGGAGTTCTACCCTGCCGGACCATTGAAAAGTCAGTATACTTATCAGGAGGGAAAGCGTCAGGGAGTAAGTGAAGAATACTACCCCAACCAGCAAAGAAGAGTCGAGATGTTTTATAAGGATGATAAACCAGATGGAATCGTCAAAATATATAATTCGGAAGGCAAACTGAGGATTGAAGAGACATACAAAGACGGCAAAAGAGTGGGTATCAAGAAATACGATTAATTTTTCTATATGCTTTCAGCTTTTGTAATTCAAAAAATGATAAAGGATATATTGCCTTTCGTATTCCGTGAGGAATTGATGAACCGGGAAATAAAATCCTTTCTGGCCGTAATATTCCGTGGCCTCAACGCCAGCCGTATTTAAACTTATCTTACGCTGATCCCCGCGTGACTCATTCAAAAGTGATATCCAAAATACCCCGGGGATGACTCTGGGCTCAAGTTGAAAATAAGACGTGATTTTTCGAGCGAAGAGTTGTTTGGTGAAGTAGAACCAGTTCTGCCGGCGAATTTGATTCCATTTTGCCTGCCAGCGGCTGGCATTATTTAACGTTTGCTTGATTAAATCAATATTATCCTTCGACAAATCAAGTGATTGGCGAGGGATGTTGATTTTTTCGCGAGCCGCCAGAATCCCGCCGTAAGGGATGGGATAGTATTTGGGTAAACTATAAATCGCATAGTCACCGAAATTCCCAATGTCGGCCTGTTCCAGTCGGGAACCCAAGGCATAGGCACAATCTTCCAAAATCGGCAATCCCAGTTTTTGATAAGACTTTACGCGTTCAAGGGGGCAAGGAAAGCCAAATTCGTGAATCACCAAAACAAGTTTGGTCTTTGCGCTAAAAGTTTGTGACCAGTGACAGACTTTTTCGATTATTTGGGTGACACAAGAGCTGATATATGGCCCCGAGGTTGTTTTCACAATGAGGACTTCATCGTTTCTTTTAAGACGTAAATGTTTTAAGCAAGCGAGGATGGCCGTACGGCCACTGTCATAAAATTTGAAATCCACGGCGTCCCTGAGCCAGAAACCGGGGTCAGTGGTTGAAGGTGATTTTTTTTTGACGTTAACCTGAATCAAGGCTGACCATTCCCGGGCAGAAAAAGGAGAAATACGGATATGCGGTGTTAGGTGTGGCAGCGGCCGCAATGAACTCTCGGAAAATTTTTGAGGATCCGTGGCGATAGTATTTTTCATGATGAAAATCGTATGACCACGTCGTAACGAGAAGCGGCCGTGGTTTTCCCCGGAATCCTTTGCGGTAAAATATCACCCCGGCAACCTTTAGCCTGGCAATAGTCGATAAAGAAATGAGGATCGATAGCCAATTTCCTTAAACTGTGGTTCAGAGTCGACGGCCACCAGACTGAGGCAGGAATGTTATTTTTTGAATTCTTTTTTGCCATTTGCCCGGGCGTATCGGTGAGAATATCACCGACAAGGATAAGGCCATCCTTTTTGATTACACGGACAAATTCATTTAATACCGTTTTTACATGGGCCAAGTTGTTTAAATAATGAAAGACGCTGTAACATAAGATTCGGTCAAAGGAATTTGAATAAAAGGGGAGAGTTGCGGCATCGCAGACAAGAAAAGTTCCGTTCGGGTTAAGTCGATAGGCATCTTTGATCATGGCCGATGAGATATCTGTACCGATGATTTTGTAAATCCATTTGTCAAAAGCCTGTGAGAACATGCCCACGCCGCCACCGACATCCAACATTGTTGAATTTTTACCGGCACAAAGTTTATCCCAGACATCTTGGTAGATGGCCGTCATGGTTTTTTGTGAGATGGGTTTGCCGGACAGGCCGTCCTTATAATAAGCCATTTTCATGCGTGGGTCGGCATAATGCTTCGCGCAGCGGTCAAACCATTGCGCCCAGGATGACGCGGCATTCGATTTATTTTTTAATCTTTGCGTTAACATAAATTTCTGTTGCTAGTTCAGGAAAATCTTTGCCCAAATGCCATAATCCGTTGAGGATATCCCGCGTCAGAATTTTATTGATGGCCGTCATTTGCTGATGCGTAAAAGGTTTTAAAAAATATCCCCCGGACTCTATAATTAAAAAACCAGATTCGATCAGGGTTCTTCTCAGCATCGGCATATCAAAATTGTGGTATTGCAAGAGGTTTTTGTTTCTTTTACTTTTTTCATCAAGGCGTGTTATTAGGTTCATCGCCTGCCCTAAACGGCGGTGTAAAGAGCCGGCATGGGGAACATTGACATGCAGGGTTCCTTGCGGTTTTAAGATTTTTTTAATATCTTCTAAAAATTTCATGGGCTTCTTGACTTCATTAAGCATGCCGGAACAGACTACGAAATCCAGCAATCCCGGATCGATATTCTGAATCGCCGGAAGAGAATCTTCAAAAAATCCGAGAATAACCGAGAGCCGCCGCTCCTTTCGGGCAAGTTGCCTGGCGGTTTTAAGGAATCCCTTCACCGGCTCGACTATGACCCAGGTGTGAAATGGCAGGTGAGCTTTGATGACCTTTTGACACAATAGCTCTGGCCCGCAGCCGATTTCCAGAATCTTCGAAGGCTTTTTACGCGTGAGGATTTCCAAGACTTGTTTTTGGCGGGCCTGCACCATCACGGACTCAAAGGCATAGTCTTTGAGGTAAGCTTTTCGGTAAGATTTGGTATGTTCCATTTTTTCCATACAGCGGAATGTATTATATCATCTTTAATTTCCGTGCTAATTAAAAAATTTGTAGAATCCCCCAATTGGCCGCCTCCGAAAAAATATGCTATACTTCAACCAAGCCACGGAAGTTTAGAGAAATCTAAATAACGTGGTTTTTTTCTTGTTCCTTTGAGTTGTGGCTTGATTCTCGGAAATACCCAAAACCGATTGGTTCGTAATGAGTGAACCAAAAAAGGAGGATATTTTTTATGGAGGATAGGCAAAAAGCAAAAGAATTACTTATTGAAGAGCTGAAAGAGCAGACCAAGGAACTAGGAAGGCAGAACATGATCATGATCGGCTGTCGTTTAAAAATCATTGGGCTGCACAAAGAGATTAAAAATATCAAAGATAGATTGGGAGTTGCTTCTTAAAATTTTTTACTTACAACTAAAATTTTTTTAATCCCTTTTTCTAAAGAGGGGTAACAATCACTGGTATCATTCCCGTCGCTTTTCGTTTTTATTCTTGTGTCCTCGTATTGTTCGATATAGAATACCTTTGTCCATAAGTCACGCGGTATTGGCTCAATCGAGAATATTCGTGAAGAAAAATATCTTGTTTGTCTTGCTCATCCTCGGGGTTTGTGTCACTCAAAATGGCTGTGCCCTCATTGCCCTCCCGTTTCAGATCGCCGGAGAGGCAATTAAGTTGTTACAAAAATTACCCGCGCCACCCCCCGGTGTATTTTAGGGTATGGGAACAATCCAGAAAATAGGCGAAGATTATTTTATTGAATTTTATGCCCGGGGCCTGAAGTATCAACAGAAAGCGGGCCCGGATAGAAAAGCCGCCCAAAAGGCCTTGGAGGAAATCGAGGCGAAGATAGCCCGGGGCGAGGCGGCCATCATTGTTCGCGATGTTGATATCGATATTTTTTTGAAGGATTTTCTTCATTATTCTCAAACACAGCACACCCCTAAAACCGTCCGGCGTTTCCAATCGTTGAAAAAATATTTTCTTTCTTTTCTTGAACAACAGATGCCAACGGTGGTCAAATTATCCCAGGTGACTCCGGTGGTTGTTGAACAGTACAAGAATTCTGTAAGGCAGCCGGAATTTATTAACTTGACCATCATTTTGCTGCGGGAGGTTTTTGCCTATGCCATCAAGTCAGGTTATCTGAATGATGACCCCAGTCTTCATATCTGCTTTGTCAATCCAATAAAAACAAAGAAAATAAGCGTTGTTACCGAAGAGGAGAAGAGCATCCTTGTGAAATACGCTTCACCGGGTTTGGTTATGATGATTGAGATGATCCTTGGGACGGGAATATCGGTTGAGGAGTTGACGGATTTAACTTGGGCTGATATTGATTGGCTGAATCGGGTGATAAAGGTGCCCTCAAGGCGGGGGTGCGACATCCCGATGGTCTCTAAAGTTATCGAAATTTTACAAGGACGGAAAGAGGGACGGCAGAGTTCGGGTTATATTTTCACCGATACAGAAGGCCAGAAATTGAACGTGATGTTATTAAAAAAAGAATTGCGAAAAATTGTTGGGCAAAGCGATTTGGAAAAGGAGATAACGTTTGATGCGTTTTGTCATACCTTTGCTCAGGGATTGATTCGTAAAAATATTTCGTGGGGCCGTTTGTATCGTATCTTGGGGTACGATGATATCGCTCAGATTTTGGTTTACACGGTTTTTGCCCCAGGCGTCCATTTAGGACAAGTCTATAACGTGATGGAAACAACGTGATGGAAACATGTTGACGCCGGAATGGGTGGTCAATATAATGAACGCAAAATTTTTGAAAAATTTACAGGGAGAAGTGGCAGAGTGGTCGAATGCGGCGGTCTCGAAAACCGTTACCTGCGCAAGTGGGTCGAAGGTTCGAATCCTTCCTTCTCCGTGACAATAGGGGAGAGTTCCTCCGCCTTTTCTATAAAATTATTTTAGAAGGAAGGCGGGACCCCGCTTACCATAAATAAAATTCATAGAAAAGCGGGGGAATCTCTCCCTCTCCGCTATTTTTTGCTATGTAGAAATGACGGTTGTCCTTTGACTTAACAAGCTCAAGGGGATATGTCATTCGATTCTCTGTAGAAAAATACTGAAATTTAAATTGACATGACTTCCGTCATATGTCATATTTTATGACGATGAACATGTCAAATGAAAAACTCTCGCCAATACCGGATCCTGGCTATCTCCCACGTCAGGTGGATCTAAAGGCCATCTTAGCCAAGAAGTCCTATTTTTTGTTCGGTCCCCGCCAAACCGGGAAAAGTTTTCTTATTACGCATTCTCTTAAAGATGCGCGTGTTTATAATTTGCTGGATAATGCGCTCTTTCTTGATCTAAACCGGCATCCCAGCCGGCTTTCCGAAGAACTCACGGCACTCGATAAACTGGTTGTTATTGATGAGATACAGCGTTTGCCGGAATTATTGAATGAAATTCACCGGATGATCGAAGAGCGGGGCGTACGGTTTCTTCTGACCGGTTCAAGCGCACGAAAATTGCGCCGCGGCGGCATTAATCTTTTAGGCGGTCGCGCCCGCACTCAGTATTTTTATCCTCTCACTGTTCAAGAGCTTGGCCGGTATTTCGACTTGAAGCGTGCGCTCAATTCTGGACTAATACCATCGATCTATTTTTCTTCCGATCCCAACGCTGATCTTGAGGCTTATACCGGCAACTATTTACAACAGGAGATCGTCGCCGAAGGGGCGACGCGCAATATTCCAGCGTTTAGCCGTTTCTTGAAAGTGGCCGCGTTATCTAACGCCACCATCGTTAATTTTACCAATGTTGCTAATGACGCGCAGGTAGCGCGCACGACAGTTTACGAATATTTTGAAATCCTTAAAGACACTCTTATTATCCATGAATTGCCTGCTTTTAAGAAAGGCAGCCGGCGCAAGCCCATTTGTTCGTCTAAATATTATTTTTTTGATACCGGTATCGTACGCCAACTGCAGGGGCGCGGTGCTTTAAGCGAAGGGACTTCTGAATTCGGCGGGGCGTTTGAGACATTCCTGATGCATGAGCTGGTTGCTTTCCGTGATTACAAAAGCCCTGTGAATTTGAGTTTCTGGCGTTCGACCAGCGGGTTCGAGGTGGATTTTATCATCAATGACCATACCGCCATTGAGGTGAAGGCCAAATCCGTGATTACCGCCGATGACCTGCGTTCTCTTGAGGCTATCGCTGATGAATA
>Ga0247727_10011481_pt1 | contig 15453 bp, 14 predicted proteins | sample WisWelCaveWW1625_FD_202498 | JGI IMG/M metagenome (GOLD analysis project Ga0247727, IMG submission 202498) | Biofilm microbial communities from Wishing Well Cave, Virginia, United States - WW16-25 | ecosystem: Environmental > Aquatic > Deep subsurface > Groundwater > Cave microbial mat | place...
GGTTCGGGCGGGTGGAGCGCCGCGTCGCCGAGCGAGGCGTTGCGATCCGCAACCTCGACTTCGGGGACCTTGACGAACTGTGGGACGCTGCGAAGGCCGAGGAGCGAGAGGAGATCCGTCCATGACGATCGGCAATCGACCGCCCGCCGCCCGGGCCGACGGCCGCGGCCCGCGCGACCTGCGAGCGGTGACGTTCGCGCTCGGCGTCCAGAAGTGGGCCGAGGGCTCGTGCCGCATCCGGATGGGCGACACGGAGGTGCTGTGCGCCGCGACGATCTCCGATCGCGTGCCGCCGCACCTGCGCGGGAAGGGCAGCGGCTGGGTCACCGCGGAGTACTCCATGCTCCCCCGGGCGACCGCCGAGCGGACCGAGCGTGAGTCCCAGAAGGGCCGCATCGGCGGCCGGACGCACGAGATCCAGCGGCTCATCGGCCGCTCGCTGCGCGGTGTCGTCGACCTCGGGAAGCTCGGCGAGCGGACGGTGACCGTCGACTGCGACGTCATCCAGGCGGACGGCGGGACGAGGACCGCGTCGATCACCGGTGGCTATGTCGCGCTCGCCGCGGCGCTCATTACGTTCGGCATGGAGCGCCTGCTCGTCGGCAAGGTCGCAGCGGTCTCGGTCGGCATCGTCGACGGCGTGGCGCTGCTCGACCTCGACTACGGCGAGGATTCGAAAGCCGAGGTCGACTTCAACGTCGTCGGCACCGACGCCGGGACGTACGTCGAGCTGCAGGGCACCGCGGAGGGCCGTCCGTTCGACCGGGCCCGGGTGGACGACCTGCTCGACCTGGCGAACGTCGGCCTCGGTCGACTGTTCGAGACCCAGGCGGAAGCCATCGGCCGCGTCCGCCGGTGACGCGGCGCAGAGCCGTTCCGCGCGCCCGGCGATGAGCCGGCCCCGCCTCCTCCTGGCGACGCGCTCGGAACACAAGCTCCGAGAACTCGCCGAGGTCCTCCGCCTCGAGCGCGGGATCCTCGTCTCGCTCGACGAGGTCGGCGTGATCGGCGAGCCCCTCGAGGACGGGGCGACGTTCGAGTCGAACGCCGCGAAGAAGGCGCGGGCCGCCGCCCGTGCGACCGGGCTTCCGGCGCTGGCCGACGACTCCGGACTCGAGGTGGATGCGCTCGGCGGCGGGCCGGGCGTCCGCACACGACGCTACGCGGGACCCCGGGCGACCGATGAGGACAACAACCGCGAGCTCCTCGCCGCGCTCGCCGGGCTGCCGGAGGACCGCCGCGGGGCGCGCTACGTGTGCGTGCTCGCGCTCGCCCTGCCGGGTCGCGCCGGGCCGCGCGGCGGCCTACCGCTCGTCGTCCGTCGCGGCACGTGCCGCGGCCGCATCGCGACCTCCCCTCGGGGGCTCGGTGGCTTCGGCTACGACCCGATCTTCGAGCCGGCGGGCGAGCCGCCGGGCGGGCGAACGCTGGGCCTCCATACGCCGGCGGAGAAGCACTCGATCTCGCACCGGGCGCGTGCTGCCCGGCGGATGGCGCCGGTGCTGCGCGGCCTCGGCTTCTAGCGCGCTACGGCGCGGCGGCGGCGCCCGTCGACGGGGCCGGCGTCGGCCACGGTTGGGCCGGAGTCCCGGGAGCCGGGAACAGGACGCCCGCCATCTCGCGGATGAGCTCGAGCTCCGGCCACTGGACTGAGCCGAGGCGATCGTCGACGCCGCCGCGGACGAGCGGCCGCTGGATGACGATGCGGACGATGCGGGAGCTATCGATCTCCTCCGCGAGGGCCGCCAGCTCCGGCAGGCGCGATGGCGGGATGTCGGTCCGGACGTACTCGCCGACCGCGCCGAGCAGCTCCGGCAGGTGGAACAGCAGGCTGCCGCCCTCGAGTGCCCGGTCGCGCAGGGCGAGCAGGATCTCCTGCTGACGGGCCTGACGCTTGAAGTCCGTCTCGGTCGCGCCCTTGCGCGCCCGCGCGTAGGCGAGCGCCTCGTAGCCCTTGAAGTGATGCGGGCCCGGCTCGACGCCCCAGCCCATCTTGGTGAAGCCGTAGCCGTCGTACTCCGGGTCGAAGAAGCCATGGGCCACGTCGATGTCCACTCCGCCGAGCGCGTCCACCATCTTCACGAAGCCGACGAAATCCATCAGGGCGTAGTAGTGGATCCGGATCCCGAGCAGGTCGCCGACGGCGTCCTCGAGCGTCCGGATGCCGCCTTCGGGGAACGCGTCCGGGTGCCGGTCGGCGTACGACATGAGCGAGTTCAGCTTCGCGTGGAAGGTGTCGTCCTCACCGAGCGGCACGTCGACGAGGTCGCGCGGCAGGGACACCATGGAGACACCCGCCCCGGTCGGATCGACGGACACGACGAGCATCGTGTCGGTCAGTGTGGCGGTCCGCCATGGCGTCTTGTCGATGCCGAGGACGAGGACGTTGATCCGCTCGCCGAGGCCGGGGTCGCGGGTGCCTGCGGCCAACGTGCCGGAGCCGTCGGCGAGCGCCAGCTCGCCGGTGAAGACCCGCTCGAAGGCGCGCTTGCCGGCGTCGCCCCAACCGTGCAGGACGACGTGCGGCGCCGCCGTCAGGACGACGACGATCGCCAGGCCGAGGGCTCCCAGGCGGCCGGGTCGACCCGGGTAGCGGGCGTCGAAGAAGGCGTGGAGCGTCGCGCCGAGTCGGAGGGCGAGGATCGCGCCGTTGACGGCCAGAAGGATCGTCATCGTCAGCGGCGCGACGAGCGTCGCGACGAGGCGCGTCGGCGACTGGGTGGCGACGACGAGTCCGGCGATGCCGACGACGACGAGGAACGGGAGCGCCAGGCGCGGCGCAAGCCAGCGGCGCCCGTTCAGCGCCTGGCCGAGGCCCGGCACGACAGCCGACAGGATGGCGGCGAAGAGCCGTCGGGGATCCTGGGGCTCCGCCCAGCTCGCGCGCGCTCGGGCGCCCGGCCGGGGGGCGGGGCGGCCGGCGGGTCGTGCGGCGGAACGGAGCGCCGGCCGGGCGGCCGGGCGCATCCGACGTGGTTCCACGGGCTGGCTGACCTCTGCGGCGATTTCGATCGACGCCCGTGGGCACGGCGGGTCGGCGGCAGTCTACCAGCCGCGCCGGAGGTGGTGACGCCGGGCGGTCCATCAGCCTGCCAGTGACCGCCCGGCGCCGTCCGTGTGACGCGCGGATCTGGCGGCGTGTTCCGCGTCGCGTCGCCTATACGCCAACTGCAACAACGTGGCGCATCACGGGTCTCAGGGTCGAAGGCGTCGCGTGCAGGCGCGGGACCGGAGGGCCAGGAAGTGGTGATCCATCGGGGCTGGCGAGGCGTCGCGTCGGTGGGGCTCGGCGCGTTGCTCCTGCTGATCGTCATCGCCGGCTGCGTTTCCTCCGGGCCCGGCCCGCTCAGCCGACCCGAGGTCGACCAGCGCCTCCTCATCAAGGCCGCGCTCGAGTCCGTGTCGTCCCGGACGCCCCAGAACGGGACGATCCACGTGCTTGACAGGGTGGACCCGCAGGTCGTCGACCGGATGCGCCAGGCGGCGACGGACTTCGGCCAGAACCTCACCGACGAAGGGCCGCTCCTCGGGGACCTGACCGCGGCGACGAAGGACGAGATCCGTGCCGGCCTCGGACCAGGCCGGGCCGTGGAGTTCGTCTTCGACCTGGACGAGGTGCCCCGCGGCGGGCCGGAGTACTTCGGTTGCAAGGCCTTCACGGACGACAGCTTCTACGTCGCGTTCGCGCCGGTGCGTGCACTCGCCGTCCACGGCGATGTGTTTTTCGTGACGGTCGAGGTGTCCTCAGGCTGCGAGACCAACTGGTACGCGGTCCGCCTTGGTTGGGAGCCCGGTCAGCCGGTGGGAGGCTCCTGGAAGGTTCTGGACTTGATCGAGGGCGTCGGCGTCTCAGTCTGAGACGTGATGCCGGAGCCGGCCACGTGACCGCGTGCCGAGGCACCGACCGCCTGGTTCCGTCCCGCGAACAGAACAGCGATGTGCCGTCACACGGGTGGCCTCCACGCTGTGGAGGGGCAGGGTTGACGCGCCGCGGAGAATCGGACCCATCGACCGACGGCGCTCTCGATGTCCGGGCCGGGGGATCGGGGCGGGGAGGGGACCGCCGCGGGCTGCCCTCGGTCGTCGATACGAGGACGCACGGGTGACCGGCTCGATGGACGTCCACGCGCGGATCCGCGAGCTCGCGTCGATCGCGCAGGACTTCGCCCTCGAGTCAGCAGAGCTGGCCGAGCTCGACGCCCATCTCGCGGACTGCCCGGCATGTCGGGACTTCAAGCTCGCGCTGCGTCGGGACATCGCGGCCGTCGCAGCCCTGCCGCAGCACGATGCCCCGGACCGGGTTCGACGTCGCGTGCTCGGCCGGGTCGCGGGCCGGCGCCCGAGCCGATCGGTCCTGGCGCCGCTCGCCGGGCTGATCGTGCTCGTCGTCGTTGTCACGCCATTGGCGCTGCAGGCTCTGTTCAGAGGGAGCCCGGCCTCGTCGCAAGCACCGCAAGAGTCGGGCGAGCCGAGCGCCGCGGCATCTGCCGCACCCACGCTGCCGCCGAGCGAATCCTGGGCGCGGGCCGTGGTCGGCGATCCGGCGGCGGAACCGCGCCCCGGGTCGTTCGCCGCGGTCACCTTCGTGGCTGGGCGCGGGTTCGTCGCGGTCGGCCATTCATGCCCGCCGGACGACGCCACGACCGGCTGCTTCGCCCTCGCTGCGACGTCGGTCGACGGTCGGTCTTGGGAGGTCGCTCCGTTCGAAGGTCTGCCACTCACCCCGGTCGCCGGCCAGCAGGCGGGCATTCGCGGCGTGGCCGCGGGCGGTCCTGGCGTCGTCGCGGTCGGAGTGAGCGGCGATCGCGACGGACGGCCCGTCGCGACGGTCTGGGTCTCTCCCGATGGGCGGTCCTGGGAACGCGGCCAGGAGAACCCGACCTTCGCGGGTGCCTGGATGAACGCCGTGATCCGGACGCAGGATGACCTGCTCGTCGCCGTCGGCGGGGCTCTGCGCGACGCCGGGGGCGTCGATGCCGCGGTCTGGACGTCCGTGGATGGTTCGACATGGTCGCGCGGCGGCCTCACAGATGGGGAGGGCTCGGAGGCGGGCGACGCGAGGCCGACGCACGATGGTCGCCCAGTGGCTGGCCTCGCCGCGGTCGTCGAGCGGACGGGCGGCGGCTTCGTCGCTCTGGGCGCCAATCAGTGCAGCCAGGGCGGGCCCTGCGCCGGCGCGGCGTGGCTGTCGAGCGATGGGAGTCATTGGGTCCTGCGGCCGGATCCCGCCCTGGCCGAGGGGTTGCCAGTGGCCGGAGCTTCGAGCGCGAAGCGGATCGTCGCGGTCGGGCGGAATGGTGGCGGGGCCGCCGTCTGGCTGACCGTCGACGGCACGAAGTGGGACCGCGTCGGAGGCCTGCCGGACACCGGTGCCATCGAGCTTCGGGCCGCCGTCATCATCGACGACGGGTTCGTCGCCGCGGCTCAGCCGGCGCACCTGTGGGGATCCACGGATGGCGCCGACTGGGGGGTCCTCGTCCCGGGGGGACCCTTCGGCGACGGCACGATCTTCGGCCTCTCGGTCGGCGGCGACGTGCGAGTCGCCGTCGGCACCGACGCGGCCGGCTCCCCCACGGCCTGGTACGGCGAGCCGGTGGAGGCTCCCGAACCTTGAATCGGGCCATCGTCGTGCGGCACCGACGCGGCGTGCGTCTGCTTCGGATCGTCCGCGTCGTCGTCGGCTGGTTCACGGATCAGGGACATCGCGATGGCGGTCCGGGCGACGATGCGTCGGCCGGGGCGCGCTCGCCGGGCGCCGACCCACGGGCCGTGCTCGAGGCCGCCTACGAGGCTCACCAGCGGGAGATCTATTCGTTCGCGCTGCGCGCGACCCGCGACCGGGACGCCGCGGCCGATGCCACCCAGGAGGCCTTCCTGCGGCTGTTCGATGAACTCACCGCGGGCCGTCAGCCCGACAATGTCCGGGCGTGGCTGTACCGCGTGGCATCGAACTTGATCCTCAACGCGGCACGCCACAGCTCGGCGCTCGATCGTATCCGTCACGTCCTTGCACGGCCCGACTCGACCTTCGAGTCGCCAGAGCGGGACGCAGTCCGACGAGAGCGAGACCGTGCCGTCCAGATCGCCCTCGATGGCCTGCCCGCCGACGCGAAGATGGGTCTGCTGCTCGCCGCCAGCGGCTTCTCCGGCCGCGAGGTCGCCGCCGCGATCGGCCGGACTGAGCTCGCGACACGCAGCCTGCTGTGCCGCGCTCGGCTTGACCTTCGGGCGCGACTCGAGCCGCTCGACGCCCGCGCCGATGTAGGCGCATGACCGGACGCCCCGGCCCGCACGGGCCGGGGCGTCCGGGAGCTGGCGCTTGTCCCTGAGCGGGACAGCGTCGCCGTTCAGCCGTGCGTGATGATCACCTCGACTGAGCCGCCGCGCGACTGCCACATAAAGCCGCTGCCATCGAGGCCCCCGGTGAGGTCGGCCTCGGATCCGTCCGGGCGGGTCAGCGTGGCGCTCCCTGCCAGGAGCGCATCGCGGCCCGATGCCGTTCCGTGCGAAGCGTACTGGTAATAGCCGGCGACGCCGCCACTGTACGAGCCGTGGGAGCGGTAGATCGGCCCATCGCCGATCCAGGAAAGATCGACGAGGATGGTGCCCAGACTCACGACCTCCAAGCATTCGCCGGACGCCTCGTCCCAGGCGAGGCACTCCTCCACCGGGAGCGTCGCCATGACGCTCGCCCCGGTGAGCCGCCTGGCGATCGACAGGTCGGCGCCGCTCGCGCACGCCCCGAGCCACTGCTCGCCGGTCCAGTTGCCATCGGCGTCGATCGTGAACTCGCCGTGGAAGACGCACACGCTGCCTTCTTCGTACGCTGCGTCGCCAGTGACGATCCATTCCGACGCCCAGACGTCCGTGTAGAAGTAGGTTCCCGGCGGCAGCTCCTCCCCGTCCATCGGAAGGTTCGTGAACGAACCGTAGGCGAAGCTACTCGAGGCTGTGAAACGGAAGGTCTCGCTGCCCGCCAGAACGGGGCTCGCGCCGACGACCAGCGCCAGCGACGCGACGAGCGCGACAAGCAAACGACGGTACGACATGGTGTTCTCCCTCTACGGGCGTACCCACCGAGAGCATCGATTCGGGCCCTGATCCAGATGCCGGTGATCCGCTGACGATGCGACAATGGGCCCGGCGATTTGTTGCACCCGGAGACAGGCGCGCATGTCGAAGACGTCTCTGGTCTCCACGTTCGGATCTCGTCGGGGTGTGGCGTAGTCCGGTAACGCACGTGCTTTGGGAGCACGAGATCGTGGGTTCGAATCCCACCGCCCCGACCACCCACCGATCCGCCGGTCGGGCTCGCCTCCACGGGCCGCTCGTCCCCGCACGACGGGCCATCCGGCCCTCGGCCGATGGCCGCCGTGGGCGGCATCCTCGGCGCACCTCGCGACCCTGGAGTGCCATGGCCCCGTCCCCGAGCCCGACCGAGCCTGCCTTCGCCACCCTGAAGGTCTTCCGAGCCGGTGGCGTCGACGTCGCCGCCGTGCGCGGCGCCCTCGGCCTGCCGGCCTGGCTGGGCGAAATCGTCGCGCGTCCGGACACCCCGGCAGGGATGACGACCTACCTGACCGACCTCGTGCTGCCGCTTCCACCGGACGGGCGCCTGCTGTCGCTGCGGAAGGCGGCGTACGTCGACCTCGGGGCGGTCGAGGAACGTGGCGACGGGGTGGAGATCGCGATCGGCTGGCGCTCGGCGTCGCTCGCGCCACTGTTCCCGGTCTTCGCCGGTCGGCTGAGTGCGCGCCCGGGCGGCCTGACGATCGAGGGCCATTACGCACCGCCGGGCGGCCGGCTCGGCATGGCCGCGGACCGCGCGCTGCTCCACGTCGCCGCCCGCGGCACCGCACGCTGGTTCCTCGATCACCTGGCCGCCCAGGCGCGCGTCGTCGCCGGGAGCTGACCGCGTCGGGCGGACCGCGTGCCCGTTCCCCGCCGGACGGGACCTTCGGCCCTGTTGCGACACCCCCTCCGGCCCTGCCACGTGAGTGGCGCCCGCGACATTGTCCGCGCAAAGCGTCCCCGCATCGTCCGCATGGAAGGGGTCCGGCCGATGGAAGCGGGTCAGGTCAGCCGTCGAGAGCTGCTCAAGAGTGCGGCTGCCGGCGCGACGGTCGGGACGATGGCCGCGGCGAGCGCGGTCGCGACGGCGACCGAACCAGTGCGCAAGCACCACTGGGGCATGGTCATCGACACCCAGCGGTGTGTCGGCTGCGAGGCCTGCGTCATCGCCTGCAAGATCGAGAATCAGACTCCGCCTGGTGTCTTCTACACGGTCGTCACCCGCGAGGCGCTGCCCGGCGCACGCAACGACCGCCCGGTGTTCATGACGAAGCCGTGCTTCCACTGCGAACAGCCGCCGTGCGTCGACGTCTGCCCGGTGGGCGCGACGTACAAGCGCAAGTCCGACGGCATCGTCGTCGTCGACTACGACCGCTGCATCGGCTGCCGCTACTGCATCGTCGCCTGCCCGTACGGCGCCCGCTGGTTCGACTTCGGGGACGACTACGAGCTCCAGCCTGCCGCCGGCGAGACGATCTCACCCGAGTACCGCCAGTACCGGGTCAGGACGCCGGACGGCTCCCCGGTCGGCAACGTCCGGAAGTGCACGTTCTGCCTCCACCTGCAGGACGAGGCCGGTGAGTACGACCGCGAGGCCGGTCGCTGGCCGGCATGCGCCAAGACGTGTCCGGCGAAGGCGATCTTCTTCGGCGACCTTGACGACCCCGACAGCGAGGTTTCGAGGATCCTCCGCGAGCGGAATGCGATTCGCCTCAAGGAAGAGCTCGGCACCGAGCCGTCGGTCTACTACTTGATCTGAGGAGGCGGACCGATGACCCTCAAGCGGCTCTTCTGGACCGCCGGACTCGTCGGGCTGGTCCCGCTCGCGATCGGGCTGTACCTCCGGATCACCTCGGGCCACGAGCTCGCGGCGTACGGCTCGATCGTGCCGTGGGGCCTATGGGTCGCCCAGTACATCTACTTCATCGGCCTCTCTGCGGGCGCGTTCCTGCTGTCATCGCTCGTCTATGTCTTCGGCGTCAAGCGGTTCGAGCCGATCGGCCGGCTCGCCGTGTTCACCGCGATCGTCACGCTGCTGCTCGCCCTGTTCACGATCTGGATGGACATCGGCCATCTCGAGCGCTTCTGGCACGTCTTCGTGTACCCGAACTTCGCCTCGCCGATGGCCTGGATGATCTGGCTCTACACGGCTTACTTCCTGCTCCTCGTCGTCGAGTTCTACCTGCTGATGCGCCGCGACCTTGTCGTCGCCAGGCGGATGGGCGGCTGGCGCGGCCGCGTCGCGGCGATCGCCTCCCTCGGCTCGCGTGACGACTCGGACGCCGGGCTGGCGCGCGACATGCGGCTCGTGAAGCCTCTGGCGACGATCGGGATCCCGCTGGCGGTCCTGTTCCACGGCGGCGTGGGCGCCCTGTTCGGGGTCATCGCTGCGCGGCCGTACTGGCACTCGGGCATGTATCCGATCATCTTCCTCGTCTCCGCCCTTGCGTCGGGCGGTGCGCTGCTCGCCGTCGCCAGCTCGATCTTCCAGGAGGGCTGGCGCGAGCACCGCGAGATGATCCGCGACCTCGGTCGCGTCGTCCTCGGCCTGCTGCTCCTCGACGCCCTGTTCCAGGCCTCGGAGATCATCATCGGCCTGTATGGTGCCGAGCCGGCCTACGTCGCGAGCCTGAACCTCGCCATCGGTGGCCCCTATGCCTGGGTGTTCTGGGTCGTCCAGGTCGGGGTCGGGCTGATCGTGCCGGTGGTGCTGCTCGCCGCGCCCACGCGGCGAGACGCCCGCTGGGTCACCCTCGCCTGTGCGGCGGTCGTCGTCGGCTTCGTCGGCGTCCGGTTGAACGTCGTCATCCCCGGCCTCTCGGTCGAGGAGATCCGCGGCCTCACGACCGCGTTCGACGATCCGCGCATCCGCAGCGACTACTTCCCGAGCCTCTTCGAGTGGCTGGTCAGTCTCGGCATCGGCGGGCTCGGCCTGATCATGTTCGGCCTGGGCGAGGTGTTCCTGCCCCTGAGCCGGCACCTGCCGCGCCCCGGCGCGCGGGCCTGAGAGAGGACGCGATGGACACGAACGTCAGCCGGCGTCGCTTCCTTCGGACGCTTGGCGCGATCGGCGGTGGTGCCGCCGGCGCGGCCGTCACGACGACCACCGCCGGCCTGGTCCGAGGCGCCGACGGGCCGGCGCCGGCCTCGGCCGAGCTGCACGCTCGCTTCGGGCGCGACGCGGGCGACTGGATCGCCTCGTGCTGCAACGCCTGCGGCGGCCAGTGCGGCATCTTCGCCCACGTCGTCGAGGGTCGGGTCGTCAAGATCGAGCCCAATCCTTTCAACCCGAACAACTACTCGAACATCTCGAGCGACTTCTTCGCCGATTACGACCCGGCGATCGGGGTCCGAGAAGGGGCGAGCATCTGCCCGAAGGGGAACGCCGGCATCTTTGGGCTGTACGATCCCGACCGGATCACGAAGCCGATGCGGCGGACCAACCCGCGGAAGGGCCCCGGTGAGGATCCGGGCTGGCAGGAGCTGTCGTGGGACCAGGCGATCGACGAGATCGCCGACCGGCTGCGGCCGCTGCGGGAGTCCGGACACCCCGAGGAGCTGCTGTGGTGGAGCGAGGATCACTCGTTCACCCACCCGCAACAGGATTTCTGTGCGCTGTTCGGGACGCCGAACTACTCGAACCACTCGAACCTGTGCGACGTGTCGCGCAAGGCGTCGTTCAGGATGGCGATGGGCGACGAGCGGCCGCTGGCCGACTTCCGGCAGTCGAAGTTCATCCTGCTGTTCGGCTGGAACCCGACGTCGGCGATCAAGTGGGTCTACCTGCCGCGCATCCTGACCCGGGCCATCGAGGAGGGGGCGCGGCTCGTCGTCGTCGATCCGCACCTCTCCGACACGGCTGCCAAAGCCCACGAATGGGTCTCGATCCGGCCCGCCACGGACGGAGCGCTCGCGCTGGCGATGGCCCATGTCATCATCCGCGACGAGCTCTACGACGTCGACTTCGTGCGCGACTGGACGGTCGGCTTCAGCGAGTACCGGGAGCTCGTGAAGGACGCCACGCCGGCCTGGGCGGAGGGGATCACAACGGTCCCGGCGTCGACGATCGAGCGCCTCGCCCGCGAGTTCGCGACGGCGAAGCCGGCGCTCGCCGACGTGTGGTCCGGACCTGGACAGCACACGAACGGCGTCCAGGGCGGCCGCGCGATCGCCCTGCTCAACGCCCTCGTCGGCACGTTCGACCGCCCCGGCGGGATGATCATCCCCGATCGGCGTGGGGCCAAGTGGACGCAGGCGGAGCCGGAGACGCCGGTGACCGCTCCGCGCTTCGACGGCCTCGGCGAGTTGCCATGGGGCCACGGCTCGGGCGTCTACGGTCGCGGCTTCGAGCGACTCCTCGACGGCAGTGGGCCGTACCGACCGCGAGCAGGCATGTGCGTCTTCCAGAACCTCGTGATGTCGGGGCCGGGCAGCGCGAAGGTCGCCGACTCGCTGGCGACCCTCGAAACGTTCGTCGTCGTCGATACACACGTCTCGGAGACGGCCCTGCTGGCCGACTACCTCATCCCCGGGACGCATTACCTGGAGCGCTACGACCTCAATGCGCACTGGGTCACGTGGCCCGCGATGGGCCTCCGCCAGCCGGTCGTCGGCGCCGCCGAGCGAGCGACCTCGCCGTGGCCGTATCGCGGCGGCATCTTCGGCCAGATGGCCGAGTACGAGTTCGTCGCGGCACTGGGTCGGAGGCTCGGCCTGAAGGACAAGGCCGGACGTGACTTCTTCATGATCGGCGCGCTGTCGGGCGAGCCGGTCGAGGACCTCACGACGTGGTACGAGGAGCAGCTCTCGAACGAGGTGAAGAAGGGCGCGCCACGGATCACGCTCGACGAGCTCAAGGCGCTGCCCGGAGCGACGTGGGTGAACCAGGACGGGACGGTGTTCGAGAAGTGGGCGAAGCCGCTCGGCTCGAAGTTCGTCGAGGACGCCGACGGCACGGTCTGGGACAAGCCTGCCGACGACGATTCGCGGAAGCAGCTCGGCGTCATGGTCGGCGAGGATCTGTGGACAGCTCCGGAGGCCGACGGCGGCGTCAAGGTCGGTCGCCGGATCGCCGGCGCGATCTACTGCACCGACGCCGACCGGATCCTCGACGGCCCCAAGCTCGAGGGCAAGAAGCCGAAGCAGATCGGTTACGCGTTCGGTGGTTCGGATCCCCGACGCGGCTTCATCACGCCCTCGGGGAAGGTGGAGTTCTACAACGCGAAGTTCGCCGACAAGACGGACGCGAGCGGCCGGCCGGTCGACGCCGGCCCGGTCTACACGCCGCGGGCGTGGCAGCCGGACGATGAGTACCCGCTCTTCCTCATCAACTGGAAGGAGGCGAGCCACACGCATACCCGATCGCAGAACAACCCGCTCCTCGTCGGGCTCAAGAGCCGCAATCCGCTGCGCATCCATCCGGACACGGCGGCTCGCTTCGGGGTCGCGGATGGCGACGAGGTCGTGGTCGAGTCGCGACATGGGTCCACCCGGGCGGTGGCCGAGTTGACCCGGCGCATCCATCCGGAGGTCGTCGGCGCTCAACACGGCTTCGGCCACACTGCGCTCGGCAAGGTTGCAGCGGGGCGTGGGTCGGCCTTCGGGAACCTCAACGCGATCACCTACGATCCGATCTCCGGGCAGGCGACCCACAAGGAGATCTGTGTCAGGGTGGCGAAGGCCTGAACGGTGCCACGCGGTAGCGGAGGGACATGCGGTTGAACGACGACGGCGCGCCGATGACCGTCGATGACTGGCTGTCCGGCGTCGCCGAGGCGCTGCCTGAGCTGCCGAGTCGCGTTCTGAGCGATCGAGAACGGGCGGCCCTCCTCGACCTCGCCAGGGTCGCCGCCCATGCCAGCCACCGGACCGCGGCGCCACTGTCGGCGTTCCTCGCGGGCGCCGCCTTCGGCGGCCTCGACGGCGAGGCACGGGCGGCGGCGATCGAGGCGCTCGTCGCGCGACTCGACCGCTGAGGCGGCGCGCACCGCGAGGCGCGGCGGCCCCCTGCTAGGCTGCCGCGATGACGATCGCGGGCCGGGTCCTCAACGTCGGCCTCCAGCTCCCGGAGGTCGAGCGCGAGGTCCGCTGGCCCGAGTATCTCGACATCGCTCGAGCGGCAGAGGACGTCGGCTTCGACGCACTGTGGCTCGGCGACCACCTGCTGTACCGCTTCGCGAGCGGCGAGACGCGCGGGCCGTGGGAGGCCTGGACGATGCTCTCGGCGCTCGCCGCATCGACAACACGGATCGCGCTCGGCCCGCTCGTCGCGGCGGCCGCGTTCCATGCCCCGGCGATGCTCGCGAAGATGGCCGCGACGGTGGACGAGGTCAGCGGCGGCCGACTGATCCTCGGCCTCGGAGCGGGCTGGAACGAGACGGAGTTCCGCGGCTTCGGCTTCCCGTTCGATCACCGGATCGACCGTTTCGAGGAGGCGTTCACGATCATCCGGACGCTGCTGCGCGACGGTGCGATCGACTTCGACGGCCGCTACTTCTCAGCCCGCGACTGCGAGCTGCTGCCGCGTCCGGCGCGACCTGGCGGACCGCCGCTCATGGTCGGCAGCGTCGGTCCGCGGATGCTCCGGATCACGATGCCGCACGTGGACGCTTGGAACGTCTGGTTCAGCGACACGGGCAACACGCCGGCCGGCGTGCCGCCGCTGCGGAAGCTCGTCGACGAGGCCTGTCGTGATGTCGGCCGCGACCCGGCCGCGGTCGAGCGAACGGTCGCCGTCCTCGTCCGTCTGCCGGACGGCCGGGGCCGGATCATGGGCGACTACGCGCAGGTGCGCCATCGGCCACTGGAGGGGCCGTCGGAGGTCATCGCCCAGGAGCTGCGCTCGTATGCCCGGGAGGGCATCGGCGCGGTCCAGCTCGTGCTCGATCCGATCGACCGGCGGTCGGTCGAGGCGCTCGCGCCGGTCCTCGAGGGGCTCCGAAGCGGCTGATCAGGCGCCCGGGTCGACCTCCTCGCGCCGCGGCAGCAGCCCGAGGCCGATGAGGGCGTCCTCCCCGCCCCCGAACGCCAGGCGGCCCGCGAGGGGGCGCGCAAGGAGGTCGATGAGGATCGTGCCGACGCGCTCGAATCGCGGTGTCAACGACAGGTCGCTCCGGATCGCCCAGGCGAGGTGCCCGGCGCCCTCGTCGAGCGCGCGCTCGACGAGCTCCCAGAAGTGGCCGCTCGTCGGCAGCGGGCGCTCCATCGTCAGCGGGCGATTGCGCTCCTGACCGGCGAATACGATCCGCCGGGTGAGGCGGCGCAGCGGCGGCAAGGCCTGGTCCGGGTCGGTCGAACTCATCGGCAGCGTCCACGGCCCGTCCGGCGAGTGGCGCTGGGGGGCTTTCGGCCACCCCCGATAGTCGGGGATGGCGCCCGTCGCATCGGCCGTCGGGTCGGAGCGCCGCATGCCTCGCAGTCCCGGCTCCGGCGTCAGGTCGACGATCGCCCCAAGTCGATCGAGCTGGCGGTACATCGATTCGCTGCTGAACCGGTCCCCGAAGCGATGCTCGCGGCACGGGAGCCCGAACGCCGCGGCATACGCACCGAACGAGGCGGCAAGGCACTGGTCGATCCAGTCCGCGTCGGCGTGATCGGCGACCCATCGCCGCCGTGCGGCATCCCAGCGCCCAGCGTGCGTGTGGAGACCGATCCGGTCGTCGGACGCCTCGATCGCCGCGAAGGTCGATCGCGCCGCGCTGACGAGGCCGTCCGCCCGCTCGGCCTGTGCCTCCGTCTGCGGATCCATGCGCACGAACCAGGCGAAGCGGACGCGGCGCCCGGTCGCATCCTCGAGGCGGGGCCGGAAGCGCGACAGGAAGGCGTGCGTGCGCTCGAGCCCGACCGCCGCGACGCCGGTCCCGGGCGGACCGGAGCGCAGATCCGACTCGATGTCGATCGCCAGCACCGCTGGGATCGGTCGCAGCGACCCCACCGTGTCACCAGACGTCCGCTGGTCCATCCTCCTCCTTGCCGGGTCAGTCCACGCGCCGGTGTAGCATCGCCGAATGAGCGACGCCTCGTCCGGCCCGGCCCGCGATCCGCGACCCGCCGGCCGCGGCTTCTCCACGCGTGCGATCCGTGCCGCCTCCCGCGCCCCGGATGTCCGCCAGCATCCAACGGCGGTGCCGATCTACCAGTCCGCCACGTTCAGCACCGACGACGCCGACGAGCTGGGACGGATCTCCCGCGGTGACCTGCCGGGTTTCAGCTACTCGCGCCTGACGAACCCGACGGTGACGGCCCTCCAGGATGCGATCGCCGAGCTGGAGGGAGCCGAGGCCGCCTTCGCCCTGGCGACCGGGATGGCGGCCGTCCACGCGGCGCTGCTGTCGCTGGTGAGCGCCGGCGATCGCATCGTCGCCTCGCGGAACTGCTACGGCT